>Ga0163144_10027295_pt1 | contig 11061 bp, 10 predicted proteins | sample OliLak19BULKMAT1_FD_123175 | JGI IMG/M metagenome (GOLD analysis project Ga0163144, IMG submission 123175) | Freshwater microbial mat bacterial communities from Lake Vanda, McMurdo Dry Valleys, Antarctica - Oligotrophic Lake LV.19.BULKMAT1 | ecosystem: Environmental > Aquatic > Freshwater >... | reverse complement strand
TGACTTTTTTTCCTGTTTTTCAATGAAATACTGCAGAAATCGCACGCGCCTTTGGCTACTGGCAATAGCCAGAGCCCGGGCGGGAGCACAACCCTTCCTCATCCCGTGACACCGACATCCCTGCAATTGCAGACCCGTGACAGCGGCGACCGCGTCGTGAAGTTAGCCGGCGACTGGACGCTGGCAAGCTTGCGTAACGACCCGTCGAAAATTACCAGGAAACTCAAGGCCGCGGCCAAGGACTCCAGCCTGGTGTGGGATCTGCGGGCAATCGAATCCCTGGACAGCGCCGGTGCATTGCTGATCTGGCGGGCGTGGGGCGGAGTCCGCCGCGCTTCCGCGATGCTCCGGCCGGAACATGAGCCGATCCTGGCACGGCTCGCGGCGATGCCGGCAACCGAAACCCAACGCTGGCGCCCTGACTGGCTGGCGCCACTGGTGTTGCTGGGCCGCGGAGAAGCCCGGCTGTCCAGCCATATACTCGGTTTCGTCGCGCTGCTCGGCCTGCTGGTTCTGGACGCGCTGTATCTGTTGCTCCACCCGAACCGGATCCCCTGGCGCGAGATCTCCGCGACGGTCTACAAATCCGGCGCCCAGGCGATGCCCGTTACGGCGCTGGTGGGATTTCTCATCGGCGTGGTGCTTTCCTACCTGTCGGCAGACACGCTCAAGGCCTACGGCGCGGATGTCTACATCGTCGATCTCCTGGGCATCTCGATCATCCGCGAGCTTGGTCCGCTGCTGGTCGCCATCCTGATCGCCGGACGCTCGGGCTCGGCGATGACTGCGCAGCTCGGTGTGATGCGCGTGACCGAGGAAATCGATGCGATGGCCACCATGGGTATTTCACCGACGCTGCGTCTGGTGCTGCCCAAGATTATCGGCCTCGCGATTGCGTTGCCGCTGGTTTCGATATGGTCCACCACCGCCGCGCTAGCCGGCGGCGCCGCCGCGGCTTACGTGCAGCTCGGCATCAGTTACATCTTCTTCTTTGAATCATTGCCCAGCGCGGTGCCTGCTGCCAACATCTGGATTGCCTCCGTCAAGGCGCTGAGTTTCGGCATCGTGATCGCGCTGATCTCCTGCCACTACGGACTGCGCGCCAAACCGAACACCGAAAGCGTCTCCCGCTCCATCACCAGCGCGGTTGTGGTCTCGATCACCGCGGTGATTCTGATCGACGCGGTTTACGCAATACTGTTTCGCAGCGTGGGGTTCTAGGCATGCCCGGCGATCCGGTCGTCACTGATCCGATCATTACCGACCCGATAATCCTGGTGGAAAAGCTCTGGACCCGGCGTGGCGGCCATGACATTCATCGCGATCTGGACCTGACGGTCGCGCGCGGCGAGATCGTCGGCATGGTCGGCGGATCCGGCAGCGGCAAAACCACGTTGCTGCGGGTGATCATCGGACTGGATGCGCCGGCCAAGGGCCGGATTCGCCTGTTCGGCGTCGATCCCTTGCGTGCGCCGCGTATCCGGCGAACGCAGATGCAACGCCGTTTCGGCATGTTGTTTCAACAGGGCGCGCTGTTCTCGGCGCTGAGCGTGTTCGACAATATCGCGCTGCCGCTGCGCGAACTGAAGTGCCTGGACGAAGCCCTGATTCACGACCTGGTAATGCTGAAGCTGCACATGGTCGAGATCGAGGCCAAACACGCCAACAAGGTGCCGGCCGAGCTTTCCGGCGGCATGGTCAAGCGGATCGCGCTGGCCCGGGCGATGGCGCTCGACCCGGAACTGCTGGTGCTGGATGAACCCACTGCCGGGCTGGATCCGGACCTCGCCCGCAGTTTCGTGGATTTGATCAAGGTGCGCTCCCGGGAACTCGGGCTCACCGTGTTCATGGTGACCCACGACGTGGACACGCTTGCCACACTCGCCACCCGGGTGGCGGCGCTCGCCGACGGACACATCGTCGCCGATGGTCCGCTGGCGCAAGTGCAACAGAGCGAGCACCCCTTCGTGAAGAACTTCTTCGGCACTGCCGCGCCGCTGCTACACTCGGCAACGGTTTGAATACGCATCGATCAATCGACGCCGCATTGAAATGGAAAACCGTTCCTACGCCATCCTCACCGGCTTGTTCACGATTCTGCTCGGCGTAGCCCTGGCGCTGGCGTTCGCCTGGTTCCGCGGCGACACCCGGGAGTACAACGAATACCTGGTGGTGTCCAAACTGCCGGCGTCCGGGCTATACAGCCAGGCTTCGGTGCGCTACCGCGGCGTGGAAGTCGGCAAGGTCACCGAGATCGGGCTGGACCAAAAGGATCCGACTACCATTCTGATTCGGATACTGGTTGAGGGCAGCGTGCCGATCACGCGCGGCACCTTTGCCCAGTTCGGCACCCAGGGGCTGACCGGCATCGCCCACGTGCAACTGGATGACGATCAGTCCGATCCGGCGCCTCTGCGGCCTACTGGCGCCGGGCCGGCGCGGATCGCGCTTCGCGGCAGCGCCCTTGACGATCTGGCCGAATCCAGCAAAGTGCTGCTGCGCCAGGCCACCTCGCTGCTCGAACGCATGAACGCGATTGCCAGCGAAGACAATCAGCTCCGGTTGGAACGCACGCTACAGAATTTCGAGCAGGCCTCGGCGCGGCTCGAGCCGGCGCTCGCCGCCATACCCGAGGTGGCCGAGCGTGCCCGGCGCATGCTCGGCGAAGACAATCAGGAAAGCATCCGCCGGTCGCTGTCCAATCTGGCGGAGGCGACCGACGCGATCAAGCCATTTGCCGAGGATTCGCGCCAGGTGATGGCCAACATGCGCGCGCTATCGGAAAAGCTGGACCAGATCTCGACCGAAATCTCGGTCGAAGTATCGGATCGCACCCTGCCGAGGATCAACGACCTGGTGGAACAGCTCGACCGCGATTCGCGGGATTTCCGCCGCCTGGTGCTGCAGATCGAACGGGAACCGCAAAGCCTGGTATTCGGACGCCGGCCGGTACAACCCGGCCCGGGTGAACCGGGATTCAATGCGGGACGGAAATGACCCTTCCCCACGACAAAACCTTCACCGCGGACAAGGGCACACTTGAAGCGGAGCAGGCGCAGAGGTGCGGAAAAAACAACGCAAAGGAAAACGGTATGGACGTTCTTGCCGGGAAATTGTCCCGTTCTTTCTGCCAGGGAGTCACAAGGAATTCCATTTATGCGCTTTTCTTCGCGCGGCCTCTGCGCCTCTGCGCCTCTGCGGTTCGAATTGCTGATTTTGGGATTGGGGCGGAAATATGAGAGCGGCAATCGCCATTCTGTGCATGGCGCTGATTGCAGCCGGTTGCGCCACGAACCGCGAACCTGCCCCGCAGACCTACGATTTCGGACCGGTCGGCCAATCCGAAACCGGAGCGAATAGCGTACAAGTGGTCGAAATGCGGGCACCCGAGTGGCTGGACGGCAGCCAGATGCTCTATCGGCTGGCCTATCGCGATCCCCGCGCACTGACACCCTATTCAGGCAGCCGCTGGGCTGGCACGCCGGCGTCGATGCTCACACTGCGCCTGCGCCAGCAGCTCGGCAACGTGCCCGGTGCGAAATGCATTTTCTCGTCCAGCCTGGCCGAATTCAGCCAGACCTACGATGCCTCGGATTCGAGCCGCGCGGTGCTGCACGTCCATGCGGTCCTCGCCGCCACCGGCGCGCAGGGGCAGCGGCTGCAGAAGGAATTCCGTCTGGAGGCGAAGGCCCCGACACCGGATGCGGCGGGCGGCGCGGCTGCGTTCTCCGCAGTGGCTTCCGATCTGGCGAAGGCCATCGGACAGTGGATGGCCGGGACCGGCCTCTGCACTCAGACCTGATTCGCTGACGGTTTGCGAAATCGTTGTGGCGCGAGCGCCGCAACCAGATTGCGTTCCAGCGGCAGGGGGTCCCCGTTGATCTGGCTTGCCACCAGTTCCGCCGCGAGCCCCGACCAGGTCATTCCCCGTGAACCCAGGCCAAGGCAGGCAAACAGCCCTGGCTGACCGAGGCCTCCCACCACTGGCAGGCGATCCGGGGCCACAGCCCGGAACGCAACCCGGCCCCGCAGCCCGCCGGCACCCAGTCCACTGGCGAAACCGGGAAGCATTTTCTCGAGGCGCTGCAGATTCCCCTCATGGTCCTCAGTGCGCTCGGACGTGTCGGACATGCCCTCGTTGAAGCTGGCGCCCAGGCAATGCATTCCGCCGATTGAGGGTGTGACGTAGCCTTCGCGGCATACGGCGATGCGTAGCGGACGCCCCTCCCGTTCCGGAACGAGGCTGACCTGGCCGCGTACCGGCTGCAGGGGTAGCCATTGCGCGGGCGCAAAAGACGTGGCCGCATGAGCATTCGCCAGCACCAGTACCGGTGCACACGCAATGACAAGGCCGCCGGCATCGATGACTTGCCACTCGTCCTGGCTGCGCTTGATTTCCATCGCCGCCACACCGTAACTGGCGGTCAATGCCGCCCCGCCCGCTGCCAGGTTGGCTATGCACATGCTGGCGGGATCGGCCCAGGCCGCCTGCGGAAACCACCAGCCCGGCCCCGCCACGGGCGCACCGGCCAGCATGGAAGCGTCTCCGGCATCAAGGGTCCGCAACAGGTCCTGCGGCAGTGAGAATTCCTCGACGATCCTTTGTTGCTTCTCAAAACGCGTGGCATCGCGCGCGATCTGGAGCACGCCACCCTCACCGGTAGTCATTGCATTGCCGCCTGACCTGAGCGCGGCGTGGTGACGCAACGTGTAGAGGAATCCCGCAGTGGTAAAACGGCTGTGGGAATTCCAGTCGAGCGATATCACCGGGCGGATCAGGCCGGCGGGATTGCCCGACGCCTCTTGCGCGGGTGCTCGATGTGCCTCGATGACCTGAACAGCCCATCCCCGCCCCGTCAGCCTCTGCGCGCAGGTGCTGCCGGCCAGCCCCGCGCCGATCACGATTGCACGCTTGTCCTCCGATGCGGCTATGGCGGTAGCACCGCCGGCATATCGGCCAGCCAGCATTTCGCGTTTTCCGGCAAAGCCCTGGCGCTTCTCGACTGTGAATCCGGCGGCGCTGAGGCCTTCGCGGACCGAGACTGCCACGGAATATGTCGCGAGAGTGGCACCAGGCTTGGCGACTCGCGCAATTTCGTGGAATACGGGTTCTGTCCACATGGCCTGGTTCCTCGCCGGCGCGAAACCATCGAGAAAAAAGGCATCGGCCGCGGCGTTGAGTTGCTTGAGCATCACCGCGGCATCGCCGAACAACAATGTCAGGGTCACCCGGCCGCCCTCGAAATGCAGGCGGTGGAAGCCTGGAAGCAGCACCGGCCAGCTCTCGTGCAGTTCCCGGGCAAGCGGCAGGATTTCCGGGATTGCCACATGGATGCGCTGCAGGTCGGCAACGCCGAAAGGATGCTTCTCGACGGATATGAAATGCAAGCGGACGTCGGCTGGTGCGGTTTTCTTCCACAAACGCCAGGTCGCCAGGAAATTGAGTCCCGCCCCGAAGCCGGTTTCCACAATCACGAACGACGCTTGCGATTGCCAGCGTTCCGGCAGGCCGTTTCCGCTCAGGAAAACGTGTCGCGCCTGTTCGAGGCCGCCATGGGAGGAGGCGTAAACGTCGTCGAACTGAGCCGAATACAGCGTTCCATCGTCGCGGAATGAAGGGTTGGCGGGAATGATGGGCCGATAGTCGGGATTCACGGAAATCGCCGCGTAAGTAGATGAAGCAATGGGGCCATCGCCTTAGTCTCGATCACGGCAACTGGCGAGGCTTTTTGTCTGTTTGTCCATATGGGACAATCTACCGGAGATTGCCCTATTAGCCGCGCGGCACTGTGGATTTCCCATTCTTTACAGGGGTAAACGCGGCCCGTATAATGCGCGCCTTTCGTGGGGGTATAGCTCAGCTGGGAGAGCGCTTGCATGGCATGCAAGAGGTCAGCGGTTCGATCCCGCTTACCTCCACCACGTAGTTGTAGTAAGTGGAAGTCGTAAAGATCAAGTCCCCATCGTCTAGAGGCCTAGGACATCGCCCTTTCACGGCGGTAACCGGGGTTCGAATCCCCGTGGGGACGCCAAAAAGCAAAAGAGCCACCTCGCGTGGCTCTTTTGCTTTTTTACGCATCCCCACGGGGATCGAACCTGCAAGGTTCGACAAGCCGACATCCGGTGAATGTCGGCTTGGACGCTACGCGTTCCTTGCGTGGCGGTCCTTCGCGCAACCTTGGTTGCTAGTCCACTGCCGCGCCGCGTTTCATGGCATCAAGTGCGGCCAAGTTGATCGACGCATTCCTTGTCGCTCACGCTCGTGAAACCCTGCCCCTTGCAGGCATTCTGTCCCTTGCAGGCGTTCATCTCTGTCTTGCAGGCGGCCTGGCCCTTGCACGCATTGGCGCCGTAACACTTGACTTTGACGGCGCTGCTATCCGCAACCGAATTCGCGCCGCCGCCCTGCGACGCGCAACCCGCCGCAAACAAGGTAGCTGCAGCCAAAGCCATCGTCATTGTGGTCGATCTGGAAATTTTGTTCATTGCTGGTTCTCCAAGGTAGGACGGCCCGGTTGCAGGATGCGACAGAAAAATGACACGGACGGGAGGGCCGGACCGCGACCTTCCTCACACGACCGCTATTGGCTCCTACGCGGCAGACGCGGGTTTGGATTCAGCACCGGCCGACCTTACGCCTCTATCGGCATCCGGAGGCGCAGATCGGGGGAAAGTCGGGAAAGAATGGGAGGCGGGATTCAGGTGGGGAATTTTGCCAGTTCGCTGTCCATGCGCTTGAGAACCTCTTCGCGGCCAATCAGCTCCAGCACCGCATCGATCGAGGGCGTATGCATTTCCCCGGTCAGCATGACCCGCAGCGGGATGGCCAGCCTGGGCATCTTGAGACCATGCCCCGTGATCACTTCCTTGAATACCGCGCTCAAAGCCGGGCGCGCCCATTCGGCGCCGGCAAGCTTTTCCCGCAAAACTTTCAGCGCAGGGAGAATTTCGGTCGAATAGTGTTGCGTGCGCAACTCTTCCGTCGGATGCAGGGCACGATAGAAGTACACGGCCTCATCGGCAAGCTGCACGATCGTGTTGACCCGGTCCTTGAGCAGCGCGATGACGGCTTCGAGGTTCGGGCCCTGCGAGACATCGCAGCCATCGCGCTCCAGGAAAGGTTTGGCCAGCACCGCGAGACGCGCGTTGTCCGCTGCCTTGATGTATTGCGCATTCAGCCACTGCAGCTTTTCGGGATTGAACTTGGCCGGCGAACGGCTCACCGCTTCCAGCGAAAACCATTCCACGAACTGCTCGCGCGTGAACATCTCGGCGTCACCGTGGCCCCAGCCCAATCTTGCCAGGTAGTTAAGCAGGGCTTCCGGCAGATAGCCTTCATCCAGATACTGCATCACGCTGACCGCGCCGTGACGCTTGGACAACCGCTCGCCGTCGGCGCCCAGAATCATTGGAATGTGGCCGAATCGCGGCAGCGGCGCGCCTAGCGCCCTGAAGATATTGATCTGGCGAGGCGTGTTGTTGACGTGATCGTCGCCACGGATGACGTGGGTCATGTTCATGTCCCAGTCGTCCACGACCACGCCGAAGTTATACGTTGGCACATTGTCGCCGCGCAGGATCACCAGGTCGTCTAGTTCCTGGTTGCTGATGGAAATCGGCCCCTTGACCAGGTCATCCCAGCTCACATCGCCGTCGTCGGGATTTCGAAAGCGCAGGACGGGAGCGACGTCCGCGGGGGGCGTTTTGCCCCTCGCATTCTCCGGCCGCCAGCGGCCGTCGTAACGCGGCTTCAGGCCTTTCGCGCGCTGTTCCTCGCGCATGGCGTCGAGCTCTTCCTTGCTTGCGTAGCAATAGTAGGCCTTGCCTTCGTCCAGCAACTTCTTCGCCACCTCGCGGTAACGTTCCAGGCGCTGCATTTGATAGAAAGGCCCTTCGTCGTAGTCCAGATCGAGCCACTTCATGGCGTCGAGAATGGCCTGCGTGGACTCCGGCGTGGAACGCGCGGTATCGGTGTCTTCGATGCGCAGGATGAAAATACCGCCGGTCTTGCGCGCGTAGGCCCACGAGAAAAAAGCCGTACGTGCGCCGCCGATGTGAAGGTATCCGGTGGGACTGGGGGCGAAACGGGCGCGGACCATCGAAAGGTTCGGAAATGCAGGAGCGAAAAGAGGCGCTATTGTACGCGATGCCTCGGTGCTTCACGCCTTGCAAACAAAGGGTTCCGTGAGGTCGCAAATTGACCCTGCCCGGGGCGCTGTGGTTAAATGCCCCCACTCGCGCGGGTGGTTAGCTCAGCGGTAGAGCACTGCCTTCACACGGCAGGGGCCACTGGTTCGATCCCAGTACCACCCACCATGGTTACCACCCATCATGGTCAATCAAGCCGTTACCACACTCGCCGCCTGCGGCATGGTCAATGAGTGCCACGTTGTGGCCCCCACTCAAATACTCGTCAACATTTCTCCACTGCGGCCCAAGCGTTCCCGGGAAAAAGTGCGCTTAGCACTGCGTCATGCCCTCGGTGCTGGTTGCCGAAATCCAGGGTCAGCCGGCCACGGGCGCATCCTGGGCAGGCTTGATTGCCTGAAGGTGCCGGACCGTAGGGACAAGACAGGCACTCGCGGCCTTTTGGCGCTCCAAGACACTATTCGTCAGTCCGTGATGCTGAATTTTCGTCAGGACAATCCGGCGAGCCCTCATCAGTACAGGACGTTCAGCCAGTCGGTTCACGCATTGCGCCGAATCGATCCGAGGCATTTGGAGTTTTATCCCATTGTGAATGAGCGCGCGGCAGAACTGCTGGCAGGCGCGCAACATACGCTGCACCACTGAATTTCGGTTTGTGCGAGTCGCAACAGGTCGGATGCCCTTCGCATAAGTCTTGCCTCCCTGGACTTCGGAGGAATCTGACCCGCGGCTCGCCTTTTTCACCTTGCTTCGATCAAGACTCGACCTCACGGCCGGATCGGTGCATCCCCGGGTAGGTGCAGGACAGCTCGAACCAGACAAGGCGCTCGAAAGGCCAGCCCGGCCTGGGGCGCGAAAAAGGGCGAGGTGCCCACTACTTCATTGGACGCAGGCGGCAAGAACCTGTGGCATCATCGGCACGGAACGCCTGCTGTGGGCGGTCGTCGGGGTTCAAATCCCGTACGGAATCTGGGCGGAATTATCAACATCGGGCAAAAGCCGCATCGTAACCACATGCTCTCCCGGGCGATGACCTTGCTGGTCATCTGCCTTCACTGCGCCCCATTCGCCTATGCCGTGGACAGCAATCCGGAACGCTACCGGGAGCTGAAATCCATTGCATTCTTCGGCGCCGTCTCCGTTAGTGTTCACAATACCGGTGTGACTGAGGTCGAAGTTAACCCGGACTTTTCATTTGAGGAGCTGACGCAGTATCTGCGGCTTCAAGTCGCCAACTATCTTCCTGACATCCCGTACCGTGGCATTGACGCATCCGGACAGGCGGATACCCGGATCGCCGATTCAATGGGTCAATTGTTCTGCAGGATCTGGGTTGACAGCAGGAACACGCCGGCGGTATTCCAGGTAAGGTGCCACGTCTCGACGTCGACCCACTTCAACATCATTGACGATGTATCGTTTGGCTACGGTCCGAAAGAAATGGCGCCTGCGATCGTTCGCGAGCAGATCAACGAGATCCTGAAGGGGTTTGCATCGATTTTTCTGCGGACCCGGGATGAGTAGAAATGCGGCAACTCGCTGAGCGCGTCCGCCTGGATTGCGAACCGCATCGCCAGGCACCGCATCCGCAACCAGAAGCTAGCTCCGCTCGCGCATCCCGGGCGAGCGCGATTGAGCGACAGTGTCGAGAAACTCCTGTGGAAGTTTGATTTGATCGCCGAGCGCAGGATCGTATCGTCCTTCCGGCTCTCTTTTTTTCGCAAGTAACGTCAGGACACTGGCTGAAATCCTTTTCAGCCACGCACTCTGCGATGTCCGAGCAAGGGTCCCGGCTTTGTCTTCCCGCATGGTAACGGAATGGGCGTTAGTAATTAAATGGAGAGCGCTGTCATTGCTGCGCATCCCTGCAATATTGGTTGAAAAAGCGCGCCCGGGACTTGCGCGAGTCGGCACCAAAGACGCCGACCTCCCTGTGCTCAACGTTCCCCGGGCGCACGCTTCATGTCGCAACGGCCATGCCAGGAGTGCCTGTTGAAACTTCGACAACTCAGGATCCCCTCGAACACGCTCTGTTTACATGCGAAAAAAACGGGATGTCCGGATATCGGCATTTCGAGTTGACGATATCTCAGCGACCGGGCGCGCGGAAAGCGTCACTGACTGTCAAATTGGCGAAGCCAGGAACAGATGTACCCGGGAAATGGACGAATATTCGGCCTGGCTTCCGGGAGATAAGAAGCCATGCCGATTGCGCCATTGGCAACGGCAACCACGCTGTCACTGTCTGCAGGTCACCTGCCTGCTTAATTTCCCGGCGCAGGCGGTTCAAGGGCCAGGTAATGGTTCTGCCTCGCAGTGTTGCGTCAGCGCGGCTCCACGGTTTCAGATGAAGTTCGGAGGCACTCCATCCACCGGCATCATGCCGTCCATGACGCCGCAGAAAAAATGCGCCGGGTGCCGGCCTTAAAAGCGGAACAACACGGACACCGATGCCATATCAACATCGAAGACTTTATCGCCGAGCGGATCGGGCGCTTTATATCGCTCCCACTCCGCCCGTACCGTGAATCCGGCATTTATGTTGTAGTCGACTCCGGCACCAAACTTCTCGCGTATCTTGTTTTCTGATTTGTCGTTACTTGAAACGAGCAAGGTCAACGGCGAACCATTGATGTTCGCACTCGTTTTGGTGTAACTCAGGCCAACACGGCCAATCAGGGACCACTTGTCGTTGAGAGGAAAGGTTCCCACCGCGTCAATGAATGGGGCGGTCATCTTGTAATCCAGATCGAAGGTGCCGACCGAAGTGGATGGCACCCCGGCGCTGCGGAAATCCGAGTGGATTGAAGTTGTCCCCAGCGACGCGTAGCCACCTTCAACCGCAAAATTGGGATGGAACTTGTAGCCGAGGAAAACTTTCAACCCCGTGGAGCGATTTTTCTCGTCGACGAT
>Ga0163144_10027294_pt1 | contig 11061 bp, 4 predicted proteins | sample OliLak19BULKMAT1_FD_123175 | JGI IMG/M metagenome (GOLD analysis project Ga0163144, IMG submission 123175) | Freshwater microbial mat bacterial communities from Lake Vanda, McMurdo Dry Valleys, Antarctica - Oligotrophic Lake LV.19.BULKMAT1 | ecosystem: Environmental > Aquatic > Freshwater > Lake... | reverse complement strand
CCCCAGGTGTGCACCGTACTATCGCTCTTAAGTGCCAGTGAGTGCTGGTTGCCTCCTGAAATAGCAACTACTTTGGTGAGCAGACTAACCTTCACAGGAACACTGCTGTTGACGCCACTCCCGTTGCCCAGCTGCCCATAATTATTTCTACCCCAGCCACGAACAGTACTATCTATCTTCAGGGCATGCGAATGTTCTACTCCTCCTGCAATAGAAGTTACACTTGTAAGAGCGCTTACCGTAATAGGTACATTGCTATTAACTGTACTACCATTTCCAAGTTCACCGTAAGCATTGTAACCCCACGCGCGTACAGTACTGTCGCCACATACAGCTAGCGCATGACCGTAGCCTGTAGAAATGCTTTGAGCATTTGCTTCAACCAGATTGAACATTACTAAACAGGGCAAGAAATAAAATGACATAAGGGGGTTGGAAAGTTTTTTCATATGGGAATTTTTTTTAATGATATAACAATAAGAATGCCACGTCAATGAACTACTAACCTTCTGCGTAATTGGCCCTCATCACCTCCGAAAAACTTTTACCTCCGGTCTTACTCTCCAGCCACGCAAGCAGGTTGAAATAAGAAAGGGCTTTCTTCTCATAGGAATTGTTCTGGATCTTAACCAACTCGTCCTTCAGCCCTTTGAACGATACCAACAAGTCGGCGCGCGTATTCACCCATGAATTCTTACGAATGAAATTGAGTACAAGTGACTCGAGCCTGTAAAGCCGTTTCCTTTTGTAAAGAAACCGGTACGTCGATTTTACAATATATTCCAGCAGGTTCTTGTTACCAAGCTCATAATGCAGAATAAGATTAAAGATCCTGGCGAAGGACTGAATATCGTCCCTTACGCCTTCGGGGTATTGGGTATTGAGGATCTTATTGAGCCAATGCAATGAAGCCTTATAGTTTTTAACGCCAAAAAAAGTATAGGCAAGTGTATAGTATATGCTCAGCTCAAGGCTCTTGTTTAACTTAAGTATAGAAGGATCGAACCTCGCCTCTATTTCCCTGAATAGTTTAACGCCTTTTTCAAAGTCGCCGTTCTGGGTGTAAAAGTGCATCATAGAATTATAACAACCCAGTACCTGGACAAGGGAATTGCCTTTTAAAACATTTTTCTGCTTGAGTGTGATGGAGCGTACTTTTTCAAAAGTGCTCTGTAGCTCATCGTAGTGACGTGTAAACTGGGAACATATCAGAAACGTATTGAGTGAAGCCAGGTAAGTGTTAAGAGAATCTTCGATCTGTTCCGGATGACGCTCTATCAGGTCCACCACTTTCTTTTGGTACTTATAGTGAACATTCCAATTTGCATTCAGTAGATTATACACACTGTGAATGGAATAATAATAAAAACGATCGTGGTACGATAACAGGTGCGACTCACTTTTCAAAGAAGTACGTAACATGAGGTTTTTCAATTTGCCATCACTTCTTTTATTTCTCAGGATCCCTTCCTTACGGAAAGTCTCCACCACGATGCGAAAGGTCTTTGTATACTCAGTTGTACTCTTTAATTTGCCAATAACTTCTACCAGTGAATCGTATACGGGAATGGCGCTCAGGTTGGGTTTTCCCGGGGTGGGTCCCATCGCGATGATCCTTTCCTCCCAGAACAATATATCCACCAGCAAACTATTCTTTTCGTATTTATACGCCATCTGCTTTGCCTTACTTATAAGCTTATGACATTGTTCAGCCAGACGCTTATCGTAGAGTATCTCTATACTGTCGAGCAGCCCGCGAAGCTTTATGTCAATACTTTTTCCGGAGTGGTAGCTCCTCAGGCTGCGCAACACAAGCTCGTGCAAGTACTTCTTTAAATTGGATAGCTGTGCGGGACGTATAGTTTTTTTTCTTCTGAGGATCGCCTTTTCATCATACTTATTTTGATTGCCGATGGCGTTGAACAATTGAATATAAATTGAATTGCCCTGGTCCGAATCGGTTAACGTGAAGGTTTTAAAGTACCTTTTTTCAGACCCATTCAATGACTTTATCAGGTGAAATAAGTGATCAGAAGCTATACCTGACATCGTATTTATATCTATTTAAAATAATTGTTATATATTGATTATCAATATATTAATATGTTATTAAAACAATTATATAGTTGTATTAAAGCGTAAAGATGAAACAATAAGATTTGTTCTCCAAATATTTTAACGGGTTCTTTGTATCGTTCAAAACAACAATCATGAATTCAATCAACATTAACTTTTTAAAACCTAACAAAATGAAAAAGATCATTACAGTTTTATCGATCATTATAATTCTGCTCTTCGCAGCAGGTTCTACTTTCGGACAAACATGGAGCACTGTTGGTTCAACCGGAATGAATGGTTCCGTTAAATGCCTGATCACTGACAACACGAACAATGTCGTTTATGCTGGTGGAGCATTTACCACGGCCGACGGTCAGACGGTAAATTACATTTCCAAATGGAACGGCACTACGTGGTCGGCTGTTGGAGCGGGATTTAACAATACAGTGTGGGCCCTTACCTTTTACAACAACGAGTTGTATGCAGGAGGAGCCTTTACTTTATCGGGGACAACTACAGTTAACGGTATTGCAAAATGGAATGGCAATGCATGGGTAGCGGTAGGAAGTGGCGTAGCGGCAAGTGGCATTGTAAGTGCCTTATGTGTTTTTAATAACGAATTGTATGTAGGTGGATTTTTCACAAGTGCTGGAGGAGCTGCTACAAGCAAAAACATGGCAAAATGGAACGGTACTACCTGGGCCGGTGTTGGCGGAGGTATGCAGGACGGGGTTATGGCCCTTACTGTTTTCAATGGTGCATTGCATGCAGGTGGTTACTTCGTGGTAAACAACATTACTTTTTCGCTGCAATACCGCATTGCAAAACTTAGCGGTACTACCTGGGTGAATGTTGGATCCAAAGGTGTTGGTGATGCCAACGCTTATTGGGGAGTAAGAACCATGTCGGTTTACAACAACTCGCTTTATGCAGGTGGTTATTTCACCTTGCTCGACGACGGCACAACCTCGGCAAAACACATCGCTAAATGGAGCGGAACAGCGTGGTCCGTTGTAGGTTCTGGCTCTAATGCAGGAATCACAACTACCTCCAGTACATACGTGCTTAACTCTTCCATTGTATATGCAAACACTTTATATGTTGGCGGTACCTTTACAGGTGCTGGAGGTGCAACTGCGAATTATATCGCTACCTGGAACGGTACCGCTTGGGGCACGGCAGGAACAGGACTTGACGCAGCAGTGAATGCAATGACGGTGTATAATAACGACCTGATCGTTGGAGGCGACTTTGCCAATGCAGGCGGAACGGCTGCAACACGCATTGCCAAATGGCACATCACCGGCGCAGGGACGAATGAAATTAAAGCTTCGAAAAACGTGGCTACCAATTTTCCAAATCCATTTAGCAGCTCTACGTTGATCAGGGTTGATAAAGAGCAGGAGTTACAGAACGCTTCCCTTATCATTTATGATATACTTGGAAACGAAACGGTAACAATAGAAGGCATCAACACAAACGAGATTTCACTTGATAGGAATAACCTCCCCGCAGGTGTGTACTTTTACAGCATTAAAGAAAACAATGCTTTAGTCGCTTCAGGTAAATTAGTGATCGAATAAGCAGTTTTATTCTTCAATAAAAAGCCATCCCTGTTTCGGGATGGCTTTTTTTATTTAGATTGAGAGTACCAGAAGCTATTTTATTTCCTGGCAGAGCTCGATCAATACTCCGTTGGAACTTTTAGGATGTAAAAAACAAATGAGTTTGTTGTCGGCCCCACGCTTGGGTTCTTCTGAAAGTAAAACAAACCCCTCGCTCTTTAGTCGTTTCATTTCGGCCTGGATATCTTTCACTTCAAAAGCGATATGGTGTATTCCTTCGCCTTTTTTTTCTATAAATTTTGCAATAGGACTATCGGCGCCGTTGGCTTCAAGCAGCTCTATCTTGCTCTCGCCTATCTTGAAAAAAGAGGTGAGCACTCCTTCGCTCATCACCTCTTCCTGTTTATACGGTGCCTCCCCAAATAACTTAGTGAACAATTCATTGGAAGTAGCCATGCTTTTAACAGCAATGCCGATGTGCTCTATTTTCATTCTTTAATTTTTTTCAAGGTAAATATAATTATAAAACACTTCCTTGTCCCGATAGCTAGCGGGATTATACAATGGGGTTAATAGCTGGAAGTAGAAACGGGAGGTTTCTTATTGAACTTGATACCGATCATGATCTCGTGCGTACCGGTACTGTAGTTCTTGATATTGGTGGTGGTAAAATCGTACGAATAACCAAATGTCAGGTTCTCCTGGTATACATAACCCACCAGGGCGGACACGGCGTCCTTTGTTCTAAGGGCAGCACCGAGCCAAAATTTCTCACGGTAGATGGCACGCAATCCCATGTCCGTTTGAACAGGTGCGGGGTCAACGTACTTCACAACTACCGAAGGCTCCAGCTTAAAGTCTTCACCAAGATCGAACTTGTACCCCGCTGTTACATAATAATGTGTTGCCAACTTACTTAAGGAAGTATAACTGTAATCAGCGAACTTGATCTTATTTTGAAAGATCTGCGGAACAGAGCCTCCTATATAAAACTTATCAGAATACAAATAGAAGCCTGCACCAAAATCGGGAAGCAGCACTGACTGGAGCTGGTTACCGATCACAGCATCCACCGGGTCGCGCAAGGTGATCTTCGATGCATCGATCATGAACTGCATAATGCCACCATTGAGGCCAAAAGACAACTTCATTTTTTCGTTCAGTTTTAAGTGATAAGCATACGTAAAATAAACTCCTGTTCGGCGTGTAGGTCCTACAATGTCGGTGAACAGGCAACCACCTAAACCAACTTTCTTTGACCGGTGCTGACCGTGAACACTAAGTATATAGGTACGTGGAGCATCAGTGATACCCACCCACTGGTAACGGTTGTTGCTCTTCGCTTCGTTATAAGGATTGGAACCTGCAACGGCAGGATTGTAAACGTAATCGTTCAAGCGATACTGGCTGAATTGCGGCAGCTGCTGAGCCATGGCACCAAGGCACAAGACAGAAAATAGCAGTAAGAAAACATTCTTTTTCATCGCAATAAAGTTATTGGTCCGGTAAATACCTCAGGGAACAACGGATCGTTCAGGTTGATAATGTAATAATAAGTGCCCACGGGCAATGGCTTGTTTTTATATACTCCTTTCCACCTATCGTTTGGAGGGTACCCGTCCGAATGGAACAACAGTTCACCCCAGCGATTGTAGATCTCAACAATACAGTTAGGGAACAAGTCGATGTTATCGATGATCCATTCGTCGTTAGCACCGTCACCGTTTGGAGAAATACCGTTAGGGAAAATGATCTCGGGGAACACCGTTACCAATACCGAGTCGAGCGAAATACAACCATTAGCATTGGTCACCTGAACATAATACATGGTGGTGACAGTAGGTGATGCATTCGGGTTAGCAGAAGTTGTATCACTAAGTCCTTTGCTTGGATACCATGAATAGGTGTATGGATTACCTCCACCACTTGCCGTAGGCGAACCGCCTATCTGTACAGTGGTGGAATTAATGATGATGGACTTATTCTGTCCTGCATCCACCACCGGCAAGGCATTCGGTGTTACTGTTATCGTATCCCTGTCGGTGCACGAGCCGTTGCTTACCACAAGCACATATTGTGTTGCTGTTGTCGGAACTACATTCACCGTTGCAGTACCCGATATCTGGGTATTGGATGGCAACACAAACCAGGTATAGGTAAGGGCATTCACACTTCCCGCACCATTAAGCATCATGCTTCCCCCCACACAAAAACCTGTATCATTACCCGCATTGGAAAGCACTGTAACCGTGGACAATACCGTTATGGCAGTTGTTCTTGTACAACCGTTCGCATCGGTAACAGTAAATGTATAGTTGCCAGAAAGCATCGCCGTCACATTAGCCGTTGTGAATCCACCAGGGTTCCATGTATAAGTATAAGCACCTGTGCCTCCCGAAACTGTTGTACTCGCCGATCCGTCAGGCACAGTATTACAGCTTGAATTGACAACACTCGATAAGACGCTAATGGCTGTGGGTGTTCTGAGTGTATCGAATTTGGTAGAGGTACATCCATTCTTGTCGGTAACCATCACAGAATAGTTGCCTGCACATAAGCCCGTAATGGTAGAATTGGTTCCCCCGGTGCTCCATATAAATGTAAAGGGAGAAGTTCCACCTGTTGGGTTAGAGGTAATGGTGCCATTACAATCGCCAGCGCATTTGGGATTCACCGCAACTGTCGCTGGACTTAATATCCCCGGCTGGGTGAGGTTAACCGATTGAGTTGCCTGGCATCCCAAAAAGTCGGTCACAGTAAGCGTATAATTACCTGTGCATAAACTTGAAACACTCGTAGTGGTTGCTCCTCCTGGGTTCCATGAATAAGTATACGGCGAAGTACCTCCGCTAACGGTAGAAGTAATGCTGCCGTTACAATCGCCATTACACAATGGACTGGTAGGTGTTATCGCGAGAGTTATGATCGTGTTGGCACCGATCACCAGCGTGTCGATACGTGTACATCCTTTCGAATCGGTAATGACAACGGTGTAGCTTCCCGGGCACTGTCCGGTAATGGAAGCGGTGGTTAAATTTCCTGGTTGCCATGAATAAGTATAGGAAGCCGTGCCTCCGCTTACAGCAAGCGAAATACTTCCATTACATTGTCCCTGGCAGGCCGCCTTGGTGATAGTTGCATTGGAAAGCAGTGGCAGCGGTTCGGTAATGGTAAGAGGGGAAAAACGTATACATCCATTGGCATCGGTCACTCGCAGGAAGTAAGAGCCCGCACACAATCCGGTTCTTGCATTGGTTGTTTGTCCACCTGTTATCCATAGGTATGTATAAGGTGTTACACCACCGATGGGCGTAATAGTAGCTGTACCATCGCAAACACCGTTACAGCTTACATCTGTTTTAACGATCGTTTCACCTGAAGGTCCGCTGGTATTGTTAAGCGCTACCTGGAAACTGGCTGTACATCCGTTTTTATCAGTGACCAGCACTGTATATAAGTTGGCGCAAAGACCTGTTACCGTTGCCGTGATTGCTCCAGTGCTCCAGGAATAAGTGTAAGGTGCTGTTCCATTAGAAGGATTGGCAGTAATACTGCCGTTACAAGTTCCGCAATTGGCCGCTGTAATACCTGGATTAATTACGATTGCAACAGGGGCGGTTACATTGGCTGCCTGCGTGGCCGTACATCCATTCAGATCTGTAACAGTTACAGTATATATTCCTGCGCAAAGACCCGTAGCTGTCTGTGTGGTTTGTCCCCCGGGAGTCCATGAATAAGTATAAGGAGAGGTTCCTCCAAATGGATTGGCCGATGCTGTTCCGTTGCATCCCCCGTTACATGTTGGGCTTGTGATAGAAGTATTAGCAACCAATGGAAGTGGCTGTGGAACGTTGATGACCTGTTGAGTTGTACAGCCGTTACCATCAGTTACAGTAAGCGTATAACCTCCTCCCCCGGGACATAATCCAATTGCAGTTTGTGTTGTTTGTCCACCTGGAACCCATAAATAAGTATAAGCGCCCGTTCCACCTGTTGGATTGGAAATAGCAGTTCCGTCGCAGGAGCCATTACATTTTGACCCTGTCACGGTAACGTTAGCGTTGATGGCAGCAGGTTCAGTGATAGAAGCCGTTTTCGAAGAAGTGCATCCATTTGCATCCGTAACGGTAACAATATAAACACCTGCGCAAAGGCTGCTGATACCGACGGTGGATTGCCCGCCCGGTGACCAGGAGTAAGTATAAGGTGAAGTACCCCCGGAAGCAGAAACAGAAGCTGAACCGTCGCACATGGCGTTACAGCTAATATTCACAATTGTAACGGTGGTTGTAAGAGCAAGCGGTTCGGTAATAGTGACACTTGCAGTGACCGTACATCCTTTGGAATCGGTTACCGTAAGAGTATATGTTCCCGGACAGCGGTTAACAATGCCTGGTGTTACAAATCCTCCTGGCGACCAGGAATATGTATATGAAGGAGACCCTCCCGAAGCAACCCCAGTGGCGGTTCCATCGCAGGCGCTATTACAGTTTACATTGGTTGAATTAACAATAAGACCAAGGGCCGAAGGTTGAGTGATGGTGGCGCTGAAAGTCCTTGTACAATTATTCGCATCGGTTAAGGTCACCGAATAAATTCCTGCACACTGGCCTGTAATGGACACGGTTGTCTGTCCACCAGGTGACCATGAATAAGTATAAGGGCCGGTACCGCCACTTGCAGTAAGGGTAACACTTCCATTGCATCCTCCCGTACAGCTTGCATTCACAATTGTAGGATTTGCAAGCAGTGGTTGTGGTTGAGTAATGAGAACGGAAGTGAACGTAACACAACCGTTAGCGTCAGTGACTTTAAGGATCTGGCTTCCGGCACACAACCCTGTAGCTGTTGTCGTTGTCTGGGCACCTGTTGTCCAGGAATAGGTATAAGGTGTAACGCCTCCCGTGGCTGTTACCGAAGCGGTACCTGTGCATGCCCCGTTACATAAAATATTGGTTCCTGCAGTAGTCAAAGAAGGACCGTTCACATTACTAATGGTATAGACAAATGATCCGGTACATCCTGCAGCATCTGTAATGGTTATCGTATAAATTCCTGCAAATTGATTACTAATGCCGGAAGTCACTTGTCCACCAGGCGACCATGAATAGGTATATGCACCACCACCACCACCGGCAGTAAGGGTGAGTGACCCGTTATTGGAATTACATGTGGCCTGGGTCATGGTAACAGTAGAAGTGAGTGCTGTAGATTGGCTGATGCTTACCGTTGAGGTTGCTGTACATCCATTGGCATCAGTAACTCTAACAGTGTAGGTTCCAGCGCACAAACCGGTTGAAGTAGTGGTTGTTTGAGCACCTGCACTCCATGAATAAGTATAGGAACCTGTACCTCCGGATGCAGAGACCGTTCCTGTACCGTTACAAGCTCCATTACAGGAAGCGTTGGTAAAAGTTGTTGTGGCGTTTAACTGGGGAGGATTGACAAACGTAACAGCAGCTGTGCTAAAGCAACCAAGAGAATCGGTAACAGTAATTGTATACGAGCCGGCGCACATGCCAGTAGACGTTTGTGTTGTCTGACCATTGCTCCATAAATAGGAATACTGTGGAGTTCCTCCTGTAGGATTGGCAGTAGCATTGGCATCACACGATCCGAAGCAACTTGGTGTAGTGCCCGAATTGGTAATGGTGATCTGCACAAGCTGAACAACAGCGACTGATATAGTAGCTGTACAACCTTTGGAGTCGGTAATAGTTACAGTATAATTGGCAGGGCATAATCCAGTGGCCGTTGAGTTGGTCTGGCCATTGTTCCATGAATAAGTATAAGGGCTTGTTCCTCCAAGAGAGCTTGCTGTAGCCGAACCATTGCAGACCCCGCAGCTTGAATTGTTACCTGTTATTGTTGGATTAAGAGGTGTTGGCTGTGTAATGGAAACCGTTTGGGTAGCCGTACAACCCCTGCTATCGGTAACAGTTACAGTGTATGTTCCCGGGCACAGGGCATTTATCGAAGCAGTGTTTTGTCCTCCTGGGCTCCACGAGTAAGTGTAGGCAGCCGTTCCGCCCGAACCATTTGCTGAAGCCGTTCCGTCGCAAGCGCCAGAGCAACTCACGTTCACTGAAGTGGCATTCGCATTAAGAGCGGCAGGTTGTGTTACATTTACTGTGGCAGTAACAGTACAACCTTTTGAATCGGTAGCGGTAACGGTATATACACCGGCGCATAAACCATTGATGGTACTCGTTGTTTGGCCACTTGGTGACCATGAATAAGTGTAAGGGGATGTTCCTCCACCTGCAAGGCCAGACGCGGAACCGTTACATAAACCATTACAACTCACATTTATTCCTGCGGTGTTGATCGTCACGGCCGTTGGCTGCGTAATATTCACCGTCTGGCTCGTGGTGCAACTATTTGCATCCGTTACGGTAACGGTATAACCACCAGCGCATAAACCAGCAATGGACGAAGTTGTTTGACCACCAGGCGACCAAGAAAAAGTAAACAATGCCGTACCGCCCGATACATTTGCGGCAGCAGTTCCATTACAGCTTCCGTTACAAGTCAAGGGCGTTGAGGTAATCGTGGCACTGAGCACATTGGGCTGCGAAACAGTAACGGCCTGGGTAGTAGTACATCCTCTGCTATCCGTTACTCTAACAGTATAGGTTCCTGCACACAATGCAGAAATACTCTGGGTAGTTTGTGCTCCTGCCGACCATGAATAAGTGTACGTTGGCGTGCCACCAGTTGGATTGGCAGTTGCCGTACCATTACAATTACCATTACACTTGGCATCAACCTTTGTAGCATTGGCAAGCAAGGGAAGAGGTTGGGTGATATTTACAGCAGCCGTCTTTGTACAGCCGTTACCGTCAGAAACGGTAACAGTATAGTTGTTTGGGCAAAGAGCACTAATGGTTGCTGTTGTGGCACCACCAGGGCTCCATGAATAAGTAAATGAACCTGTTCCTCCCGATGCTGTTACGCTTGCAGTACCGTCGCATGCACCGTTACAAGTAACATTCACACTTCCTGTTACAAGTGTGAGCGCAAGTGGTTGTGTAATCGATATAGATGCTGACTTTGTACAGCCTTTACTATCTGTAACGGTAACAGTATATGTGCCCACACACAAGGAAGAAATAGAAGCCGTTGTTAAGCCACCAGGATTCCATGAATAGGTATATAAGGGTGTACCTCCGCCAGCATTGGCCGTTGCTGTACCATTACATGAGCCGTTGCAAGTAATGTTCACACCCGTTGGGACGGTTGTAAGTACTGCAGGCTGGGTAATACCAACTGACTTGGTAAGGGTGCAACCGTTGGCATCAGTTACAGTGCATGTATAATTTCCGGCACAAAGTAAAGAAACTGAAGAGGTCGTTGCCCCCCCTGGATTCCACGAATAGGTATATGGAGTGGTTCCTCCTGAAGCAGTTGTGGAGGCAGTGCCATCACACACACCGTT
>Ga0163144_10027292_pt1 | contig 11062 bp, 10 predicted proteins | sample OliLak19BULKMAT1_FD_123175 | JGI IMG/M metagenome (GOLD analysis project Ga0163144, IMG submission 123175) | Freshwater microbial mat bacterial communities from Lake Vanda, McMurdo Dry Valleys, Antarctica - Oligotrophic Lake LV.19.BULKMAT1 | ecosystem: Environmental > Aquatic > Freshwater >... | reverse complement strand
CTCCTGTGGAAAGTACACGGTTCGTTTGACCAAACCATGTCCTACCGCCGGAGGCCCAATCTTTCATCCCCCTGCTAGCACGCAACACAACTCGTTAAATGCCAATACGCTACCATGAGCGGAGCGCGAGTTACGCCCTAACGATCTTGAGGCCGGTGGGGCCGGCTCGCGACCACTTCTTTTGCATCGAGTGGTTGGTTGCGACTCACTTTGGATTCGTGGGCCCCAAGGCTACGCCTGGGCAAGCCGCATGGTTGGTTGATTGTACATCGGTCGGCTTTTTTCCTAGGCCACAAAAGCACGACGACATTTGTTCGCGTCGCCGCGTTAGCCGCCCCGCTTGCGGGGCGCTCCGCGGTCGCAGCGAGTAACGCAAGCACTCGATAGAGCGGTTGACGCTCGTGAACGGCGGAGCGCCCCGCAAGCGGGGCGGCTAACTGTGTGCTGCGGTCGGGTAAAAGACCACGATTGGATAAGGGGCGAGCTTAGATCCCACTCCACTTCTACTCGGACGTCGTTCCCGCGCAGGCGGGAATCAAGCGAGAAATGGGAATGTTGAGTTAGGGGTTCTAAGAATTGGCCGGCAGGGCTTGCGGTGGGGCCATGCCTTCGGAGTCGGCCCGCTCGATGTCGACGATATCTTGCTTTTTCACAGGCTTAGGTGGCTGGGCCGTATTGGCAGCCGGCTTCGTCGGCGTTTTTTCGTCCGCACGTTCGTCCCCTGCTCGACGCGTCTTGCCAGCTTGTTGAGTTACCGCCGATTGCATACCTGTGCGCTTGATCATGGCGATGGCTCCATTGGAACGTAGTAGGTGATGCTCGCGATGGTGGCAACGCGGCCAGAACGGCAGCAGTGAAGTCAGGACACACGGACTTTCGCACGCGCCGTGCAACCGGCTGACCGCTTTCGCGAGACGTGAGCGAACAGAGCAAGCAGCGTGCCGGCGGGACACGAAAAGGACAGGGCCGCACATAGCAGGACGATGCGACCGACTCCCACATGCCCAGCTACTCCGCCTCGCGTGGCCAATGAGCCGTGCAGTGCAAGTTCGTAGCGGAGTCGTGCGGATTGAAAGGATGAACGTTTGAGCCGTTTGTCGAGGTGCGGATTGGCGACCGATTCGACGAAGGCGCCGAATGGGTGATCCGCCTACAAGTCACAACGGCGCTGCCGGATAGTTGAGCATCGGATAGGATGATGTGGGGCACGACAACCGGCCCAGATCGACGAACTTTACTTATGCACGGCGCTATCGCTAGTCCATTCGAGCGGATCGCGGAAGTTCGACGGAAGTATGGCGCCTGGGCGGTTTGCCAACTGTTGATTGACCGGGCACTCAACTCGGTCGCCAACGTCCTCATCTCGAACCTGATTTGCGTCGACGCAGCCAGCGCCGGCGCGCCGATGAGCGCTGACCCACGCTTTGGTTTCCGCTTTCTGAGCACCGACGAGCTGTCGGCCTTTGCGCACGATCCGGTGTACGACTTGGAACATAAATTTATCGTGCGAGCATCACGCGGCCACGACGTCTGCTTCGCAGCGTTGGATGGTCCGCGGCTGGCTTGCTACGGCTGGTTCGCGCTGGGCTGTATCGAGTGTGAGCACTGCGAGGTAGCCATGTCGTACCCGGCGCATGTCGCGTACTCGTATAAAGGGTTCACGCATCCAGACTATCGGGGCCAGGGGCTGTATGCGGCGGTTAAGTCGCGGGCCCTCGAAGCGCTGGCCTCGCGAGGCGTCACGACGTTGATCTCTAGCATCAACTGGACGACCTGGGCCTCACTACGGAGTAACGATCGACTCGGTTACCGCAAGCTGGGACGGCTGGTGCTGATCGAGCTGCGGGGGCGGAAACTGGCCTTCTGGCCGCGTCGCCAAAACGAACTGGGCATTCGCTTCGGAAAGCAGGCCGATCTCTCGGCGCGAAGTTAGTCACCGATCGTAGTAGAAGCTCGGCCAAACAGCCCGCGTCCGCGGCAGTCGCCGCGTTCGGTCCGCTGGTCTTTCCGCATGGCCCGGCAGTTGAACCCCGCCGTGGCGAATCTCTTCGTGCCAGAGTTGAAGGCGGCTATTCAGACGCCGCTGACGCTGAGAGCAGGTCGGTTGCCCGCTGGACATCCGCGGCAGCCACTTGGAGTTCGACACAAACCAATGCGCTGAGCCCTTCGAGAGCGGCGCACTGCTCGTTGGCCATGAATGTGCGAATGCCGTTCGCTTCCAGATGATTCTTGGCGACGTGGGCCTCCCAGTTTTGGGAATACCTCGCGATGGTGATCATTCCTGCTCCCATGACGGCCCTTGAGTGCTGGATGAGCGTCGAGCTCTACGTGGCGTCCCTATTCGAGGTGTCTCTATTCTCTGTCAACAATCTCTGCAAGTTCAGACAGGCAAACAAAAATGCGAGAGACAGGAATCGAACCTGCACGGGTTTCCCCACTGGATCCTAAGTCCAGCGCGTCTGCCAATTCCGCCACTCTCGCTGAATCGTCTTCTATTACAGGCTCGTTGCGTCGTTTGTCAATCGAATTGACGCCGGTTTGAAGGCCAAGGTTCGCCAAAATGGTTGCCAGGGCTGGTTGGCGTCTTCGGGCGAAACTTTGGACGCTTGCGGGCAGCCTTCAGAGGTTGTGCAAGAATCAATTTGACTGTGTGCCATTCGACCGTGTGCCGTGCTTTCACGACGCCCGCGTCGGGTAAGCATGCCTTTATTTCGCCGCTATGCAGCATGCCTACCCGGGCTAGCGCCCGTGAAGGCATGGCACCTTGATGGCGATATTCTGTTCATAGGTAATTGATTCGCAGCCTGCACTCCCTTATTTCACGGTTTCTCCTCAACGTCCGCCGACCGAGGTTATTCTTTCATCCACTGCGCCACATCCTTGGCCCAGTACGTGAGCAGGATGCCTGCGCCGGCGCGGGTGATGGCGGTGAGCGATTCGAGCACAACGGCCTTTTCATCGAGCCAGCCGCGGGCGGCCGCGGCCTTGACCATGCTGTACTCGCCCGACACGTTGTAGGCGGCCAGCGGCACACCGGGGAACCGCTCGCGGACTCGGCATAATATATCGAGATACGCCAGGGCCGGCTTGACCATAATTATGTCGGCCCCTTCGTTCAAATCGAGCTCCACCTCGCGCAGCGCCAGGCCGGGATCGGCGGCCGCGTCCATCTGGTACGAGCGGCGATCGCCGAACTGCGGGGCGCTTTCGGCCGCTTCGCGGAACGGCCCATAGAAAGCGCTGCTGTATTTGGCCGCGTAGCTCATGATGGGCAAGTGCGAGAAGCCCGCGTCGTCCACGGCTTTGCGAATCGCGGCGACCATGCCGTCGATCATGCCGCTGGGGGCCACGATGTCGGCGCCGGCGCGGGCATGGCTCACGGCCTGCCGTGCGAGCAGCTCCAGCGTGGCGTCGTTGTCGACGTCGACCCGGCCCGTCTTGTCGTTCACCACGCCGCAGTGGCCGTGATCGGTGTACTCGCAAAAGCACACATCGGTGACGACGAGCAGTCGCGGGGCCGCTTGCTTGACGGTTTGAATCGCCTGCTGCACGATTCCGTCCTCGCTGTACGAATCGCTGCCCGTGGCGTCCTTGTGTGCGGGAATGCCGAAGAGAATCACGCCGCCGACGCCCAAATCGGCCAGCTTACGGACCTCGTCGGCCAGCATGTCGGGCGAAAGCTGAAACTGGCCAGGCATGCTGCCAATCTCCTGCCTCACAGCTTTACCGGGCCGCACGAAGTAGGGCTGCAACATCCGCCGCGGATCGAGACGCGTCTCGCGCACCAGATCGCGCACGCGCGGATCGTGCCGCAATCGACGCAGGCGAATGGTGGGGAAATTGGCGGGCATGGGGCTCAAAGCGGTGAGTTAGGATCCGCGCAAAAATAACTTGTTTAATTGGCCACGGATTGAACACCGATTAAACACGGACAAAAAATGCAATCGCCAAAGGCAAGAAACGCGAAAGCCAAAAAACAAAAGCTGTCTTCCCCGCTTCCCTGTCTTCGTAATCCTCTTCATCCGTGTTTGATCCGTGGCAAATGGTTACTTATTCTCAAGGCTGGCTGCCTGGCCGGCGAGCGCCGCTTCGGCGCGGCGCACGGATTCGGCGGCCCAGGGCTTGTCCGCATAAAGCTCGACGACGGCTCGCCGAATTTTGCTGGCGGCGGCCGGATCGGTGCGGGCCAGGTCGTCGGCCTGGTTCAAGCGGTTGCTCAGTAATTTGGAATCCTCTTGTACCTGCTGGGAGACTTGCTTCCGCAGCCGGTCGAGTTGCCGCTGCGCCAATTGCAGGCACTGCTGTGTGTCTTCTGACTCGCCAACGCCGCGGCCATAAAGATCGACGACCGCTTGCAGTTTGGCCAGGCCTTCGGCGGGGTTGAACTTGGCGCGATCCATCGCCTCGCCATAAGCGCGCTCGACGGGGGATCGTGCATCGGACGAGGCCAGTTGCTTGTCGAGCCGTTGGAATCGTTTGTCGAGTCGATGCAGTCCAATTTCTTTCTGCAGTTCTTCGATCTCCACGGCACGCGGATCGGACGAGTAATTGGTCAAGAACGTCTTGATGTCGCCCAGCTTGCCGGCGAGCTCCTCGGGCTTGCCGTCGTCGGCCGCGGCGACGATCCGCTGATAAAGTATATCGGCCGACGCCGGCTGGAGGAACCACCATACGCCCGCGGCCATCAATGCCAACGTGGCGGCCAGCGCCAACGCTTGCAGTACGATGTAGTGCGTCGGCTCGTCGTGGGTCGGCTCGAGCTTGTGGTGCTCCTCTTCCTCGACCTTGGTGAATCGCGCACCGCCCAAAGATAAACTCTCCTCGGGCGCATTCGCCAACGATTCGGGCGAGGCCGTCGGCGAGCTCAAGTCGGCCGTGACGCTCATCACGCGGGCTTTGCGATCGGCTTCGGTCTTGTCGGTCGGGCCGACGCGTGGAGAAAGCGTGTAGCCGCCTTGCGTTAGACCATCGGAAACGGGCTGCGGCGTTTCGGGCGCAGCCATCGTGGCGTCGTTCGTCACGTCCTTGATGATGCGGGACTGCGCTGCATCCACAGTCCGCGCGGCATCGGCAGCGCGATGCGAAAGGCCATGCCGCATCGCCTCGAGACGACGCGACAGCACCATGGCCGTATGGATGCGCCGTTCGGGATCTTTTTCCAGAAGTTGGCCAATAATATGCTCGAGCTCTTCTGGTACGTCGGGGGCGTAGCGACGCACGGGGTCGGGCTCGGCGTAGCGCTGCAATTGCAGCATCTCCAACAAGTTCGACGCGCGGAACGGCGGCCGCCCCGCCAAGAGCGTGTACATCACTCCGCCCAAGCTGTACAAGTCGCAACGATGCGTGACGGGGCGGCCGTCGGCCTGTTCGGGCGCCATGAATTCGGCCGTTCCCAAGACGCCGCCGCTGGCCGTCATGCCCGTGCTGCCAAACAGCTTGGCGATGCCGAAGTCCGAAAGCTTGACCTCGCCCGTGGGGGCCAACAGCAGGTTGGCGGGCTTCATGTCGCGATGGATGACGCCGCGGTCGTGGGCGTGCTTGAGCGCGCGGCAAGTTTGAATCCCGTAGTCGACCGCCTCTTGCCAGGTGAAGCGGCGTCCGGCCTGCAACTCGTCTTCGAGGCTGCGGCCGTCGACCAGCTCCATCGCATAGTAGATGTAGTCGTCCTCCTCGCCGAAGCCGTAGAGCCGCACGATGTTGGGGTGCCGCAGCTTGCGCAGGGTCTCGATCTCGGCTTTGAAGCGATCGCGAAAACCGTCGTCGTGCGCGAGCGACGCCGAGAGCAGCTTGATCGCGGCCGACTCGCCGGTTTCAGTCAGTACCGCGGCAAAGACGGTGCCCATGCCGCCACGGCCCAGCTTGCGGCCGATCTTGTAAGGTCCAAGCTGCTCGATGGACATGGATGAATTGCCTACGCTTGCGATGGCTCGGAGTCGCTAGATTGCCGGTTGCTGGCTTCGACTTGGGCTGTGGAAATGAGCTGTTGTCGAAAGTCCTTTCATCCTAATTCGTTACGCCGGCGAAGCCAAGTGGTTTGACGCTCGCGACCTAGGCTCTCATTGACCGACCCGTGTGCCGGCGCGACAATAACGCCGGTTCCAACGGTTTGTAGGGTCCGCTTTAGAGCTTGGGAAAGATTCAATCCAAGCGTGTGCCATGCTTTCACGACGCCCCGCGTCGGCTAAGCATGCCGACAGTACGCCGCCGCGCGGCATGTCTACCCGGGCTGACGCCCATGAAGGCATGGCACCCAGATGGTGAATTTCGCTCACAAGGCAATTGTTATCCAAGCTCTGACGCGGACCCTACCAATGATCGCAAACCCATCTACCAACATATCTGGAGCAGAAACATGAAACGACGAAGTTGCGAATTATTCCGGACGACGGTGATCCTTGGAGCGGCCGTGACCGTTTGCGCGGCGGTGGTCAGCTTGGCCGCCCCGGCCCGCGCCGCCGACGCGTTCAACCTGTCGTACATTCCGGCGGACGCGGTGGCGGCGGTCGTGGTTCATCCGCAGCGCATTCTCACCGCGCCTGAGTTGCAGTTCCTGCCGGTCGAAGTCGCTGTGGCGGCTGGCATCCAATACGCGGGTATCGATCCTTCGACCGTCGAGCAAGCAATTGGAGTGGTCGGTATGCCAGGGCAGGCCGGACCCCAGCCTGGCGTCGGCGCGGTGTTGCGGTTTTCCAAGCCCTATGCAGAGGACCAAGTGCTCGCACGGCTAGCGCCAGGCGCCGCAGAGATGATCTTCGATGGCAAGGCAATTCATGTGGGTGGGCCCGGCGCGTTGTCGCTGTACATGCCCAATGACCGCACGCTGGTCGCGGCCATTTCCGAAGTGCAGCTCAAGAGCATGATCTCGGCCAAGGACGTCGATAGTCGCCTGACGAAACTGCTCAAGCGGGCCGACCTGTCGAAGACTGCGGTGGCCGTGGTCGATTTCACTACGTTGCGGCCGCTGGCCATGATGGGCCTGCAAGCGCTGCCGCCCGTTCCGCCGCCGTTTCAAGAGTTCTTGCGGGCGCCCGAGTTGATCTCGTCGATTGAACTGTCGGCCAACGTGGGCTCGACGATGGAGCTGCGGCTACTGCTTGGCGCCAACGACGCCAAGGCGGCGTCCGAACTCGACGCGATGGCGGCCAAGGCCAAGCGGCTGGCGCTGGAATTCGTGCAACAGCAGGTCGCGAGTGAGGTCGCCGGCAACGACCCCGTTCAGCAGGCCTTGGCTCAATACATGCAACGGATTACCAAGCGGACGCTCGATGAGATTCACGTCAAGACCGCGGGTGAACAGGTCACGATCTCGTTCGAGGGCTCGCCGGCTATCGGCTCGGTGGGCGTGATGACTGCCCTGCTGCTGCCCGCGGTGCAGGCGGCGCGGGAAGCTGCCCGTCGAACGCAGAGCATGAATAATCTGAAGCAAATCGGCCTCGCGATGCACATCTATGCCGATGCGCATCGCAAGTTGCCCACCAGGGCCATTTACGACAAGCAAGGCAAGCCGCTCTTGAGTTGGCGCGTGGCCATCTTGCCCTTTATTGAACAAGACGCCCTCTACAAGCAGTTCCATCTGGACGAACCTTGGGACAGCGAGCACAACCGCAAGCTCATTGCACAGATGCCCGCCACGTATCGTTCACCCAACCAGACAGGCGAACCGGGCACGACCGTCTACCTGACACCCAATGGCGACGGGACGCTGTTTGGCGGTAAGGATGGATTGAAATTCGCGCAAGTCACCGATGGCTTGTCGAATACGATCATGGCGGTCGAGGCCGACAACGACCAGGCGGCGCCCTGGACGAAGCCCGACGATCTAAAGTATGACGCCAAGGATCCATTCAAGGGACTCGGCCATTTGCGGCCCGGTATCTTCGAGGCCTTGCTTGGTGATGGAAGCGTCCAGGTGATTTCCAATTCCGTCGATGCTGACGTGTTGCGGGCGTTGTTTACGTTTGGTGGCGGTGAGGCGGTTTCGCTACCGTAGTGGGAGGCGCTTTGCGTGTTGCAGACCGAAAGGGGTCGGGAGTCGCTGTCGGAAAGTCGTCCAGTCAGGTAATGCGGCTTGGCGACAGCGACTCCCGACCCCTTCTGCGCACCATACCAAATCAATCCACCTCGATGCGCACTACCCGTTCTGGCTCATCGACGGTAAGCGAAAAGTGGCGCGTCTCGCGGACCTGGCCGTCGTTCACCCGGACGCGCAACCAGTAGCCGCTGCTGGCGGGCGCATCGAGGGGCATGGTGAATGTGCCGTCGTCGCGCGTGCGGAAGTGGTTGACGTACACATAATTGCCCAGAAAGTCGACGGTCGCTTCAGCGACCGGCTCGCCTTCGGCATCGACCACCACACCGCGGATGACAAACTTGCCTGGCGGAATTTCGTCGGCCTGTTGCATGGCGACCAGTGCCGCATCAAGGGCCTGGCGATCGTCAGTGTCGATCTTGACGAATCCCTGGTCCCCCTGAAATGTCGCCGCGTAGCTGGGAGGCCATTTGACGACGCCCGTCAGCGACGACAAGGGACGATTGCGCGTGCGGTAGATCAGGCGGAAGCGACCGTCGCCGGTGTTTTCAATCTCTGAGCGGGGTGATAGCTGCTGGGCCTCGATCGACGCGGGATCCAGCCACGTGGTCTTGGCCATGCCTGCGCTGCGCCAGGCCAGAAACCCGCCCAGCCCAAGGGCTATCACCGCGGTTGCTACGAGCAGCGTTCGCAGGCTGAAGACCATGCGATTGGCGCGCAAAGCCAGCGCAATGCCCGTTCCCACGACCAGGACTATGAGGACTGCCAGAATCAGAAAGTTCATGGGCTTAACGCAATACAGGTCTGAAAAACGCTCGCGTTAGTCGAGTAAACTCGCGACCGTCACCGCAAGTCAGCGGATGCGAATCTTCCAATGCACTGGACCTAGCGCCTTGGACGCCCGCCAGGAAGTAGGTCGCCTTGCATTAATGACGTCGTCAAGAACCAAACGAGCATCAGCGCAAGCGCGATTCCTGCCGCGAGTCCGCCGAACTTAAAAAGTATTCTGGGCACACGGTACTTCGGATCGGGCAGTCCACCAAAGGCATTGCCGACCATTAGGCGATAGCCGAATAGCGGCGCCGCAATAATCGTCAATAGAAGGAACGCGCGACCGGGTTCGTTGAAGAGCAAGCGCGGCCAGTACAATATGAATCCCAAGAAAAGCATGAGCATCCCCAATGTCATCAACAACGCAGACGCCATCATCACCGGGGTAGGCGTAACCAACGTCAGCAGGAAAGAGAACAGAAGGATCACAAGGAACGAAATCGCGCCAGCGGACTTTTGCCATTTGGGTGACCACGTCGGCAACAAACGCTCGGTAAAGGAATCCCCGTTCTGGCGATTCCCGATGCCGGCGGTAGATGCGCCTGGCAACTGTTGCCCGGTTTGAAGGTTGTACCCGCACGAAACGCAAATTACTGTCTGCGCGGAAATTGCAGCGGCGCATTTCGGGCATGCCGACTTCGCCGAATGTTGCAGTTCGTGTTCGATGTCCTGCCACAATGTACCGGCGCCAGGCCTTGTCTTGGCGGCGGGGACCGAATCGGGACTCTGGTCGGGAATGGGGGAACGGGGTGCGAGAGCATTCGGCAGCGAGATCTTCCGTTCTCGATCGTCGAGCGGGAAGAGATCGTCGCCGTCAGCAGGCAGTTCGGGCAGCGGAATGACGAACACCTGGCCGCACCGAGGGCACTTTCCCCTTTTGCCGGCGAGGCTCGGATTCGCCGACAGAATCTTTCCGCAAGAGCACGTAAACCTGATCGATGAACTCACGTGTTACGCCCCCATGAAGGATGTGATCAACTCGCCGGAAGTGTCGCGACCGCTTTCCCTGGCGATTGGACGATTATGGACCTGGAATGTCGGGTTTTGAAGTAGCAGGTCCAAAAATGGCCAACCGCTGACCTTCCCCCCAGGCGGCACGGACGCCAACCCGCTGCGCGCCTAGAATGAGACGGGGCGAATGCTCGAGCGCGAAAGGAGGCCACGATGCCGACGGGAATCATCAAGTACATCGTACATCTAAGCGATTCAACCGACTTGCCGACGGCGCACTTGGTGCCCAGTCATAACTCGGTCGGCTACGGTTACATCGTCGGTCACGACGGCCGGACGGTTTTTTTCGACGACGAGGCCATTGAGGGCCTTCGCTTCGAGGAACTGGCGGCCGGGCAGCAGGTCGAATACACGGTGGAGAGCGCAGCCTACCTGCGAGCGACCTCGGTGCGGCCGCTGGCGGAGTCTATCAAGCCGCCGGTCGAACCTTCCGCGGACGGCAGTGCCGCATTTACTGCCCGACTTGCCACGTTCACCTACGATGCCGTGGATGAAGCTTCCCTCGAAAGCTTTCCGGCTAGCGACCCTCCGGCCTCCACGCCGGTGTTGGGCGTGGGACGGCATCGGTAGTAGAATGGCCGTGCGAGCATAATAGTGGTGTCATTTTTGGGGTGGCACGCTCTGAGCGCAGCGAAGGGCGTGGGGCGCTACCAAACCACGCCCTTCGCTGCGCTCAGAGCGTGCCACCCTGAAATCGCGTTCAGTTTCCTCCCGTTTCGCATTCCCTGTCCCCTGAATCCCAATCCCTGCCCCCCGTTCTCCATGCCCGAGCACGATCTGGCGCCGCTGATTCTCGACGTGTCGCTCGAGCGCAAATGGGTCCGCTCGTTCGACGAGTATCCGTTCTGCATCCCTTGCGTGCGGAACCTGACGACGCTCAAGTTTCATCCCAAGGTCACGTACTTCGTCGGCGAGAACGGCACGGGCAAGTCCACGCTGCTAGAAGCCGTAGCCGTGCGGCTGGGGCTGAATGCCGAGGGAGGCAGCCGCAACTTCAGCTTTGCCACGCGCGAATCGCACTCCGACTTGCACCGCTGCCTGCGGATTGCCAGGCCCGCGGTGCGGCACGTGGGCGACGACGCATTCTTCCTGCGGGCCGAGAGTTTTTATCCGGTATTATTCACGATCCGCTGCGGTTTTGTCGCGGGCGTTTTTCCGTGCGGAGGAAGGGCAGCGGGGTCGTGGGCATCG
>Ga0163144_10027290_pt1 | contig 11062 bp, 9 predicted proteins | sample OliLak19BULKMAT1_FD_123175 | JGI IMG/M metagenome (GOLD analysis project Ga0163144, IMG submission 123175) | Freshwater microbial mat bacterial communities from Lake Vanda, McMurdo Dry Valleys, Antarctica - Oligotrophic Lake LV.19.BULKMAT1 | ecosystem: Environmental > Aquatic > Freshwater > Lake... | reverse complement strand
CGCTCGACATCCCGCTGCGCTGGGTCGTGGCCAAGCTGGAAGATGCCGGAGATCGCCGCACGGTCGAGCGGATGTATGCCGAGTTCCAGAAGACCGGGAAGGTGATCAAGACGCTTCCGGCCGACGACAAGGCCATCCGCGCGCTGCATGCGAAAGAGGTGCGCCGCATTCCGCTGAAACAGCTGAACGCCGAAGAGATTGCACCGATCGGCACGCTCAACGAGGATCGCCTAGCGGAACCCGTCGAGACTCCCGAAGCGGTGGTTGACGATGTGCCGCCCGCCGAACTCGCCGAGATCGCGCGCCGGGATTCGGTCAAGACGCCGCGCCGGGGCCTGCTGGGGTCGCGCAAGCGCGTGGCCGCGCCCGAGCCGGAGATTGTGGAAACTGAAGTCGACATCGAACCTGAAGCCGAAGAGGAAATCGAATCCGTCTCGGGCGAGCTGATCCTCGATCAGCCGGTGGCGCCCCCTGTCCGCCCGGAGCCGGAAGTCTCGGCCGAGCCGGAAGCGGAAGATGAGCCAAGGCGGATGGCCTCGATCACGCGGGACGACCCGGTCGTCGATGCGCCGTCGATCGGCCGCAAGACCGCCAAGCAACTCGCCCGCGCCGGCATCACGACGATTGGCGACCTGCTCGACTGCGACGCCGAGATGGTCGAACTGGAACTGAATGTCCGCCACATCACGTCCGAAGGCATCCGGGCCTGGCAGGCGCAGACCCAGCTGATGATGGATGTGCCGGGCCTGCGGGTGCATGACGCCCAGCTACTCGTCGGCGCCGGCATCACGACGCGGGACGATCTCGCGAACGCTTCGGCGCGCACCATTTTCGAACTGGCGATGGAGTTCCTGTCCACGCCGGAAGGCGAGCGCGTGCTGCGCGATGACCAGGTGCTGCACGAAGGCGAAGTCGAAGAGTGGATCGAGATGGCGCAGGACGCCGCCTAGGGTCTGGGTACGCCTGCTGCCGCATAGACGGCATCGATCAGCGCCATGTTGGCCACGCCGTCCGCCCCGCCCGTCAATGGCGGGGCGTTTGTTTTCAGGACATCGATCATGTGCGCCAGCTGGTGGTCATAGGTCGTCTCGCCGGGAACGGTGTAGCGCTTGATGGAGAGCCCCTTGCGGATCGTGATCGAGTGGCCCCGGTGGGGGTGCAGCGGATTGCGGGCCACGAGGAAGCCTTCGGTGCCCTGAATTGCCAGCAGCGCCTTGAAGCGCTGGCCCGGCGCCATCGAGGTGCGCACCTGCGCGGTGACGCCGCCTTCGAATTCCAGTTGCGCCGTGGTGACAAGGTCGACGCCGTGTTCGCTCAGCTTTGCTGAAGCTTTCACCACGCGCGGTTCCGATCCTGCCACCGTCCGGGTCCAGTGCAGGGCGTAGCAGCCGAGGTCCATCAGTGCGCCGCCGCCGAGGGCCAGGTCGTGGCGCAGTTCGCCGGGACGGTATTTGATGGCGACCGAAAACTCGGACCGGATCGCGCAGAGTTTGCCGATGGCGCCGCTGCGCAGCTGCGCGAGAACTTCAGCAAACATAGGGTGGTAGCGATAGTGGAAGGCTTCGATCAGCGGCCGCCCGGTGCGCTCGGCGGCTTCAGTCATGGCTTTCGCTTCGGTTGCGTTCATGGCGAAGGGTTTTTCGCAGAGGACGGCTTTGCCGGCTTCGAGGGCGGCGATGGTCAGGTCTGCGTGGCGGTGCGGGGGCAGGGCGTTGTAGATGAGATCTATGTCCGGACGGGCGATCAGGGCTTCGTAACTGCCTGTGCTTTCCGGGATTGCGTGCTGCGCGGCGTAGGCGCTGGCGCGGCCCTCATCGCGTGCGGCGACGCAGATGACCTGGCAATCAGCGCGCCTTCGGGCGGGCTCGATCAGGGCCTGAGGGGCTATCTTTGAGGCCCCAAGTATTCCCATCCGTATCATAAAGATTCTCAATTTTTATCATCTGATATCGTTTCATTACCGCGTTCGTAAACAAATCCTCTCGCTCTGTTTACCCCGAGCTAACGCCGCTTAATCGCTTTCTTCATCCGGGGTGAAAAAAACTTCACGGCGGTAAGATTCCGGAAACCACGGGCGGCGAAATTGATGCCTGTCCCGAGGCCATTGATCCTAGGAGTGCCTTTGCCAATGATGATTGATCTGATAGCGCACATCGCTACATGCAATGGCCTCGCGGACTCCGTTTCCAAGCGTGCGCTTGGCATTGTCCTGAACGGCGCCGAGCGCCAGGGCAGCCCGCTCGCAGCCGTGATGTTCAAGAAGGTTCCCGGCGCGCGCGTTCTTGCGGTGCGGACAGGTGACGAGATCGGCGCCCCGACGGGCGAGATCGCACGCCTGATCGAACAGACCCCGGGCGGACGCCGCCGCGTCGCCCTCTCCATGATTTCCGCACTCCAGGAAGCCGGCCTTGATCACAAGCAGGTCGGCACGCTCCTGCCGTCCATCGGCAGCTGGATGCAATCCGTACACGGCATGAATGACTTTGGCCATTTGGGTGACCTGATTGGCCATGCGGGCGAGCCGTCCCGCAGAGAGGGGGTGCGCGCCGCATAACGCACTGGCCGTGCGAAACGAAGCGGACGCTGCCTGAATCCAGACCCTTTGTGGTCATTCGCGCCGCCTCGAGTATCCGGGCCGCCCTTCGGGGCGGCCCTTTTCTTTTGCGCCGCTGCCCGCTAGAGGCCGGACACGAGAAGGAGACTGAAATGAGCGACACGCTGGTGACCCGCGCCGACGAAGCGATTGCCCTGCGCCTGATGCAGGCCATCCGCGCCGATGCCGAGGTCGTGTGTGCGCCGGATTCGGTCGATCTGGTCTCGGTGACCTTCGATGTCGCTGCCGCCAGCGCCGATCCCGCCAGTCTTAGCTACACGCCCCGGATTGACCGCAAGACCCGCACGATCCTCTTCACCGGCGGCTCGGCCCAAGGGCCGAAGGGCACCGTGATGACGGCCACGGCCGTTTACCGGATCACGCCGAAGGCCTAGGCTTGGGGGGAACCCAACCCCCGGAGCACAACCATGCCGACAACCCTGATCACCGGCGCCAATCGCGGCATCGGCCTCGCCCTCGTCCGCGAATTCCAGTCGAGAGGCCACACGGTCATCGCCACCGCGCGCGATCCCTCGGCGGCTGGCGATCTCAAGGCCACCGGCGCCGAACTGCACGCGCTGGACGTCTCGGACGCCGCCTCTATCAAGGCGCTCGCCGCCGCGCTGAACGGCCGGGCGCTCGACTTCCTGATCAACAATGCCGGCCTCGGCGACCGGGCCGACATGCCGCGCCTCGACTATGACCGGTTCGAGGAAATCCTCCGCGTCAACACGATTGCGCCCATCCGTGTGCTGGACGCGCTGACGCCGAACCTCGCCGCCGGGAAAGACAAGATTGCCGCCGCGCTCTCAAGTCAGCTTGGCTCCATCGAGAATACCGACATGAGCTTCGGTCTCGCCTACCGCGTGTCGAAGGCCGGACTGAACATGGGGCTGCGCACGGCGGCGCATACGCTGTCGGCCAAAGGGATCACGCTGCTGGCGCTGCATCCCGGCTGGGTGAAGACGGACATGGGCGGTGACGGCGCGCCGGTCGAGCCCGCCGACAGTGCGGCGGGGCTCTACAAGGTGATCACCGGGGCGGGCCCTTCCAAAGAGCTCCGCTTCTACGACTTCGAAGGCAAGACGCTTCCCTGGTAGCGGCCGGTCCGTCATTGCCGCGGCGCTTTCGCGCCAGGCCGCATATCCTGTTGCGCGCGCCCTATTCGGCGGCAGGCAGCATCCGTTCACGAGCGTGCAGCGGCGTCGGGTCATAGGGATCGTCCTGCGGCGCCGGCAAAAAGCGTTTGGCCAGTTCCAACTTTCCGTTCACCAGCCTGTAGGCCTGCAGCGGAAGGGCGGCAGGCCGCTTCAGGCTTCCGGCAAGCTCCGGCGCCCAGACATGCACGTTGCGGGCAATCACGAACTGACGCACCGCCCAGCTCCTGATCCGTTCCGGTGCCAGCAGCCAGGCCGGCGTGACCAGCAGGATCATCGTCGTCGAGAAACCAAGGCCGAACACCATGGCCGTTGCCAGCTGCACCCACCATTCGGAGCTGGCGCCGCCGAAGTTGATGGCGCCGTCTGCAAAGTTGACGTTCATCTGGATGATCATCGGGAACAGACCGAACATCGTGGTGCCGGTCGTCAGCAGGATCGGCCGGATACGTTGCGCGGCGGTGGCGATCACGGCGTCCTCGGGGGATCGGCCATCTTCGCGCAGGCGGTTATAGGTGTCGATCAGGATGATGTTGTTGTTCACAACCACCCCGGCGAGCGCCACGATGCCCGTGCCGATCATCAGGATACTGACATAAGGCAGCAGCAGGTTGATTCCGACCAGCACACCGGCCGTCGACAGGATCACGGCCGACAGCGTCAGCGCCACCTGCCAGAAATTGTTGAACTGCCAGAGCAGGATCACCGCCATCATGAACAGGGCGGCCAGCGCCGCGCCCATGAAGAACGCGCCGGCCTCTGCGGTGTCTTCATCGGCGCCTTCGAAGCGCACTTCGAGGCCTGCCGGAATGTCCTGGCTGGCGATGAAGGCCTTCAGCTCGGCGACAATCGCGCCGCCGGTGCCTTGCTCCCTGGCATTGCCGCGCACATCGACGACGCGCTTGCCTTCGCGCCGTTCAATCTGGCTGACCCGGGGGGCGGCTTCGCGCGTCACGAACAGCGACAGCGGCACGTTGCCTTGCGGGGTCGAGATTTTCAGGGCGTCGAGGGCGGAGGCCGAGCGGTCGCCTTCCGGGAACCGGACGCGGATATCGACTTCTTCATTGGCGTCGTCCGGGCGGTAGCGGCCGACCAGCACGCCATTGGTGACGAGTTGCACGGCCGCGCCGATCTGGGCGACGTCAACGCCGAACTTGCCGGCCTCGGCGCGGTCAACGGTCAGCTGATACTCGACGCCGGGCAGGGCGCGGGAATCGTCAACCTCGATCACGTCGTCGCGCGCTTCCAGCCAGTCGCGAATGAGCGTCGCCGTTTTGTCTAGGGCGACGGAGTCGTTGCTGAGAAGGGCAACCTGCACATCCTTGCCGCCGGGGGGGCCTTGCTCGCGGGCCTTGATTTCGAAGCGCAGCGCAGGCACCGCCGCGAGGCGGGCGCGGACTTCATCGAGCGTTTCGCGGGCATTGAAGTCGCCGTCGGAGGTGGTGTTCAGGTCGAGCAGGATCTGGCCGATCGTATCGAGCGGCACGCCGCTGACGCCGTCGAAGCTGAAGCCGGACGAGGACACACCGGTCCGGGTCGAGATGGCCGTGATGCCGGCAACATCGTCGATGGCCGCTTCGGCCCGGCCCACGAAGGCGGCTTTCTCGTCCGCCGACAGGGCGCCCTGCGCCTGCACGAAGATGAAGGCCTGTTCCGGTTCGATATCGAGGAAGAATTCGGTCTTGTGCTGCTCCGACCCGAACCACATGAAGATCGCGACCACGGTGCTGAGCACCACAGCGGTGGTCATCAGCGGGCGGCGGATCGTTTCGGACACGACCTTCACATAGCCGCCGATGAAGCCTTTGGCGCGGCGCGGATCGCCGTTCGCGGCGAGCGCCGCGAGGTTCTCGTCGGTGCCGCCTGCGCGGCCGCCGAGGACGCTGCCGAGCACCGGGAGGAAGATCAGCGCGGCGATCAGGGACGACGACAGTACGAAGATCAGCGTTATCGGCAGGTAGGCCATGAACTTGCCGGGCATCGAGTTCCAGAACAGGAACGGCACGAAGGCGGCCAGCGTGGTCAATGTGGACGAGACGATCGGCCAGAACATGCGCTTGGCGGAGAGGCTATAGGCCTCTTTCCGGTGCATGCCTTCAGCCATCTTGCGGTCGGCATATTCGGTCACCACGATGCCGGCATCCACGAGGATACCCACCGCGATGACCATGCCGAACATCACCATCATGTTGATGGTGAAGCCGAAGGCGCCGAGGAAGAGGAAGGCGATCATGAAGGTCGCCGGGATGGTGATCCCGACGAGGACCGCCGAGCGCAGGCCGAGCGCCGCGACCACGATGATCATGACCAGCAGGATCGCGGTCATGATCGAGCTTTGCAGCTGACCGAGCTGGTTGCCGATCATTTCCGAGGCATCGGAGGTAATCTCGGCGCGCACGGTCGGCGGCCATTTCTGGCTCTCCTCGGCGATGATGGTGCGGACGTTGTTGGCGGTGTCGAGGATGTTGGCGCCGGTGCGCTTCACCACTTCGATCAGCAGGGCCTGCTCGCCGTTGAAGGTGGCATGGCCGGTCGCGTCCTTGAAGGTGCGGCGCACTTCGGCCACATCGCCGAGCGTCACGACGGCGTCGGCGGTGCGCTTGATCGGCAGGCTGAGGGCATCGGCGCCGGTGCGGATGATGCCCGGAACCTTGACGGCAAAGCTGCCCTGTCCGGTATCGATCAGGCCCGCAGGGATCAGCTGGTTGTTGGAATTCACAACCGCATAGATCTCCTGGTAGGAGATATTGTAGGCTTCCAGCTTGACCGGATCGATGACGATCTCGAGCAGGTCTTCGCGCTTGCCCTGGACGCGGGCTTCGAGGATGCCGGGATCGGCTTCGAGGCGCTCACGCAGGTCTTCCGCGATACGGCCGAGGCCGCGCTCGGGCGCGTCGCCATAGATGTTGATCACCAGCACGGGGAATTGCGCGGCGTTGAACTCGGAGACGATGGGTTCGCGCGCGTCGGCGGGGAAATAGCGTTTCGCCATGTCCACCTTGTCCTTGACGTCCAGCACGGCCTGGTCGACGTCCACGTCGATCTCGAATTCGAGCACCAGTTGGGCGGCGCCTTCGCCGGCGTAGGAGCTGAACGTCTTGAGGCCTTCGAGGGACTGGATTTCTTCTTCCACCGGACGCACGAGCAGGCGTTCGGAATCTTCCGGCGTGACGCCGGCGAGCGGGATGGTGATCGCGACGAACGGGATCGGTATGTCGGGGTCGGCTTCCTTGGGCAGGCCGATATAGGTCGCGGTTCCGGCCAGCATGGCGCAGATCAGGATGGCGATCACCATCCTGGCCCGGCCAATGGCACCATCAATCAAGCTGTTCATGGACGGGCTCCGCCTTGCGCGACGGGTCGCACCTTCACGCCGTCATTGAGGTAGTCCTGACCGATGGCGACCAGGGTGGTCTGCGCCGGCAGGCCGGTGACCCAGGCGCCGTCCGGCGTTTCGTCGATCACGCGGATGGGCACGAAGGACACCGTATCGTCGGCGAGCACCTGGCGCACGCCGAGCTGTCCGGTGTCGGACAATGTCAGGAGGGAGCGGGCGATCAGCGTCGCCTGCACATCGCCGGCCGGAACGTTGAGCGTTGCGGTGACGCCGGCCGCGACCTGGGCGTCGCCGGACTCGAGCTCGGCCTCGACCGGAAAGGTCCGCGTCTGGGCGCTCGCGGTGCGCGCCACGTAGCGCAGCTTGGCGGGGAAAGTGCGGCCATCGGCCAGCAGCACGTTGGCGGTCATGCCGGGCTGCAGAAGGCCGGCTTCGGCTTCGGTCACTTCCGCCGCCACGATCACCGGGCTGAGGTCCACCAACAGGCCGCAGGGCGAGCCCGGGCTGAGATAATCACCGGCTTCGGCGAGGCGCTGTTCGAACACGCCGTCAAACGGCGCACGGATCTGGGTGCGGCCCAGTTCGACCTTTGCGGAGTTCACGGCCGCTTCGGCGGCATCAAGGCTCGCGCGCGCGGCGGCTTCGCGGTTGGCCGGGGAGAGGCCCTTGGCGGCCAGCGAGGCGGCGGCGTCATAGTCGATCTTCGCGGCGTTGCGGTTGGCTTCGGCTTCGTTGACACGGGCGCTGCGGGCTTCGACGTCCACGCCGCAGAGCAGGGTGCCCTGCTTCACGAAGGTGCCTTCGCGCACCGGGGTCGAGATCACGGTGCCAGCCGTGCCGGACTTCACGGTGACGGACTTGTCCGGCGCTGTGCGCCCTTTGGCCGCCACGCGCAGCTGGTGCAGCTGGCTCTCGGCCGTAACGACAATCGCGTCGGCGATGGGGGCAGGGCCTGCCGCAGCCGGCGGTGCCACCTCAGACCCGAGGCTGCCGCGCAAGACGCTGCGGGCGCCAAAATATACAACGATTACAGCCAATATGGCGGCTGCGATCATGACGGAACGGTTCACGGGCGAGATCTTTCCTGGGAGGGATACGCGACAAGATAGTGTTGAGTGACGCGAGAGTCATCTTTCGCGCACGCAATATTTAGCGCAGCACCTCTTTCCGCCCGGCAAAAAACGACGAGATCTTGGTTAATCTAGCACGCCCAGGCCTTCAGGTTCAGGCCCTTTTTCGCGTCAGACGGCGGAAACCGGCGGTTTCCGCTCGGCCCAGGGACGGGCGGCCTCCAGTTCGAGCGCGAGTTCGAACAGCAACCCGTCATCGCCTCTGCGGCCGGAGAACATCGCCCCGATCGGCAGGCCCGAGGGCGACCAGCCGAGCGGCACGCTCATCGACGCCGCCCCGGCGACGTTCATGGGGGCGGTGTAGGACGCAAAGCTCAACACCCGTTCCATCAGCGTGTCATAGTTCGCATCAGGGGCCTGTTCGCCAATCGGCACGGCCGGGCTGCCCGTTACCGGCGACAGGATCACGTCCAGCGACTCGAACATCGCATGATACGCACTCTCGAACGCCAGCAGGTAACCGATGGCGTCCGGAATTTCCGCGATCCGGCGCGCCGCCATGCCGGCAAGGCCCAGCGTCCAGGGCTCGACGATCTCCGGCCCGATGGGCTTGCCCGAAAAGGCCGCCACCTGCTGCGCAAACAGCCCGGCGCCGGCGGCCCAATAGAGAAGGAACGCGTCTGTCAGCTTCGGCCCGTCGATCGGCAGTGTGAAGTCGATCACCGTGTGGCCAAGATCCCGGCAAAGCTGCGCGGCGGCTTCAGTCGCGGCGCGCGTGTCAGAATGCAGCGGCGTCCCGCTTGTGGGCTCCGGCGCAAAGCCGATGCGCAGCCGCCGCGACAGCGGCTGGATCTCGCCGAGAAGCGGATAGGTTCCGTCATTCGCCTCGGACGCACGGAACAGGGCGATGGAATCGCGCACGCTGAGCGTCACCGCATGGTTCACCGAAATCTGCAGCGGCGGGGCCGCGCCCGGCTCGCTGTAGGGCAGGCGGTCGCGCGAGGGCTTCAGGCCGAACACGCCGCAGGTCGACGCCGGAATGCGGATTGATCCGCCGCCATCGCTGGCATGTGCAAAGGGCACCACGCGCGCTGCAACCAGGGCCGCCGCGCCGCCAGAGGAGCCGCCGGGAATACGCGAGAGGTCCCACGGATTGCGTGTCGCGCCATTCGACAGAGGCTCGGTCGAGGAAATCAGTCCCGCTTCCGGTGTCGCCGATTTGCCGAGTGCGACGATGCCGGCGCTGCGCCACCTGCTGGCAAACGGATTGTCGGCGGTCGCCATGTGCCCCGCGAGGCCCCGGCTTCCCGCCAGCGTCGGCGCGCCTTTCCAGTCGATCAGGTCCTTGATGAAACTCGGCACGCCCGCGAAGGCGCCGGACAAGAGGCCTGCCGCATCGGACCGCGCAATCTCGAATGTTTCCGTTGCGATGCCGTTGATTTGCGGCTCGACCGCCTTCGCCCGCGCGATCGCCGCCTCGACCTGCTCAAGCCCGGTCGTCTCGCCTGCCGCAATGCCTGCGGCCATGGCGGTGCCATCCGCATAGGCCGGAACGGTGCGAACCGGCGCGGCCGCTTCCTCTTTCGGTGCGCGCGAGCACGCGGCCATGGCCACCGTAGCGGCACTGCCGGCCAGCATGGCACGGCGCGATAGTTTCAACATGGTGATCCTCCCCAGATTCTGTTGGCACGCATGGTGGCGTTCAGCGGCGCGGCGCGCAAGCCCCGCCGCCCCGGCCTGCCATTTCGGCGATTGCCAATCTTTTGCGAGAGGCGCACCTTCTGCGTGGGGAGGACATGTCATGCATCCGATGGACCATCTCAACGCCATTGACCGCCAGCACCGGGCCGATCAGGACGCCGCGCGCCGAGCCGCCGAAGACGGCCCGCCCGGCCCGCCGGAGCTCACAGCTCCGATCTTTTCCAGTTGGTTCTATGCCGGCGCAATCATCGCGTTCGCGCTTGTCTACGCTGGCAACCAGCACTTCATCCTGGCATCCGTATTCGCGGTCCTGACGGGTGTGGTCTTCCGGCTCGTGCAAGGCATCCTGCGCGGCCTCGGCATCGCCTCAGGCGCCAGCGCGCTCAATCGTGGCCTCGGCGGCTTTCCGCTATGGATGCTCGGCGGCGCGCTGATCGGCGCCCTCATCGGTGCCAGTTTCATGGTCTGGCTCGACGGCATGGCGACGGACATTTTTGCCCCCGCCATGGTGACAGGGCCAGTGGGCGCCGCCGCCGGATTCGTGATCCGGGGGCTAGCGCTGTTGTTTGGCGCAGGCCGGAAAGCCTAGCCGTCCGTCCTCGTAATCACACCGCACGCGACCCGCGCACCGGCGCCGCCAATCGGCTGCGAGCGGTGATCGTCTTCGGCGGCATGAATGATGATCGAGAGCCCGTCATCGCCGAGCGCGGGCACCAGTTCGGTGAGCAGGGTGAACGCTTCGTAGCCAGCAGAGCCATCGGCCGCCGCCCAGGCGTTCGGCAGGTCGCCTGGCTCGGGGCCGAGATCCGGGTTCATCAGGCCGTGCGCGCCGGCTTCCTTGCCATGGTGGCCGCCGGACAGCTGGTAGGCGCCGACATCCGAGCAGTCGCCTTTCTCGTGCAGGTGCAGACCGTGCCAGCCGGGCGTTAGGCCGCCCGCGCCGATTTCCATCCGGATCAGCAGGCCTGTCGGGCCTTGCTCGAACCGTGCCTGGCCGATTTCCGTGCCGTCGGCGCCGAGGATCGACGCGCTTGCGTTGGCGAGTTCCTTGATCATCGGAGACGCACCGGATTCGGTGGTGTGCATCATGTGTTCGCTGTGGTCTGCGCCGTGCATCGTGTGCCCGTTATGGCCGCACGCGGCGAGGGCCAGCACGGGGGCGGCAAAGAGAAACTGCTTCAGCATGTCGATACTCCTGTCGATT
>Ga0163144_10027288_pt1 | contig 11063 bp, 12 predicted proteins | sample OliLak19BULKMAT1_FD_123175 | JGI IMG/M metagenome (GOLD analysis project Ga0163144, IMG submission 123175) | Freshwater microbial mat bacterial communities from Lake Vanda, McMurdo Dry Valleys, Antarctica - Oligotrophic Lake LV.19.BULKMAT1 | ecosystem: Environmental > Aquatic > Freshwater >... | reverse complement strand
CGCCGGCATGTGGGTGACCGGCGCCAATACCTACGATCCGAAGGTGAACGCGGCGCTGGGCTTCCAGGCGCCGAGCCGGCTGGTCGGCTTCCTCGCGGTCGGAACGGCCAAGGCGCCGTCCCCGGGCGCCGCCGGTCCGGCAGCGCGGCCAGACCGGCACGCCCATGTCATCGACTGGAGCGGTCCACTCAGCGGCAAGGCCGCCGCGCAAGCTCGACGTGCTCGGACACCGCATTGCCCCGTGACGCCGGTTCGTCCGATGCATTCCTGAGTTTCAGGAGGCAGCGCTTGTCCGAAGTCCTGCTCGATCACGAGCCGATGATTCGTCTCGTCATCAGCGCCGCCGTTTTCGCCCTGCTTGCGTTGGCTGAAGCCACGCATCCTGCTGCCGACCGCGGCCGTCGGCATGGCGGCCACCGCCGAGGCACGCGGCTGGGGGCTATTCAATGCGATCGCCCTGCCAGGCTGGCTCGCCCTGCCCCTCGCCGTCGTAGCGCTCGATCTCGCGATCTACCTGCAGCACATCGTCTTCCATGCCGTCCCCGCGCTGTGGCGCCTGCATCGCATGCACCATGCCGACCTCGAATTCGATGTCACGACGGGGCTGCGGTTCCATCCCGTCGAGATCGCCCTGTCGATGGGCATCAAGTTTTTGGTGATTGCAGCACTCGGCCCCTCGGCCCTGGCGGTACTGATCTTCGAGGTGCTGTTGAACGCCACGTCCATGTTCAACCACGGCAACGTCCGACTGCCAGCAGCCATGGATCGCGTCCTGCGCTGGATCGTCGTCACGCCGGACATGCACCGCGTCCATCATTCTGTTCATCCTGAAGAGACCAACAGCAATTTCGGCTTCAATCTGCCGTAGTGGGATTGCCTGTTGGGCACCTATCGCGCGCAACCGCGAGACGGCCATGAAGGCATGACCATCGGCATCGAGCAGTTCCGCACACGGCGCGACCTGCGGCTCGACCGGATGCTGGTCCAGCCCGCGCTCGGGCCGGCAAGCGGTTACACCATCAACCGGGAGATGCCGCCGGGACGACGCTCCCCTTGAGAGACTAGGCAATACTCAGAGCGGCGAGCACGACCCAGACACCGATGACGGCAAAGATCGCGCCGGCGGCCATCCGCACATGTTTCAAGGGCACGATCTTCGTCGCCGCCTCGCCGAGATAAACCGCCGGAACATTCGCCAGCATCATGCCGATCGTCGTGCCGATGGTGACGAGCTCGACGTTGTGGAACTGCGCGGCCAGCAGCGAGGTCGCGATCTGTGTCTTGTCGCCGATCTCCACCAAGAAGAAGGCAACGAGCGTCGCGAGGAAGATGCCGCGCGTCGAAACCTTCGCCGCGTTCTCGTCCTGCTTGTCGGGGACGAGCGCCCAGACCGCCATGCCAATGAACGCGACGCCCAGAACGATCTGAAAGGTGGCGCCCGTCAGCCATTGCGCCACCAGATAGCCGAACGTCGCGGCGACGGCGTGGTTGAGCAGAGTCGCTGCGAATATGCCGAGCACGATCGGCAGCGGCTTGCGGAACCGGGCCGCGAGCACGATGGCCAGAAGCTGGGTCTTGTCGCCGATTTCGGCGATCGCAACGACGGCGATCGACGTGAGAATGGTTTCCATGAAATGAACGTCCGGGGCCGCGGCTGCACGACGACACGAGAATCCCCCGACCCGAGCCGGGACTCCCATATCGTCGGTCTGGCCAGTCCGGACCTTGCGGTCCGTCGTGGGCGCCATGGCCGAAGCCAAGTTTGTTGACGCCAACTCCGCTGAGGGTGCGGACGGTTACTCCCCGAAAACGGCGGTCTTTTAGCACTTCGTCCCAGCGACGCAAGGGGCCGGCGCAACGAAAAACGGCGCGAGCCGATGCCCGCGCCGTCGTTCGTTGTCGCAGAACCGACTACTTCTTCTCGCCCGCCGGGGTCGCCATGGCGCGACGCTCGTACTTGTATTCCGGCATCGCTTTCAGCGAGTCCTTGGTCCAGCTGGTCTTCAGAAGAAGCGAGTTGCCGTCGCGCGAGGACTTGATGTCCTGCCACGGCACGGCGACATAGCGCGCGCCCATACCGAGGAAGCCACCGACCGAGACGACCACCTGCTTGATGGCGCCGTTGGTGTCGATGTAGACGTCGCTCACCGTGCCGACCGTTTCATTGGCACTGTTCTTGACCGTGCCGCCGATCAGGGCGTTGGCGGAGATGTTGCCGGCGGCGTTGAAGTCACCGGTCGAGGCCGTGGTCGCTGTCGTCGTGGTGGCCATGCGGTCGCCCGACGCCGTCGTCGTGCTGCGCGTGGTGTTGTCGCCGAAGACCGTGCCGCGGTAGGTCGGGTCGGTGTACTTGTACTCCGGCATGGCCTTGAGCTGGTCCTTGGTCATGTTGACCGTGACCTTCTCGCCGTTGTCGGCGATGACCAGATCCTTCCAGGCCAGCGCCACTTCGCGTTCGCCCATGCCGAGAAAGCCGCCGACGCCGACCATCACGGTGTCGACCTTGCCGTCCTTGCCGAGCTGGATCGACTTGATCTCGCCGATCGTCTCGTTCTGGGAGTTCCTGATATTGCGGCCGATCAGCTTCTTGGTATCGACGACGGCCGTGGCTATTTGCGGGCTTGCGGCCGGCTTGGCCGGCGCCGTGTTGGGTGTCGTGGTCGTCTGGCCATAGGCCGAGGCGGCGCCGAAAGTGGCCAACACGCCCAAGAGAGCGACATGTTTCAACATGGTTCAAATCTCCAGCAATGTTAAAGGGGCCGCTCGCCCCGGGGGACGAGCGGCTTGTCGTGTGGGTGCAACACGACAGGCGACGCGAGGTTGCCAAGCATGGCGAATTTTGACGCACCCGGGTCTTGGTGTTTGTGGGGCGGATTTGCCACGGCGCCCTCGTAACCCCTCATTTCGCCTTCATCGTGGTGATTGTGATCGCGCCATTGATGCGATCGGCCTCGAACCGGACCTTGTCGCCTGCCTTGGCCTTGTCGAGCAGCGCCGGATCGGCAACGCGGAACACCATCGTCATGAAATCCATGTCGAGCTTCTTGATCGGCCCGTGCTTCAGCGTGATCTTGCCGGCCGCTTTGTCGATCTTGATGACCTCGGCGCTCGAATCGCGACTGGTGGTAAGAGCGGGGCCGCGGCTGCACGACGACACGAGAATCCCCCGACGCGAGCCGGGACTCCCATGTCGTCGGTCTGGCCAGTCCGGACCTTGCGATCCGTCGCGGGCGCCATGGCCGAAGCCAAGTTTGTTGACGCCAACTCCGCTAGAGGGGCGGACGGTTAATCCCCGAAAACGGCGGCCTTTTAATACTTCGCCCCAGCGACGCAAGGGGGCAACGCAAGTGACGGTAACGCCAAATCGGGCGCCGTGGCCGTAACGCGATCGTGCTGCCCCGTGACGGGGCCGACCCTGACAAAGGCGGTAAACAGGCCTAACCTGTCGGCTTGATCAAGATCGCCACCCGCTTCCTGTCATGCTTGGCCCTGCTTGCGGCGATGCTGTGGGTTGCCCTCCCGGCCGTCGTCGTGGCCGCCGCTGCTCCAGCGGAGATCGAGGGGGAAGCTTGCCCATGCTGTGAGGGCAAGGCCGCACTCGGCGCTATTCTCGCCTGCCCTGGCTGCCAGGCCGGCATAGCAGCGGAAGGCGAGCTCGCGGCTCCGCAGACGTTCACAAATGCCGCCTGGCTCATTGGCCCGTCCACGACCGGCACTGGCATCGAGCCGACTCCCGCCGAGCCACCTCCCCGTTGACGCCGCTGCGGAGTGTCTTTTCCAATCAACGGAGATAAAAATGTTACGTACGATTCTCTCCACTCTCGTCCTGCTGTTCGCCTTCGGAACGGCGGCGCATGCGGCACAGCCCTGCTGTGACGAAGGCAGCCCGTGTTGCGAAGAAGCGAGTCCCTGCTGCGACGAGTGACCGAAAGGCGCCCGCCCCTCACCGGGGCGGGCGTTTTCACTAATGCTTGTGGGTGGGACCTCGCCCCGCGCCGTCATAGCCCCTCACCTTCTGATACATCGCCAGTTGAGGCTCGGTCAGTGTCGCGCGCGTCGCCAGATGGGTGCGCAGGTGAACCGCCCTCAACTGTCCGTAAAGCGTGGCGATTTCCCCAGTGATCCTGTCGATCGACGCGGAGTCGGCGCTGCCGGAGCTGAATACCGCTTCGAGCGCGCTTTCGCGGGCGATGATCTGCTCACCAAGCGCGATCGCCGCCGCCCGCATCGTCTCGACCTGGCGGCCGAGTGCCTCTTTCTGCCCGGCCGTCAATCCCAGCGCCGCTTCGTTCTCGAGCACGTGCATCGGGCCGGGATAGCGGTTGAGTTCGGCCGGCAAGGCCATGGCCATGCCGCGGCCGGCGCGAAGGCCCGCAATGTCATCGGCCGACAGTGCCTTGATCGGACGCTCCTGCAGCGCGCCGTAAGATTGCGACTGGGCGTGAGCGCCTGAGGCGGTCATCAGCATGGCCGCGATAGCGGCCGTCAGTGCTTTCATGACGGGATCTCCCTCTTTGTTTGAAAATGGATCACAAGGAACGTTAATGACATTTCGGTCGATGAGCCCGATGCAGAGGGCCGTGAGCGGCGCACAATTCAGGATTATTTGCCGTTCTTCTTCAGCCATTCCTTCATGGCGGCGATTTCTTTTTCCTGATCCTGGATGATCGTCTCGGCCAACTTGCGCAGTACTGGGTCCTTGCCGTACTGCAACTCCACCTTTGCCATGTCGATTGCGCCTTGGTGGTGGGGGATCATGCCGCGCACGAAGTCAACGTCGGCGTCGCCAGTGAAGGCTATGTGCATCCCCTTCATCATCGACATATGCGCTTCCTTGGCCGCCTTGGTGGACGGCGCATCGGACGGCTGGGGCGTCATGTCCTGCATCATCTTTTGCATCGCGCCCGCATCCATGGGGGTGTGGCTGTGGCTGCTCTGGGCAATGGCGCCGGTGGCGGTCACTACGGCGAGGATTGCGCCAGCCGTAAGAATGGTAAGCGTCTTCATGGTGGTTCTCCTTCAGGTTGACTCGGGTAGGTTAAAATTTGGCCTGGCTGACAGTGCCATCGGGCGCGGTGAGCTGGATCACGCCCTTTGGATTCCCGGGGACCGGCAATGCTGACGACCCCTTGAGCCTGTCGTTGCCCGCTGGCTCAAGCGTGATGCGCTGTGGCTTGCCCTCAATGACCAGAATGGCGAGGCCCCTGAAGCCGGTGGCGGCAACCGGTTGTTCCTTCGCATCGGATACGAAGACCTCGATTTCATTTGGCTTTGCGACCATTTCGACGTGGTAACGGCCAGCGTCCGTGAGCCGACCGCCATTGGGGCCTTTGGCCTCGTGAGCCAAAGCAGGGTGAGCCAAAGCAGGGATCGCCATCCCCATCATGCTAACGAGGACAAGTAATTGAAGTTTCATCGGTAAGTTTCCTTTCTTTCTAGAATGCTTCCGCCGGCGGTGTGGTGCCTGCGGATGCGGGCTGGGATTGACGGGACAGGCGCAGCCGCTCCAGCGGCGTGCGCCCGAATTTCAGGAACAGGATGGGGGTCAGGAAGGCATCCAGCAGCGTGGCACTGACCAGCCCGCCAAAGATCGTAATGGCGACAGGGTGCAGGATTTCCTTGCCCGGCGTGGAGGCATCGATCAGGAGTGGCACCAGCGCCACGCCCGCCGCCAGTGCCGTCATGAGCACGGGCGTCATGCGCTCGAGACTGCCGCGAATGACGAGTTCCGGCCCGAATGGAACGCCTTCATGCAAGGCGAGATTGATGTAATGGCTGACCTTGAGGATGCCGTTGCGCGCAGCAATGCCCGTGAGCGTGATAAAGCCGATCATGCTGGCGACCGAGAGAGGCTGTCCCGCGAGCGTAAGGGCGGCAACCGATCCGATCAGCGCCAGCGGAACGCTTCCCATGATGATCAGCGCCAAAGAGCCAGAGCGATAGCGGCTGTAGAGGATCGCGAAGATCAGGGAGAGCGACACGAGCGAGAGAAGCCCAATCGTGCGCGCGGCTTCCTCTTGCGCCTGGAACGTGCCTTCGAGCGCGGTGAAATACCCTTGAGGCATCTTCGCGTCCCGTAAAGCGAGGCGTATATCGGCAACGATTGCCGCCATATCCCGGCTGCCATCGGTATTGGCGAGAACGACGAGCCTGCGTCTGCCGTTTTCGCGAAGAATCTGGTTAGGCCCATCCGTCTCGCGGATATCGGCAAGCTGACGCGCCGGAATCCAACCGGACGGTGTTTCAATGAGAAGGTCGCCAAGACGTTCGGTCGTGCGTGTTGAATCATCAAGCCGCATGACCACGTCGAAGCGCCTGTAACCATCGACAACGCGGCTTACGACGCGGCCGCTGGACAGGCGACTGAGATGCTCGACGATCGCACCCGGCTGCATGCCGTAGAGCGCGGCACGTGGATAATCGACGCGGATTTCAAGCTGAGGAATGCGAACCTGCTTTTCGACCTGGATGTCGGCAAGGCCGGGAATGGCGGTGAGTCTGGTCCGCAGCGATTCTCCGATCGTGCGCAAGCTATCGAGGTCATCGCCGAATATCTTGAGCGCGATCTCGGCGCGGACTCCGGAGAGCATGTGATCGAGGCGGTGGGATATCGGCTGGCCTACGTTGACGGAGAGCGGCAATACAGCGAGGCGTTGCCGGATGTCGGCAATGATTTCGGGTTTGGGCCGCCCGTCACCTTTGAGAGCGACTTCGATTTCCGACGAATGAACGCCTTCAGCATGCTCGTCCAGTTCAGCTCGGCCGGTTCTGCGCCCGACCGTCTTCACTTCGGGGATATCGAGCAGCAGGCGTTCGGCAATCAGCCCGACACGATTGGATTCGCTCAGGCTTACACCGGGATTGAAGAGCATGTTCACGGTGAACGTGCCCTCGTTGAACGGAGGCAGGAATGCACGGGGAAGCATGAAGGCGACCACGCCAGCCAGAACAACAGCCAGCACAGCCCCACCCGCGATCATGCGCCCATGGCTCAGGGCGCGCACAAGGCTCGCCCGGTAAAAGGTTTTCAGAACGCGCACCAGAGGACTCTCGTGATCGGAAAGATGCTTCATGCGCGGCAAAAGGTAATAGGCCATCACGGGCGTAAGCGTGATGGACACCAGAAGGCTTGCGAGGATGGAAATGATATAGGCTTCGCCGAGCGGGGCGAACAACCGGCCCTCGATGCCGGTCAGCGCAAAGAGCGGCACGAAGACCAGCACGATAATCATGGTCGCGTAAACGATGCCCGAGCGCACTTCCTGCGACGCAGAGACCACGACATCGAACACAGGGCGCGGGGCCACCAGCGCGCGGTTCTCGCGCAGTCGCCTGTAGATGTTCTCGACATCGACCACTGCGTCATCGACGAGTTCGCCAATCGCGATCGCAAGCCCACCCAGAGTCATCGTGTTGATGGAAAGCCCAAGCAGATGAAAGATGATCGCGGTCGTCAAGATGGATAGCGGTATGGCGGTCAGCGATATTGCCGTTGTCCGCCAGTTGAGAAGAAACGCGAACAAGATGACGGCGACCACAAGTCCGGCCTCGACCAGGACGCGCTGCACATTATTGATCGAGGCTTCGATGAAGTTGGCCTGCCTGAAGAGAATCTGGTTGGCCTTGATGCCTCCGGGCAGGCTGCGTTCAAGCTCATGCAGGGCGTCTTCGATCTGGCCGGTGAGCGCGACCGTATCCACGTTCGGCTGCTTCTCGACGGAGACGATGACGGATGGCTTGCCCATATAGCCGGCATCGCCGCGTTTGACCCTCGGCGCGAAAGTCACTGATGCGACCTGATGCAAAAGGACCGGCCTGCCATTGACGTTTGCAACGGCGATGCTGCGCAAGTCTTCTAGACTGGTGGTGCGCCCGATATTGCGGATCAGATACTCGCGCGCATGAATATCCGTGAAGCCGCCGCCGGTATTGGTGCCGAACTGGGCGAGCGCTTTCTCGACCTGTTCGTAGGTCACGCCAAGAGCGCGCAAAGCTGAGGGCTGGGGTGCGACGCGATACTGGCGGACTTCGCCGCCAATCGGGATCACCTGGGCCACGCCCGGAATGCTCAAGAGCCTGGGCCGCACGGTAAAGTCGGCGAGCTCGCGCAATTCCATTGGGGAAACGCTGTCGCTGCTGAGCGCAATCAGCAGGATCTGCCCCATGATGGATGAAACCGGTCCCAGCTGGGGTACAGTGTTGGCGGGCAGTTGATCGCGAACAGACGCGAGCCGTTCGGCGATCAGCTGGCGATTGCGATAGATGTCGGTATTCCACGCGAATTCGACGTAAACGATGGAGAGGCCAACCCCGGAAACCGAGCGCACGCGGGTCACCCCGGGTACGCCGTTCATCTGCGTTTCAATCGGAAAGGAGACCAGGACCTCGACTTCGGGCGGCGCCAGACCCTCGGATTCCGTCATGATCGTGACGGTCGGTCGGTTGAGGTCAGGGAAGACATCAACCGGAAGCCGCGGCACGGTGTAGAGCCCAAAGAGGATCAGCGCGGCACTGATCGCCAGCACGAGCAGGCGATTGCGAAGGGATTGGGTGACGAGGAGTGTGAACATGGCTCGGCCCGCCTATCGCACGTGGTCGAGGAGTTCGGCGCCTTGGGTGACAATCCGCTGGCCCTGCTGCACACCGGCAACGATGAGCGTGCGTTCCCCGTCCAAGGCTTCCGTGCGCACTGGTCTCGCGATGAAACGCTCCGGCGCGATATGCTCAAAAACGAAATCCTGCCCGTTGGCATTGCGCACGACAGAGGCGCGCGGCACGGCGATGCCTTCACGCTTTCCTTCCGTCGAAACCAGGACGGAAACGAACTGTCCCGCGCGCAAGCCGGTTGGATCTCCCTCGATCGCGAAATGGACGGGAATGGTCTGATTGCGATCGGCGAAGCCGGAGCCGCGAAACGCCAGTTTCATGGTCTTGCCGTCAGCAGTCGTGGCGGTTGCCGTTGCCGGATTGATCGCGGAGAAGCTTGAGGCCTCGACCCACAGACGTGCGGGATCAACGATGTGAAACACAACGGCATTGGGTTGTGTGATCTGACCTGCGACGGGTGTGCCGTCTGCGATGACTCCGTCTACCGGTGCTGCGAGGCTTTCGGCTTCACGGCGGCTTATGTCGAGGGATGCGCGCCGGTCTTTAAGGCCTTGCAACTCGATGAGGGCTTCATCGAGGAGCTGCCGGGGCACGGCGCCGCTCGGGGCCAGCCTCTGATAGCGCGCAATCCGTCCGTCTACGATCGAGATTTGCTGATCGAGTTCACCCTGGCGCTGGCGCATGTCGGATACGTCAATTGCCTGGATCGGTGGAGCGACATGGGCCAGAACGTCGCCCTTTTTGACGGGCGTGCCGAGGCGCGGGAACCCGCCTTGCGGCGGCGAGAGCCTGCCGCCCACGGACGCCTGGACGAAGCCGCTGGCGTTGGGGTCCGGAATAACGCGGCCCGGAAGCTCGACCGAGCGATTGAACGCGCCTGACACGGTGAGCGTGGTGCGCAGCCCGAATATTCGTTGCACGGGCTTGGGTATGAAGAGCGTTCCGTCTGGAAGCTTCTGGGCAAGTTCCCCGGATGCGGCAATGGCTTGTTTCTTATCGTCGCCATGGTCATGCCCTTCATGCGCATTTACCGGCATCGGCCAGAGAGCGGTGGAAAATACAAGCAGGCAAAGCGGCATCGCCGCGCGGCTTCGCCTGAACATGGCGAGCGCAAAGCCAAGTCCGATCCCCAGGAGAAGCATGCCCGGCAGCTCCAGCATGGACAGCCACGCACGACGGTCGCTGGCAAGCGATGCACCCGCAACCGCTTTGGGGATTTCGAGCATGAGGGGCATGACCTCGACCGCATCGCCAGCGGCGACGGTGAAGATCAGGTCATACCGCCCCGGCGTCGCAAGAAAAGGCGCTTCGAGACGGTATAAATCACCTTCGGCGCGGGCTGCCTGTGAGCCCGATGGCGTCTCGACGGTGATACTTGCATTCTCGATGGGCGTGTTGGTCGCGACCTGATCGAGATAGATGAGCAACGCATTGCCTTTGGCGACAGCGACCAGCTCGAATGCGCCAGCGACCGCGTCAGCCCGGGCACCGGAAGGCGCGGAAGCCATGGCCGGCTTTTCAGCGTGGTCGTGTCCTTCATGCGCGCGCGCGGGCGCAGCGCCTGAAGAGAGAATTGAGGCTATCGCAAGCGCGACAGCAAATCGGGGAAACATCGGACAAATCCTTCACCATTGATCGAACGGACGCGCGGCAAAAAACCCGAAGCACCCGCACTGCCATGAGGCAGTTACGTGCGCTTCCGCGCGGATCGAATCAGGTGAAGGATCTGGGAGGTTTGCGAAGGCCTTCCGGCACAAATCCGGACATAGGCGCGGACGCGTGCAGACCTACGGACGACCCTCGAAGGTCGGGTCCGATTTTGAAGGACTCTACAAATGAAAGCGCGACGCATCCGCCGCATGGCGCGCCTGAGCAGCACGTGCCGGCGCAGGACGGTGTGTCGTTGGAATCGGAGGTACGTAGTTCAAGGGACAGGGAGTCTGCGGATCGGGCAGAAACAGTAGCCGATTCCTTATCAACGTGATGGTTCACAGAAACCGAAGCCGCAAGCTGCGCGTCCCGCGCGTGCCCTTCATGGGCGCTCGCGATGGACGGCAGGGTCAACAGCGCGATCAAACCGATCACCGCTCCCAACGCCCGCGAAAGGTAAAACTTCAGGTTCATCTGTTCCTATTTATCATAAGCCACAGTCTCTAGTACGTATGATTCCGCCAGGGCGCTTTCAAGTGCGGCAAAATCAGGGCCTGCCGTTCGCGGGCTTTGCCGCCGATCCGTCAGCGGCGACGACTATCCAACACTTCGAGCAATTCGTCGATCTTGGTCTTGCGGTCCTTCTCGGAACCGGCATGGAAAGCGTGCGCCACGCAATGCTGGAGGTGGTCGTTGAGCGTCTCCTGCTCGACCTTGTTCAAGGCCGCCCGCACCGCGCGAATCTGGGTCAGCACGTCGATGCAGTAGCGCTCCTCCTCGATCATGCGGGCGACGCCGCGGACCTG
>Ga0163144_10027287_pt1 | contig 11063 bp, 7 predicted proteins | sample OliLak19BULKMAT1_FD_123175 | JGI IMG/M metagenome (GOLD analysis project Ga0163144, IMG submission 123175) | Freshwater microbial mat bacterial communities from Lake Vanda, McMurdo Dry Valleys, Antarctica - Oligotrophic Lake LV.19.BULKMAT1 | ecosystem: Environmental > Aquatic > Freshwater > Lake... | reverse complement strand
GCTTCCAGCCGCAGAAAGTCGAGCAGACAATAGAGCCGATTGCCGTAGTCTGAATGAGTTGTTGTCGTATTGTATTCCAGAAAGCGATCGAAATTATCAACGACGCATTCGTAGACGAACTCCGCCATTTCGGCCGCGTCTTCGCGATCCATTTCACCGGATTCAAAATCTTCGAGCAGTGGCACGGTCTGAGTCAAGGCGACAGTTTCCTGCAGTTCGTCAAACATCGATTCTGCACCGTGATGCAGGATGGCTCGTGCATTACCCAGCGTCAACATGCGTGTGTGAAACAGATCATCGCCGTACTTCTCGATAAACTCCTTCACCTCGGCAGCAAATTCATCATCATGCAGATCCTCAACAATCGAAAGCCGCATGGAACCACTGTGCCGTGTCCACAGGTCGGAATACGAATCCAGGAGTTTTTGAATACGTTTCAGCAGAGTTTGCACGCGACGCGGAGCTTCAGTCTTCCAGCGACCTGCCGACTGCAGAATACACTCTACTGAACTGCTTAAGCCGATTCGAAACAGTCGATCAAATTCTGTCACGGCCTGACCTGAAGGCCGCAGCGTGCGTTCCATCTGCAGCGAGGTCTGGAGCAGCTCAAACGTCTCTTCCAGCATCCCGAGTCGCGGCAACTGACTGAGCAGCACGCGAATCACGGACTGCAGCATTCTGGCTTTCAGAATGGCTGCCGGCTGACCACCGTTTTCGAATGGCACGTACAGCAGCGGACGGCGTTTGAGCTCCTTGCACAGCGTCGGGAAACATCGCTGTGCCCCATTCACATCCTGCGCAAACACGGCCGTGAACATGCGCGACAACTGACGATCCAGCGACGAATCCTTATCACTGCCGCCGACGGATTCTTCGGCGATGATGGCACCAATCAGGCGCTCCGCCATCAGAAACTCAACGGTGGTTGACAATGCGTTTTGCATCAGCAGCAGACGGCACTGCATCTGAATATCATATTCAATATTTCCTTCCAGTCCGGAACCGTGGACCGCAATTTCGTAGTCGCGTACTTCGCGAACAAGTTCGCTGAGCCCATGCAGTCTCCCGCGAATCGAAGCCAGCCATTCGCGCAGATGTTCTTTTTGATCTTCGCGGGCGGCATCTGTCGTGGTTGCCGAAGCGGCCGTGGCTGCGGAACGTGAAACCCACACGGCTGCGATTCCCCATAGCGATCCGACCGTATGCAGAAACTTCAGCCGCGGTTCAATCTGACGGTAGAGAATTTCGAATTCGGTCGTCCCGGGCCCGGCCCCGCTGTCCATGGTATCGGACGCATTGCCATCGTCGGTGGAATCATTGTAAGTGACATTCTCCCATGCCGCTTCGAACAGATTATCCTGGGACTCATCTGCATCGAACAAATGCTCCAGATCCAGATCATCGCGCTCCTCTTTGCCGCCCTTACCCTTTTTTCTGTTAAGCTCCGCGAATTCTCCCAGACTTGGAATTTCCCAGCACACTCCGGCATTCGCTTCCATGAACGCAAACAGGCGTCGCAGATTGTGCCAGCGTTTTTCCGGTTCCGGCTGATCGCAAATACACTGCAACAGGCGATGCAGCAGGCGATGAATGGAATGGGGTCCGTTCTCCAGCGGGACCGATTCAGCGCGGCTGAGCCACTGCATCAGAAGTCCCATCGCGGCCACATGATCCTTACGATCCAGCAACGCAGTGACGACCTGAGCGAAACTGCTGGTGGCGTCAAAGTCTTCGACATGTTGCCGCCAGAAGGAAATATCGCCAGCCGATTCTCCCGCAGTGCGCCATTCCGCAAGGACTCGCGCCACCTGCGTCGCCGCTTCGACGGATTTCATGCCCTCGACATGAGTAAGATCATTCACGGTTGTGGTTGCGTAGCGATCCCATTGCTCGGCAAGTTCGCGGAAATCTTTCAGCACGGAACCATGCAGATCCTTTTTCCCGGACGCCGCCGCTTCACTCATCGCCAGCGTACAGGCATCAAAAATCTGCCCCATGATGTCGAGCAGAACTTCAACCCGGGAATCCGGAATTGAATCTTCGCGCGTAAAGAACAATGGGAACAATCCCTGAAAACCAAGGATGTTCCACGGGTCCACCAGGCCGCCACATTCAATACCGCGATGCAGCAGATCAATGACCTCCGTGATCATCCGCTGAGACGTTTCCAGTTCTCCGTTGCGCACAAGCCGAGGCACCATGACGAGGCGCGACTGAATCTCAGACTCAAATCGAGCACTCAGACATGGAATGACGGACGCTTCTTCGCAACTTGCTTTTTCAAAGCCCATGCGCGCGAACATCCACGACAGGTGGCGATGCTGAACCTGATCGGCGCCATACTTGGACAGGTACATGTTGAGTTCATGCCGCACATGACCGAACGGCTGGCGTGATTCATTGGCCAGTCGTTTCAAGCGCTTCGCCCGTTCGCCCTTCGCTGTGTCCAGCAGACGCTGATAAAAGTTGTCTCGCTGACGCGCGACAATCGGCAGCAGCGATGTCAGTGAAACGCTGGAATCATACGTTTGCGGGCCCGAACCACTGATCGCCGACGCCATCAGAATCGTTCCCGCCAGAACAGCGGACGCATCGAACAACCGCTCCGGATCGGCTTTCTTTTTGTCACGATGAATCCAGTCAATGAGTGAATCGATAATCAAGCGACGCACAATGAACCGGCGATAGAATCCCTTCGTATCGATCTCATCCGGATCCCATTCGCCAAACACATAATTCGTGCGTTTGTTGACTGGATGCAGGTGATCGTGCGATCGCATGTCGAGACTCAGCTCCGCCATCCGATCAATCGAAAAGTGTGACGTGCCGACCAGATCGTCGGGCAGATCCCGCATGAAGGCAATTGTCGATTCGATGAGTTGCTCATACGGCCCGACAGCCGCACCGACGTCGCTGAAGTACAGGGGCAAAGGGCAGAAGCGTTCACTGGAATAGATCTCGGAGCGGCGACCATTTTCCAGTACCGCCACCGGTCGATATCCGACGAAGTGATTGAGCTGCTTCAATGCGACGGCAATGATCTGATCGGACTTGTCAAAACCGTATTCCGCTTTTGCGGCCAGCGTTGCTTCAAACATGCGAGCCAGAAGTAGTGGAGCGTAATGGTCGGCCTCCTTCAGATGACTCAATAAATCGGCGTGATGTTTTCCGTACGCAGGCAGCAGTTCATCGAGCGTCAGACGGATGACGGCTTCCGCCTGGGCCGGATCAGCACAGGCGGCATCGCCTGAGTTCGAAAGCCGCTGTAATTCTGCCAGCAGAAAATCCCGCAGCGCGGTCGGCGATGTCGCCCGCTGTTGATCCCGGAAGAGATCATTCAGGGTCTTTCGAAATCGCGCGCTGGAAGCTCCCTGAGAAAAATTCAGGTAGCCCAGCAGATCCCGCAACGCGTCGGGATCGACGGCGGCAACAGCGTCAGAAGACTTTTTGGAAGAGTATTTTTTAGTGGTCACGCGTCGAATATTCTGTCAGAATAAATCAAAAGACCAGTCCTGCCGATTCAGGGAATCGGCAGACCCTGCATTCCTGACACCAAAGTCAGTGGAGTGAAGCACGGATTTGGAATCACCGTCCGAATTACCGAGCATACTCAACATTGCGAGTTTCCCGCAAAACGGTTACCCGAATTTCGCCGGGATACGTCAAAGTCTGTTCGATCGCACCTGCAATATCACGACTCATTCTTGCTGCCTGACGATCATTCACGCGAGAGGAATCGACAATGATCCGGATTTCCCGACCGGCCTGAACGGCAAACGCATGATCGACGCCGGGAAAACCGCACGCCAGAGCTTCCAGTTCCTCCAGACGGCGAACATACTTTTCGAGTGTCTCCCGCCTCGCACCGGGACGTGCGGCAGACACGGCGTCTGCGGCAGCAACCAGCACTGTATAAATGTACTCCGGACGGATATCATCATGGTGTCCGGCGGCAGAATGGACGACTTCCGGGCCTTCGCCGTAGCGTTTGAGCAATTCCGCTCCGACAGCGGGATGCCCGCCTTCCATTTCATGATCAGCCGCTTTGCCGATGTCGTGCAAAAATCCACAGCGTCTGGCCAACGTACCGTCGAGCCCAAGCTGTTCGGCCATCATGCCGGTGAGATGAGCCACCTCAATTGAATGCTGACGCACATTTTGACTATAGCTGACACGGAAGTGCAGTCGGCCCATCAGGTCCATCAGCTTCGGATGCAGACCGCGCACACTTGCTTCTTCACACGCATGCATTCCCAGCTTGCGAATGTGCTCTTCCATTTCCTTTGTAGTCTCGGCCACGATTTCTTCAATTCGTGAAGGATGAATGCGACCATCCTGAATAAGCTTCGTGAGCGACAATTTGCCGATCTCGCGGCGGACACTGTCAAAGGCCGACACGATCACCACGCCCGGTGTGTCGTCGACAATCACATCGACACCCGTGGCTTTTTCAAACGCGCGGATGTTGCGTCCTTCGCGACCAATGATGCGTCCTTTCACTTCGTCACTGGGAATATCCACTGTCGAAACTGTGGATTCGGACGTATGGGCTGATGCGTAACGCTGCACGGCCATGCCGATGATTTCGCGTGCTTTTCGTTCACAATCGACCTTCACTTCGGCCTCATGCTTCAGAATCATCGCACCCGTCTGGTCTGTGAGTTCCCGATCCAGTCGTTTGAGCAGTTGTTCGGTGGCCTGATCACGAGTCAACTCGCTCGTCTTGTAGAGAACTTCCTGTTCTTCTTTCAGTAACCGATTCAATTCGGCGTCCTTGACCTCCATGGATTTGACTCGTTCGGCCAGTTTCTGCTGCGTCCCCTGCAGCATTTTCTCTTTCTTACGGATCGAATCCTGCTGCTCCTCCAGCTGCGAATCACGCTTGTCGAGTTCACGATCACGCTCGCGCTGGGTACCGCGTACTTCTTCCATTTTGGATTCCAGCGACTCGCGGCGCTTCAGCATGTCCTCCTTGAGCTTCAGTTCCAGATCCTTCTGCACGTTCTCGGCATCCCGTTCCGCCTGCCGAATAATTTCATCACGGGTCTTGTAGGCACCACCTTTGATCAGTCGATCAACAAAGTAGCCGACCGCAACACCCACGATTGTGGCAATCGCGCCGACAATCATTGGATTATCCATGAACACGCCCCTCAATTCACGAACGGTCCCTGCATCCGCGACGGGATGGTGTGAAGAGCTGACGGTAACGAACGCCGATGATCACGAAACGGTGATCAGAACGGTGGCCTCAAGAGTTGACAGCAGCAAAACAGTCTGAAAAAATGGCCGCAACCGCACAGAAAGGTTGAGAGCGAACCCGGACATCCACCGCAATGCAGGCCCCAACCACTGCTGCGGGCCAGTGGCAGATGGCACCGGGCAAATCACCGCGTGCAGATCAACAAGTTCTGTCGGACAGCAGATTTGCTGACCGGAACTTGCGCAGCGCACGGCAACCCGAGTACGACATGGCAGCATCGCAACTGCAAGGCCTACAAGGCAAAACGCCAGCAAGAGTAGTAGTCCCGTAAGTCCCATAAGTGCAGGAGTGATCCAAAGTCAAATTCAGGCTGCCCGGCACTGCCAGGCCGACACAAGGCGAACGTACAATCAGGTTCACAGCAGGTCCGGAAGACCAATTTCTGTCAACATCCTTTGAAAAGTCGCCGGATCATTGCCGAGACTTCAAAAAGGGACAGACACATGCTATCAAAGCCGCCCCGCGAATCAACCGCCCCAGCACCCTGGAAAATCCGAGTATGCCATTTCGGCATTGAATCATGGCCCGTCTCCGAATTCTCACGAATCCGGCTACAGCAGCAGGGAATCCGGAACCCTAACCGCGCAGAATCGTCTTCAGCCGTCGGATTTGTTTGCGGACGATAATGGGGATTCGCTTCAGAATCGGTGACATTCCCCAGGTATCAGCAAAACGGGTCACCACATCCGGCATCGTCTGATGAAGCTGTTCGCTCAGGCTGGCAGCCGCCTTCAGGACCACCGTCGCGCGAACTCCCAGATCGTCAGCCATGGCATGCAGTTGTTTTGCTCCGATTTGATCCGGGTCCGAAACACCTCCCAGACTCATTGCCAGGTGACGCGAAATGTTCTTGTAATTGCGCGTACACACCATATCGTCAAATGGAGCGAGTTGCAGACGTCGTCGATCCACGTACAACAGCGATAAGTTTTTCCCGTGAGCATCCGCGTTTCCGACGAGCAAATTGAACAGTGTCCAATGCATCAGTTTTTGAAGCTCGATCAGCGGAAAGGACTTATGGCTTCGGATAATTTCTTCGCACTGCCGCAACCCAGGTCCGCCTTCTTTTTCGTACTTTCTGCCTGCACTGATCCCTGGTGCCTGACAAAAATCCTCCTGATGCAGGCGCCGGTAGCATTCACCCTGAAGCAAACGATCGTAACGGGAGATGACGGCAATCGCTGCTCGGTTCGTTCGACGAAGTTGAATGTCCACGACCGGCAGGCCAACGGCACCCGCCAGCGTGGCGACAAAAGTTTCATTCTCAGGCAGCTGCGAGTAAATCGGAGAAGCGAATTTCAGCAGATACGTGCTGGGTGTATTTCCCAACGGTATTGAGATCCTGCCGTCCTGCATATGCACCGGCAATTTATCCTGAGCCCCCGCCAGTGACAGTCGAACTTCATCCTGCCCTGTCACGGCCGAAAATGCATTGGGTGCTCCGACAGACCAGTCGGCCAGCTGACGTTCATTGACAGCTTCATAACGCTGATCAGGCGGAGCAGGCGTGTCAGATTGCGTGATCGCCAGCGCTCCGGCACAGTCGCCACCAATCGCTTTCAACAGTTCAAAGTCATTCCCCTGCGAGATCTTCAGAGACTGGCAGATCTGCTGCCGGACGTTTGCTTCCGGAAGAAGATTGACGAAGAAATGATGGCTTGCATGGATGTCGTAATTTCCATCCAGAGGAAGCGAAATTGAAATCGGAAACCCGTGCGGATTCTGCTGCCATTCCGCGCGATACTGAAACAGCATCAGCCCGGAAGCCGCAAGAGTCAACTCACCCACAGTCTGCTGCTGGTAATGCACAAACAACGTCTCAGGCACGCTGGTCTCCTCGCTTTTCGACATGCAGCTCAAGACCAAACAGGTGCAGCACGCGGATTGCCAGCCCCAGTTGCAGAGTGGGCTTTCCTCGTTCAAGTTCAGACAAGAACCGAACGCCGACACCCGCGAGGGCAGCCGCTTCCTTCAACGTCATGCCCGCTTCTTTTCTTCGCTGGCGAACCAGTCGGCCGATTTGAATTGCGTCGTTCACTTGAACCATGGGTATGTTCCCGAGCGGGAATATTTGTGACATTCAGGCCACAGATGACAAAAAATGTCCCGATCGGGAAAAATATGTCGGGCCGGCTCGTTCATCAAGCTTGTTTTTCCCGATCGGGATTTTCTTTCGCCGCAAGGCAAACCCGATAGGTCCATTCTGCCGGAATGGACTTTTGCCGCAAGGCGAACCGCCGCGGGCCGCACGTCCGCTCCACGTCGCCGTTCATTCCAGCTCGACTGGTCGCTGGTCGCGGCGGGGCCGCGAAGGTCTTTCGACACACGCATGACCATATGAAAGTAACAAAACAAAAAAACTTGAAGCTGCTGGCTGGAAAGTCGGCTCGACCGCCGAGTTTCTCGAACTCAGCGACGCAGAGGAGATGCTCGTGAATATAAAGGTTGCACTTGCCAAAAGAGCGAAGTCGATGCGCCAGGAGAAGAACATTACGCAGCAACGGCTAGCCAAGCTGATCGGTTCGAGTCAGTCACGAGTTGCCAAGCTGGAGGTCGCTGATCGGTCGGTGTCAATGGAGCTCTTGATTCGCTCGTTGGTGACCATGGGGGCAACGCAATCGCAAATTGGAAAAATTGTGGGTACACGCAAAGTTCAACGCACACTCCCCAGCAAGAAACGAGGACTTGCGAAAAGATAGGTTGAACTGCCAACGTATGCGGATGGGAGTCGCCGCGCATCCATGGAGTGGAAGTCAACAGCCACCAGGGAGTTTACGGAGAAGGATCAGTTTTTACGACTTTTCAGGTGATCCAGAATCGGGGGGACTTTTCAGTGTTTTTTTGACTGACGACCGAACGGAGGAATGCCGCATCCTCTTCTCCGAATAGCCACTGTCTTCAGAGCGACACCAAGCTCTGCGGCAAGTTCAGCATCTGGTCGAGTCCCCAGCCGCTTGAGCAGGCCTGACGTCCACTGAATAGTCTTCTGAATCTGATAAGGAGGAATTCCCAGTGACTCTCGCTTTGCTCGGATAAAACGGCGGCCTCGTCCGGTCAGCACAGAGACTTCGGTATCTGGCTTCTTGCCAAGCAGCGAGATTTCTGCCGGCTTCCATGGTTTTCTTGGCCCCTTCGACCTGCCAAAGGCAGAAATCCCGAGCGAATACCGCTTGGCACCGACGACGGTCGCCGTGACCCCCAGTTCAGTCGCCAGAACAGTATCCGGCACCTTCCCCAGACGTCTCACATAAGCTGCCTTCCAATGGAAACTTTGACTTGGGCCGGGAAAGAACGAAGGTATCCCAAGTGAACGGCGTTTGGCGAAAACCGCCGAATCGGTGATCCCCATCTTGTCGGCGAGTTCCGCATCCGACATGTGGCCCAGCTGCCGAATCCTCTTTGGACTCCAGTTGACCAGCTGAAACGCCGGGATCTTCCTGCGCAGCCGCTCTTTTCCGACAAGATGCGGGGAGATCCTGAATTCTGCAGCAAGTTCCTTGTCGAATCGTTTTCCAAGCTGAACAATCAGCGCCTTTGGAAGCTCGGAAGAATTTCTGCTGTTCATCTCGCGTGTCATCTATCTGAAGGAAGAAAACGTACATCTGAAAACAAAAAACGAGTGCCACCCACCTAATTCGACATTCGATCCGTTCTTGGACGCTGGTGAAATTGCCGGTCTCAGGAGTCTCTGCGATGCCTGCTCGAAGCGGATTCAAATCCACGTACGCCATGCAGGTCGTGATCGCCCACTGAACTCACAAAAAAGTCCCGCACCACGATTGACGGAACTGTAGCCACCTTCCGAACTTCTGACAACAGGGTCGGTGGCACTGATTCTCTCGTGGCACTGATTCTCTCGCTCGCCAGGCGATTGCGGAAGTCCCAGTTGTAAACTTCATACCAAACCGATGTGGAACCTCCGCTGGCGGGTTGCTTCTTGTTCTGGCGACGCGTGCGATTGCCTTCGTTGTCGTTGTCGTATTGGTACGTGTAACTTCCGTCGTCCGTGACGCGATTGAACGCACGGGTCGCGTAAGCGGAACTGCCACCACCAGCATAGTTATCGTCAAGCGTATGGTACCTTTATCTCTGGCACCTTTATCTCACTCTTTGGAGGTCATTGCTGTGATCCGGCACTTGTTCCGGTGCGCAACGCGACTCCTGCGTGATACCAGCGTTTCCGACCACTTTGCCCCATCTGGCTCGACGAACGTGGCGTTGATCGGGGCTCTCCATTCCGGCCCCGTGCCGGTGGAAGCAAGACTGATCGGCTACGACGACAAGCCCCCTGCGCACGCCGCCCGTCCTCCGTTTTTTGCTCGCCGAAGGCGAGCAAAAAACGGAGGAGGGGCGATAGCACGAGACATTCGGAGATTAGCTGGCCAGTCTGCGGACCACCGACACGGGGTCGTTGGAGCCGTAACTCGCAATGGCTTTCGCTCAATCGATACCAGTCCGAGTCGGAAGCAAACGGTGAAACAAACGGTGCCACCCCAAGGCTCAAACAGCTGGGTCGTCTGTGATGACGATTCAGCTCTACATGGACGTCCAGATGCGAATTACAGTGGGACAGGCTGTTCAAGATCCTGTGGATTCACGGTCACAACCGGAACGGCAATGGACGCATCGGAAATCGGCACTGCGGAAGTGCTGGTCGCTATCGGAACTCGACGCTGTTTGGCTCGACGTTCGAATGCAGCGACCCATCGGCCGGAGTTGTCCTTGCGAAATTGCTCTTCCGGCTGTTGCGGTTTACATCAGGTCCCACACGTGTTCCCGCTCTTCAATACCCTTGAGCAGCGTGCGTTCCATCTGAGCAGTGTTGTAGTTGCCGGTCAGTTGCACCTTCCGCAGAGCCAGTTTCTTGGCACAGTTATCGTGTATGGCACCTTTATCTCGCATTGCGTTTCACGCGAAAGGGAACCGCAGACAGCTCAATGACAGTGTCTCATGCGTAGCATTGCCATGCAATCTTTCCAGAACGCAATTGACACTGAATGATTACTGTTATACAACTGTAGTCACTTAGTTAAATTCCTGGTTCGAGGACGTCTGCAATGCTGGTTCGCATTGAAAAAGGGTCGGCAGTTCCTGTGTCGCGACAAATCGCGGACCAGATCCGTGCGCAGTGCCTTTCGGGGCGACTGGCTCCGGGGACGCAGATTCCGTCGGTTCGACAGATGGCTCGCGATTTGGCCGTGAATCAGAACACGGTGCTGCGAGTCTACGAGCGATTAGCAAACGAGAATCTGCTGGAAGTTCGCCACGGAGAAGGGACGTTTGTGGCCAGTCGCATGCCGAACAGGCAGCTTGACGGTCACCGCCAGAAGTTTATGGAAGAGCTGACTCAGCTGGTGCGGCAGGGGAGACTTCTCGGCATTGACGACGTGGGAATTCACTCTCTGCTCGACGAGATTCTTTCCTCACCGCTCGTGGCGGCTGACGAACAAGACGTTGCCTCCAATCTTTCTTCTGTAGAAACCTGATGCTCGAACCTGTCATTGAAATTCAAAACGTCTTCAAGCGTTATCGCGAGAAAGAAGTCCTTTCAGACCTGACCTTGACCGTCACTCGCGGACAGACGTTCGCGTTCCTTGGTCGAAACGGGGCTGGCAAGACGACGACGATTCAAATGCTGTTGGGGCTTAAAAGACCAGATGCCGGTTCAATCAAAGTGCTCGGTACAGACCCGGCCGTCGATCCGTTGAAGGTGCGCAGCACTGTGGGATATCTGGCAGAAGATCAAAAAATGTTCGGATGGATGACAGTCGATCAGCTGATCCGATTCATCGCACCGTTT
>Ga0163144_10027286_pt1 | contig 11063 bp, 8 predicted proteins | sample OliLak19BULKMAT1_FD_123175 | JGI IMG/M metagenome (GOLD analysis project Ga0163144, IMG submission 123175) | Freshwater microbial mat bacterial communities from Lake Vanda, McMurdo Dry Valleys, Antarctica - Oligotrophic Lake LV.19.BULKMAT1 | ecosystem: Environmental > Aquatic > Freshwater > Lake... | reverse complement strand
ACTATGCTTTGTTTTAAAATTTAAAGTAAGTCTTAAAGATTTTATTTCAAAACTTCCAGCGCCGGGAGTGTCCCCTCTGCCAAAAAATCAAGCATCGCTCCCCCACCCGTTGAAACAAAAGAGAGTCGATCCATAATGCCGAGTGACTCAATCGCTGCCACTGTATCCCCTCCCCCTACAATAGAGCGTGCGCGACTTTGCGAAAGAAGCTTGGCAATATCTTTTGTTCCTTCAGCGTACCCTTTTTCGTAATATCCAAGTGGGCCGTTCCAAAGAATAAGTCGCGCCTCCATTATATACGTGCGCAACATTTCTATTGTCTGAGGTCCCGCATCACTGATAACTTCTTGTGGGTGTACCGAATCTGGCGTGCGAAGCGCTCTTCTTTCATCACTTGCACGCACAACCATATCCTCTGGAAGCAGAAGATTAGGGTGATTCACAATAGCTTCTTCTGGGATACTTCCTGAAACCATTGAGCCCCCTACTTCATACCCCTTGGCTTTAAAAAAATCATTCCCCAGCGCGCCACCAACAAAAACATTGTCCGCTATATCAAGAAACTTTGTTATCAGTGGCTCTTTGGTTTCAAACTTAGCTCCGCCTAAAATAAAAAGGAAGGGGTGGTGCGGATTAAATGCAGTTGAGAGTTCTCGCACTTCCTCTTCGATGAGACGTCCCGCACAGCTTTTCAAAAACTTCGGAATTCCAACAACCGAAGCATGCTTTCGATGCGACACCGCAAAAGCATCGTTCACATATGCTTCCCCGAGCGAAGCAAGCCACTTACTAAAGTCTTCATTATTTTCTTTTTCTTCTTTAAAACGACGGATGTTTTCAAGAAGCAGTATACGACCTGACTCAAGCTTTTTAACAGAATCCTCTATCACACCCTTCTCACTACTTCCCTCAAAGCTTATGGGGAGGCCTTTGGCAAGGAGATATTCAAAAACTGGCTTCAGAGACTCATCTTCATCATTTTCAATATGAGAAAGAATGACCAACCGCACTCCTTTTTGTAACAACTCATTGATAGTAAGGAGGGTTTTCTCAATGCGAAAAGGGTCAACCACAACCCCTTTTTGTATCGGCACATTAAAATCGGCGCGAAGCAGTACTGTCGCCCCCTCTCCCACCACTAAGTCATTGAGTGTGCGCATATTAGGCGTTCTTATCTACCTCACTTAAAATCTGTTTGAAATTTTTTGCTACCAAACTTTGGTGTCCCACGAGTAGGCCATCAACTTCTCCGTTTTTTACCAACGAACCAGCGTTTTCTGGCGCAACTGACCCTCCATAAAGCACCCTTACTTCCTGAGCGTCATTTCCGAAATTGTCTATCAGTACCTTACGGATAAAAAGCGCTGTTTGATGAAGTCCATGTGCATCCATTGCCTCACTTCCTGTTTTTCCAATAGCCCAAATTGGCTCATACGCTATCACTATTTTTGAAATTGCTTTTTTTGAAATACCTATGAGACTTCCAAGTAATTCTTGTTTTAATACTTCAAGATAATGTCCATGCTCATCGCGTTCGTTTTCACCAACACAAAGAATAGGTGTCATCCCATTTTTGAGAAGCTGAGCTACTTTTTTTGCAACAAATTCATTATTTTCTCCGAGGGCCCTTCTCTCCGAGTGCCCAACGATAGAAAAAGTGACTCCGAGTGACTTCCCCATATCCGCACTAAGCTCCCCCGTAAAAGCTCCCTCGGTTTCGCTGTGAATATTCTGTAAACCAAAAGAAAGTGATTTCTTTTTCGCCCCCTTAGTGATAAGTCCTGTAAAAAGAGAAGGGGCACATACCACCACATCAACATATTTCGTAAGTGAAAGTGCTTCTTTTGAAGCTTTGAGTACCCTAAGCGCTTCGGAGGAAGTTTTTGGATTCATCTTCCAGTTAGCAATAATAAGTTTTCGGCCTCGGGGCGAAGCCTCTTTTTTTGTTTTTTGCATAGAGAGTATTTTACCACACGAGCAAAGCGTAATTAGAAAATTAGCTGGATTAGTGGGGAAATAGCAGATTAGATGAATTAGCGGAATTAGTAGGAATAGCTGAAATAATGGAAATAGTAAATTAGTGGAATTAGTATAAATAGTGGGAATAGACTGGCTAATTCTACTAATTCCCTAATCTCTCCAATCCGCTCGTATTGCTCTTCCTGCCAATCTTTACTAATGAGCTAATCCTTCTACTTCACCTCTTGCCAGTAAAGCGTTTGGTATTGATCAGAAAGAAGTGGGAAGCTTGGCGGCGGGGCATAGAGCAAATTTGTATCGTAGCTTGCTGGCTGACTCAAATAACCACTATTCCCTTGACTGGAAGTGATGTAGAAATACCCTTGGCCAAACGAAGCAAGCATGCCATACGTCGTGAGGCTGGCGCGCTGATGGTTAGGACTGCAGCGTTGACCAGTTGGTCCTCTATAGTAATATCTAAATGTTGCACCGTTTTGAGCAACAATAGCCCCATCAATTCTTAGGTTGTTAGCAGAAGCGAGCCCTACAAGAAAATTACCTTGCGCAATAAAGCCAAGCGCATCACTCCCGTCGTAATTTGTGTATCTCAAATTATTATTTACGATAATATTTCGGTATGTTGCCACATTTACCGGGAACTGTGCTGCAACCATTGTAAGTCGAGCGGTGTTAACCATTCCTTCAACCCACACATGGTCTTCAAAAACCATAATTCCATTCCCAGGAAAAGCATAGTTCCCCAGAAGAGTTCTTGCTCCTCCTGTTATCCCAACACTCCACGTCCCCCACCCGGCTTGATTGAAGACATTGACGCAATTGTTTGGTACAGGAAGAAGACTATTTACTCGATAGAGATCAAACGTGTCATTTGTTTTTAGCTCAACAAGATATCCCGAGCCTCCAGAACCTGCTCGATAAAAACCACTCGCCTGAGCTAGAGTTTTCAATGCAGAAAGATCAGCTGTCATTCCACTGAAATCAACTGTGGGAACAGGGAATTGTCTTCCTCCTTGAAATACGTCCGGCCGATTAGGGACAGCAGCAGGAGGTGCTGGGTCTGCCCCTGGCACTGTTGTATATACTCCGAAGCGATTAGCACCATCATTCCACGTAGTGACAGCACTTGTTACTGTGTTATGTGCGATTGGATCGGGATTACCATCGAGAAACCCGACTCCTGTATTTGAATGAATCGGTCCGTATACTTCATCTCCCGTTCCGTAATAAACCCTTGCATTGGTTACCGCAGCATATTTTGCAATCGACGGCTTAGCAAACTGAGCCTCCACTTTTCGAGTAGCGCTCGTGTCTCCTGTAACAGTACCCACAGAACGTACGACAACTTTTGTTGAACCAAGATAAGGAGGGGTAATCGTGAGCGTAAACTGACCAAGTGTTACTCCATAAACGTCGATAAAATTATGCACATAGGGGCCCGCTACTCCTGTACCATCCTGATAGTCAGTTGGGGCGTGGGCAAGGTGCCAGCGATAGTACTCAATACCCGCCTCCGCAATTTGAAATGCCTGCTCGCGAGCAAAAGCATGACGCGCTGCGCGAACTGAAACCCCTGCCCACCCAATGAGCCCCGTAAGCATCACGATGGCAATCGATGCAAACACGAGTGTCTGAAGGAGCATAAACCCTCTTTCTCTTATTTCTTTTTTTAAGAATGGTTTCTTCATACTTAGAGGTTATCTTTCAAATTACGCAGTGACACTTGCGTTGACACGATAATCGGTACAGGGGATCTGTTTGGATCGTTATCGATAGTCACGTCGACACGAAGAAGACGCACTGCGAGCGTGTCGACGGGTTGTACTAAAGCGGCCGTCGTACCTGCATAATTTTTATCGTAAAAACTAAACACCGACGTTCCATTGATTACATTATCGATGGCCGTACTTGTCGTACTCGCTGACTGATCATAGACGAGTGGAGCTCCTGTTGGTTTGAGGACCGCGCGCTTGAGAGTCCTTCCATCTGAAGCGATATAATACTGGATTTCCTCCTTTACCCCATCACCCTCCAAATCTGAATAAAACTTTATTCTACTCGCCTTGGCTTCAATAATCGGATACGAGCCCGTATTCGAAATAGAAGCAGTACGAAGCTCTGAAGTGATTTTTCGCAGAACAGCACGAGCATCCTGCTGAGCAGAAAGTGAGCTACTGACTGTTTTAGAAAGCACGATAATATCCCTACTAAAAAGAGTGATCACATTAAAAAGTACCACCACCATCCCTATACTCAGTAATGTTTCAAGAAGCGTAAACCCTTGATTGTAGTGATTGCTGTTCTTCATACTAAATTGGTTGCAGTAAAACATCCTGATTCTTCCACGGACTGTTCACGGTGACTGACCCTGTATATGTTTGGTACCCCGTTCGACTCACTGAATACGCATAATCACCAGCACTAAGACCAGAAAAAAGGACCTGGCCCGGAGGAACACAGTCAGAAGTAAAGGTGAATGAAATATTTGAGACACTCGGAGTGTTGTAGTTAACGGCACTCGTCATGAAAAGCTTGTAGCGAAGATAGCGATTCCCGTTGTTAACCGAACTAATGTTCTGATTACTCGAGGTGTAGTACGTCCCTGCTGTTCCATCAGGGCCAAAATAATTCCATGTCGCATTGTCATTATTTGTCGCAACCTGAAATTTCACGCTATCAGTTCCTGTTTCGGGCGGCTGAGAAAGTGGCGTCCAAAGTAATTGGTAAAAATTACTTGCTGAACCAGTGTCGAACGTTGAGGAGGTTAACTCTCCAGAAGTTTGAAAGAGACCGAGAAGCTGGCTTAAGCGAAGATTCCCTGGAGAAATAGCGAAGTCGATATTATTATCGCTTGTGAAAAACTTTGTTGCATCAACTGAAAAATTATTTTGCCCAGCACCGCCCGCCCAGTCTGTTTGTGTTAAATACCCTCGATCGGTAATAAGTGTTGTGGCAGTATTACTTTCGTCAGTAATAGTAACCGTTGCATTAGTAAGTGGTAGTCCGGTCGCAGCATCTTTAATCGTCATCAGAAGACTTCTCGGGTTTGTCGGGGTAACTACCATAGTCACGTTCTGTGTACTATTAGGAGCAAGCGCTACCGGAAGCGGAGAGATAGTCCCTGCGAGATCATAATCCGGATCAAGAAAAGTGAAGTTGTAGGTGTCCCACTCTAGAGTATTGAGGATCTTACCCCCTCCGCCATCAGTTACCAGATCACTATTGTATTTATAAATCGTCGTTCCGCTATTGGTTCCCAATGTCTTTGAACCCTTAAGATTAAAATCAATCCCCCCTACAGGAGTACAAGTATTACGAACACTGGAAACATTGATCGTACTTACTCTGTCGATAGCAAGACTCTTTTGTGTTACCTGCTGAACCAAAACAGTTGCGTCAGGATTTGCAGGATCACTGAGTCCTCCTCCTCCTGGGGGGTAGGTCTGGTCACTTGAATACCCATTCTTTGTTACCACAATACGGTAATTTATATTACCTGGAGGGGCGTCAATCAGATCATACAATCCATTTACATCGGTATTATCAGTGATATCAAGTGAAGGGGCTGTTATGCGCACCTGTGCATTAGGAATCGCGAAACCACTTGCATCAAACACACGAATAAAAAGTGAGCCGTTTGTTGAAGCTGCTTCGAGATTTTTTGGAGCCATAATCGCACTAATGGTAAGTGGTGTAAAATTACCACACTGAGCACAACCAATGACTACCTGCATCTGTTTATAATCAGCTGGCGAGAGATCGTTCGGTGCCCCTCCAACTACTCCATCAAAAGGATCATCGACATTTTGAATACTGGTAGTTACTTGAAAAGTGATACCGTCACGAGTCAGTGTCTGAACTCGAGTAAGCACTCCAACAGGAACGCCACTGATGAGCCCCACTGATGCATACGGAAGATTTCTGGCTATTTCGAATTGTTCGTTGGCCAAGTTTGACGCGGTTATTTTTACTCGAGAGAGCCTCACGAGAGTAAGTACTCCTGCATATGCGTTATATACAGCAAGCGAAATAATAAGAAACACTGCCGAAGATACGAGGATTTCGACGAGGGTCATTCCTCTTTTTTTGTGTATTTGTTTTTGAGAATTGAACGCCATATTTAGATATTTGAAAGAACGGAATACGTAGGAGAAATCATTGCAACAGCAAAGAATCCGACGCCAACACCAATGAAAAGCATCAGGAACGGTTCAATGATCGTGGAAAGGTCTTTTGTTTTCTGATCTACTTCATTCTCATAAAAAAGCGCGAGCTTATGGAGCATGTCAGAAAGTGCTCCTGTTTCCTCACCCACACTCATCATTTCCCCCACGAGAATTGGGTAAATCTCTTCATGATCCATAAATACCTTCGACATAGGAGCCCCTTTTTCTATACTCTTCTGAGCTTCACTAAGTACGTTTTGATAATATGAATTAGAGAGCACCTCTTTGGTAATTGTGAGTGCTGTCACCACCTCCACCCCAGCCTGAAGAAGTGAAGAGAGGGTTCGAGCGGTTCGTGCTGCATATGACTCTTGTACAATTTTTCCGATAATCGGAATTCGAGGGGAAAGATAATCAAACGCTTTTTTCCCAGGAGCTGTTCGCAGAAGCGCAAGAAATCCTACAATAATCCCTACGATTGAAGAGAAGAATGCTATAGTATGGTTTTTAATCAGATCGCTGACTGCAATAATAAACTGGGTGCTTGCGGGAAGTTTTACATGCAACTCCTTAAACGTAGCCGTAAGCGAAGGCACCACAAAAATCATCATGAGACTTCCGATAACTACCATTACAAACATAATTATAACGGGGTAAATCATCGCACCCTTAATCTTTTTTAAAAGAAGGTACGTTTTTTCCATCTGATCTGAAAGAGTATTCAGTGCATCTCCGAGTCCACCACTTTCCTCTCCGGCGCGTACCATTGAAACAAAAATTTTAGGAAACACGTCAGGATACTTCGCGAGTGAGTTGGAGAAAGTGTCTCCTTTACTAATATTTTCATTAATTTCACGGAGAACTTTTTTAAACTTTTGATTTTTTGTTTGTCTTTCCATGATTGAAAGTGCTCGTGAAAGAGCGAGCCCCGCAGAAAGCATTGCGGAAACATTTCTCGCGAACATTACTTTTTCTTGAAGTTTTACCTTACCTAAAAAGCTATTGATATGGTTCACTATTCCTTCGAGTCCATTTTCTGAAAGCTCCTTACTCCCCACTAGTCGCTCTCCTCCTTGTCGCACCTGTTCATAAAGCGTGGTTTTATTAAGAGCCTCGATTGTCCGCACCGAGACTTTTCCTTCTTTACTCAAAATTTTTATTTCAAAGCGCGCCATAATTATTCAACATTAACCACACGTAAGACCTCCTCAATCGTCGTGAGACCTTGTACGGCCATAAAGATTCCGTCTTCAAGCATCGAGCTCATCCCCTCTTCTTTTGCCAAAATCTCAATCGCATCGGAGGTTCCTCCTTTGATAACCAAGTCTCGTACCGTAGAACTCATTTTAAGTACCTCGTGAATACTAACGCGCCCTCCAAAGCCATCCTCACATTCCTTAGAAGCTTTAGCTCTATAGAAGGGAATATCCTCCCATTTAGCAGAACTCCCTACAATCTTCTCGAGTTTGAGCATTGCGAGTACTCTATTAAGGTCAACACTCTTACTCAACTGCTCGAGCTCTGCTTTTGAAAGACGATACTCTTCTTTACTCGCACAAAGACGGCGCACCAGACGCTGCGCGATAATCACCTTAATAGTAGAGACGAGAAGAAATGGCTCTACTTTCATATCAGTAAGACGAGGAATTGCTCCTGCAGCAGAATTAGTGTGAAGCGTTGAAAGCACTAAGTGCCCCGTTAGTGCGGCATTGACCGCAAGAGAAGCTGTTTCTTCATCACGGATTTCACCCACCATAATAATGTCCGGGTCTTGTCGAACAAGCGTCCGTAATCCTTGCACAAAAGAAAATCCGATTTCTGGCTTCACCTGTGTTTGATTAATGCGACCCACCTGGTATTCAATCGGGTCTTCAATCGTGGAGATATTTACATCGGGCGTATTTAAAATATCGAGGAGTGTATAGAGGGTTGTTGTTTTACCGCTTCCTGTCGGTCCAGTGGTGAGAACGAGACCGTTCGCAAGTTTAATCGCCTCATGAATTCTTTCAAGTCCTTCACCATGAAAACCGAGTCCTTCGAGTGAGAAGCCACCCGCATTTTCTTTAAGCAAACGCATGACTGTCTTTTCACCGAAATAGGTAGGAAGAATAGAAACACGGAACGATACTTTCTGAGTTTCAGACTCTACTTTAAAACGACCATCTTGAGGGAGACGTTTTTCATCGAGCTTTAAATTTGAGAGCACTTTTATACGAGCAGTGATAGAGGAAGCTGCTGTTTTAGGAAGTACCATCGCATCATGAAGCATGCCGTCAATGCGGTACCGAATGAGAAGCTGATTCTCCATTGGCTCAATATGAATATCAGAAGCATTTTGCAAAATCGCGTGACGAAGAAGAGAGTCCACAATACGCACCACTGGCAAATCTTCGGCGAGCTTCTTAAGATCTGAGGCTGCCATATCTTCCCCTCCTCCTGCATCTTCCATCAAAGTCTTAAGAGAATCGCTCTCCTTCTGAATAATGTCCCCGAACTCCGCCTTAAGACTCTTCTGATACTGAATGAGCACGCTTTTCATAGACTCAGTATCGGTAAGTCGTGGAAGTACCTTCATACCCACCTTTTTCTTCACGAAATCAATTGCTCCAAGGTCCTCCGTATCAAGCATTGCCACTTCGACAGAGTCATTACTTTTACGGAAAGCGACAATATTGTGATTTCGTGCGATTGGCTCTGGAATAAGTGAGAGAATTTCAAAATCGACTTTCTGACTCTTAAGATTGACGAAAGGAATACCGAGAATGTAGGCTTGCACACGACGGAGATCATCCTCGGTGATTTTTCCTTGACCGATTAAAATATGCCCGACACTTTGATCACGTTCGATTGCTTCTTTTTCGGCAGCATCAAAATCAGTACGCGAGACTAGTCCCGAATCAAGTATAAACTCCTTTAACTGTTCCTCTTTAATGTGCATTTAAAATAGCAAAATAGCGACGACAAACATCACAACGAGTGATGCAAGTTTTATGTGTTAAGTATAACAGTAGAAGAAGAATAATTTTTAAAAGTAATGCACAGAATCCAGATGATTTAAGATACACGATTCATGAATCGTGTATCTTAAAGAAAGAACCTGCGACAAGTTGCTTGTCGCAGGGGAAAAACATAAGTGCATAAATCTCTTGCATCAAAAATGTTCTTGTAATCATTCTAAGTAGCCACAGTTCTTCGCGAGCCTAAAAACTCGTAAGTCTTGGTGGCCGCACGGACAACCCCTGTCCGTGGCAAAATGAAAGGGAACCATGACCCACGCACCACCGGCCGCAAGTGCGGCCCAAACCATCGCTCGAGACCGCGCTAATGATGGCGCTGTCAAGATCGCATCCTGCTGAACCCGCCCGCCTGGACAGTAAAACCTCCCACTAAATCGAAGTACGGGGGGCTTTTTTTTGAGGAACCTGGGCTTTTTCCTTTTCTTTTTTGTCTTTATTATTTTCTCTTTTTATACATCATGATTCATCTTCAAAAAATCGTGAAACATAAAACACCAAGTTTCTAATTTGACACCCCCTCTTCCTTTTGGTATTATCTCGATATTGGTTAGGTGCTGGTCCGTTTTCCGACGGGCTTATTTTTTTACAAAAAATAACTAATTTACTAATCCTACTAATTAAGCTAATTGAGTATGTTTGACCTTAAAGTAATCAACTCGGTTTTGACCGAACTAGAACAAGAGCGCGGTATTCCTCGTGAGAAAATCATTGAGGCTATTGAAGCTGCTTTTGCGACTGCCTACCGTAAGGAATACGGTAAGAAGGGACAAATCGTCCGTGCACACTTTGATATCAATACCGGATCAGTAAATTTTGAACAAGTAAAAAGTGTTGTCGATGAGACACGGGTAAAAATGCCTGATGAAGTGGAAGCCGAACAAGAAGGAACTAAAGAAGTGGATCCTGAGGACTTCCGTCCTCGTTTCAACGAAGACCACCATATGCTTATTGGTGACGCAAAGCGTATCAAGCGCGATGTTGAACTCGATGACGAGATGATTTTCCCCCTTGAAACTAAGGCTGACTTCGGTCGCATCGCCGCTCAGACTGCTAAACAGGTTATTATCCAGAAAATTCGTGAAGCAGAGAAGACTGCCATGGTGTCTGAGTACGGGAAACGTGAAGGTGAAATTGTCTCTGGTACTGTCGAGCGTGTCGAGCGTGGAACGATCTACATCAACTTAGGGCGCGCAGTAGGACAACTTGCGTATGAAGAGCAAATCCCTGGCGAACGTTATAAGCAAGGCGAGCGTGTGCGTGCCTACCTTTTTGCTATTGAAGAAAGTCCTCGTGGAGTTTTCCTTAAGCTTTCTCGCTCGCATCCAAAATTCCTCGTTGAACTCTTTAAGCAAGAGACCCCTGAAATCGCTAGCGGGGTTGTTGAAATGAAGGCAATCGCTCGTGAAGCAGGATCTCGTTCTAAAGTAGCTGTTTTTTCAAATGATGGCCACATAGACCCCGTTGGTTCTCTTGTTGGACAGCGCGGAGTTCGTGTTTCTACAGTTATGAGTGAGCTTGGGGGAGAGAAAATTGACGTTATTGAATGGTCAGAAGATCCGAAGAAGTTTATCGAGGATGCGCTCTCACCTGCAAAGGTGCTCTCAGTCGAGCTCGACGAAGAAGGGCATCAAGCAAAAGTTATCGTTACTGAGGACCAACAGTCTCTCGCTATTGGTAAAGGGGGGCAAAATGTTCGCCTCGCAGCTAAACTGACTGGATGGCGCATTGATATCAACACCTTGGGTGGTGAAAATGCCACACCTCTTGGTGAAAAAACTCCTACCACAGAGGAAGAAACCCTCTAAAAACAGAGTATCTTTATAAAATCCCCTCGAAAGCTTCGCTTTCGAGGGGATTTTCCTTTCCTATCTCTCTATAGTAGAGTGTATAGTATCATTGTAGT
>Ga0163144_10027284_pt1 | contig 11063 bp, 8 predicted proteins | sample OliLak19BULKMAT1_FD_123175 | JGI IMG/M metagenome (GOLD analysis project Ga0163144, IMG submission 123175) | Freshwater microbial mat bacterial communities from Lake Vanda, McMurdo Dry Valleys, Antarctica - Oligotrophic Lake LV.19.BULKMAT1 | ecosystem: Environmental > Aquatic > Freshwater > Lake... | reverse complement strand
CCACTGATCCTCGCCGCCGCTGTCACGGGTTGCGGGAAGGACAATCACAAGACGCAGAAGGAGAAATCCACCATTGAGTGGAACAACGCCCGCGCATCGGTGATGGGCAGTCTCGCGAAGGATCAGTATCAGACCGGCAATTTCGACAACGCCCGCGTGACCATCGGCGAAGCGCTCAAGCTGAATCCCAAGAGCACCGAATTGCGGCTTCTCTCAGCTCGTCTCGCAATCGAAGAAGGCAATCTTGAGTTGGCGGATCGTGAAGTGAAGCAGGTTCAGAAGAACGATGACAAAAGCGCCGACGCGGACTATCTCGCGGGCGTGATCTTCCAGCGCTGGCAGAAAAACGACGCGGCGCTCAATGCCTATGCGGGTGCTGCGGAGAAGAATCCGAATGAGCTGGCGTACCTGCTTGCGAAAGCGGAGATGCTTGTGGCTCTGGATCGTGCGGACGATGCGATCCGGCTTCTGCAGGACAAGGTGGTTTTCTTCGAGCACAGCGCGACCGTCCGTGATGCCCTCGGCCAGATTCTGCTGCAGAAGGGTCGTCTTGGCGAGGCGATCGACGTGCTGCGGCAGGCGAGCATTCTTGCAACCGAAGATCTGACCATTCGCGAGCACCTGGTGATGGCGCAATTTCAGAACAAGGATTTCCGGGATGCATCGGACGGCATCGACAAGTTGTGGAAGGATCCGGGCTATGCTGAACGCGCTGATCTGGCTCTGACCCAGGGCGAATGTCAATTGCAACTCAACAAACTCCAGGATGCACGCGCATCGTTTGAGAAGGCCTCCAGCCTCGCGCCCTCGAACACTTCCGCCTGGTCAAGCCTGGGAAAGGTCGCGTTGCAGCTTGGCGATCTGCGCCGCGCGGAACTTGCCGCCAAGAAAGTCATCACCCTCGATGCGGCCAACCCCGACGGCCATCTGCTGATCGGATATGTCCGCCTTCGTCAGAACAAGCTCAACGAGGCGCTGGGATCATTTCAGAAAGCGTCCGCCCTTGATCCCCGAGACAGTACCAGCGTGTGCATGATCGGGATGGTCTACGAGAAATCGGGACAGCAGGAGAAAGCGATGGGCTATTACGCAAAAGCGTTGAAGCTCAAGCCGAACGACGAGCTGGCGCAGAAGCTGCTGGCATCGATCGGTGAGAAGGAGTGAGTGGAGAAGTGTGGATTTGAGATTTCGGATTGCGGATTGAAACCAGCCAGAATCAATCTGGAATCCGCAATCCCAAATCCGAAATCGCAGATCTGAATGTGTCTTCCGGGATGGAGAAAGAGAGCGTCAACGTGACACGCGGGAAATACATTCCGCTGCTGGTTCTGCTGATGATAGTCGGCGGAGCAGCATGCTTGTGGGCGGGCGAGGTGAACCTTCGCACGCTCACAACAGTTCAGATGCCGCTGTTCACTGCGGGGATTCTGTTTTTCCTCGCGGCGTGCGCAGGCCTTCTGTCGTTGGCGAATTCAAGAACCGGTCAACGCCGACTGGCGCGGAACCTCAGCCAGATGGTCAATCAGGGAAAGCTTGCCTATGTGGATTGTCCCTCCACAACCGTCATGGGCCTGACGGCGGCGGTGAATGACGCGGTGAGCTATGCGGAGCGCGCGGTTGACGATGCAAAGAGCCGCGTGGACGAAATCGCAATCGAATTGAAGGTTGCGCTCGCAGCGAGACATCATGCCGAGGCGATTCTGCACAGCATCTCAGACGCGGTGCTGGTGACGGATGTTTTTGACGAAGTGGTCCTGGCGAATGAAGCGGCCGCCAAGGCGTTCGGTTTCAATCTGGCGGAATCAACCCGCTCACCGATCGACAAACTCCTGAAGGACCAGAAGATGATCGAGCTGATCCGCGACATGAGGCAGGGCTCGACGCGCAACACGCGGCGGATCATCGAACACGCGATGACCACACCCGCAGGGGGCAATCAGGCATTCAAGGTGACCTTCGCCGCCGTCCCAGGCCAGGATAACAAGGCAGCCGGTGTCGTTGCGGTGCTGCATGACATGACCAAGGAAAAAGAAGTCGCGGCGATGAAGAACGACTTCGTCTCGCACGTCTCTCACGAGCTGCGCACGCCGCTGGCAAGCATCAAAGCGTATGTCGAAATGCTCATCGACGGAGAAGCCGAAGATGAGAAAACCGAGCGGGAGTTCTACGACATCATCCAGAGCGAGGCGAATCGTCTGGGTCGTTTGATCGACAACATTCTCAATATAAGCCGGATTGAATCAGGCCTGGTCAAGATTAACAAACAGCCGCACAGTCTCATGGTCATACTGAAAGAAGCGGTGGAAGTGATCACCCCGCAGTCGACGCTTAAGAACATCACACTGACCGATAAACTTCCGCCGGTCTTCTATCAGGTGCTGGCCGATAAAGACACGCTTTATCAGGGGGTGCTGAATCTGCTGAGCAACGCGGTCAAATACACGCCCGATGGTGGAAGGATATCGGTCGTCACCTCGATCGACGAAGCCACTCGCCGCGTCACAGTGAAAATAACTGACACGGGTGTGGGTATTCCGCCCAAGGACCTGCCTTTTGTGTTCGATAAGTTCTACAGAGTCGAGGCCAACAACAAGATGGCCAAGGGCACCGGGCTGGGTCTGTCGCTGGTGAAACACATTGTCGAGACGGTTCACCAGGGCACAATTCTCGCCGAGAGCGAAGTGGGCAAGGGAAGCTGCTTTGGCTTCGAACTCGACCTGCTCGAATAAGAAAGTGGAGATGAGATCATGGCTGAAAACAAACGAATTCTTGTGGCGGACGATGAATCACACATTCTGCATGTGGTGTCACTGAAGCTGCGCAATGCCGGCTACGACGTGCTGACCGCCCGGGACGGGCAGGAAGCCTATGACCTCGCGGTTGCGGAGAAACCCGATCTGTTGATCACCGATTATCACATGCCGCAGATGTCGGGACTGGAACTGTGTCAGAAGTTGAAACAGGATCCATCCACCAGCGGCATCCCCGCGATCATGCTGTCGGCGCGGGGGTATCACCTCGAGCCGCAGGACACTGAACAAAGCGGCATCCTGCGGATGCTGAGCAAACCGTTCAGTCCCAGACAGTTACTTGCAACTGTGAACGAAGTGTTGAATCGCGCGGCTTGAATGAATCGAAGTCGGAACATCTGTGCGGAGTTCCAATGAGTTTGACGGATAACCCGGTTCAGTCATCCCACGAAAATCACTCCATCGCGATCGACGCTGCAACGCTCGGTCGACTGGCGACGCGCGTGCGCGCAGGCGGTATGTTTCTGTGCTCCATTGACCAAGCCGCAAAAGTCTCGTCCTTCGACACGTCCGCCGACGCATTTTACCTGAAGTATGTTCTGCCACAGATTCAATCACCCGGGTTTCCCCTTGTAACCACGCAACTGAAACTCATTGACTGCGTTCCGGGCGTGGTGATCGCCGTATTTCCTGTGATCGACCGCAAGCAGACTGTCTCCACCTTCCTGATCGCCGCAAGATCGCCGGACTTCGGCATTTCAGAGGATCTGCTGCGAAAGTGTTCGCAGCTGAGTCTGGATGCGACCTGGCTCGCTCAACGGGCATCGTCGCTGCCGGCCAATGATGTCGGGCAAATCACGTGGCACACGCAGATGATCGCCGATGCACTTCGGGATCAGATGCGCGTGAGTGAAATGCGGACTGAGATGGATTCGCTCTCGAATCAGCTTTCAAACACCTATGAGGAACTGAGCCTGATCTATCAGGTGTCATCCGGGATGAAGGTGACCCGCCGGCCGAACGATTTTTTCCGGCAATGCTGTCTGGATGTGATGAGCGTCCTGGGCGTCCGCGGCGTCGGTGTGGTGTTGCGTAGCGAAAGTCTCAAACAGATTGAACCCGCGATCTACGGTGAAGTTGAACTGCCCGCCGGGAAGATCGAGCGTTTGGCGGATGATCTGATGGTTGAGCTGCGCGCCCGCAAATCAGCGATTCTCTCCAACAATCTCGCCGCTGACAAGCGCTTCGGATGGATGGGAGAATTCGCGCGGCAGATGGTCGCTGTTCCGCTGATGCGGGATGAGCAGGTGCTGGGATGTCTCTTCGCGCTGGATGTTGAGAACAAACCGGATGGCTTTGATACCGTTGAGCTGAAACTTCTGACCTCGATCGCCAATGAGTCTTCAATCTATCTTGAAAACGCGATGCTCTTCGAGGACGTCCGCGGGCTGATGATGGGATTGCTGCGGTCACTCACCTCGGCGGTGGACGCAAAGGATGCCTACACCTGCGGTCACTCCGAGCGCGTCGCATTGCTCAGCCGCTACATCGCGCAGCAGGCCGGACTGAGCGAAGCCGCCGTTGAACGAATCTACATGGCCGGGCTGCTGCATGACGTCGGCAAGATCGGTGTGCCCGAAGCGGTTCTGCAGAAAGCCGGACGACTCGACCCCGCCGAGTTCGAACAGATCAAGAAACACCCGGAGATGGGCGCGCGAATTCTTCGTGATGTCAAACAGATTCAGGACATCATCCCAGGCGTGCTGCATCATCACGAGCGTTATGACGGCAAAGGGTACCCGCTTGGGCTGGCGGGTGAGAACATCTCACTCATGGGCCGGATCATCTGCCTTGCCGACTGCTTCGACGCGATGACATCCAGCCGCACCTATCGCAAGGCGCTTCCGCTTGATGTCGTGCTGACCGAAATCAGGCGCTGCGCCGGATCTCAGTTTGATCCGGTGATCACCGATGCCTTTCTGAAGATCGCGCCTGAGAAGCTCATGGATCTGCTGAAGGATCACCGCCAGCAGATGATGCGGTACAGCGAGGCATCACAGCTTCGCGTCGCCTGAGGATTGAAACGATGTCGCTGAAGTTTGAGGAATACAACAACGTCTGCGTGCTGACGCTTGAGTCAGACTTCACCAGCGTGGAGGCCGAGGCCGCACGCAAGGGTGTCGAGCAGGTGATCGAGAAAAAACAGACCGTCGAGTTTGTCGTGGACTGTGCCAAGGTCGGCTTCATCGATTCAGAAGGGCTCGAAACGCTGCTGTGGATGAAGCGCCGCTGTGAAGATCTGTTCGGACAGGTGAAGCTGGCAAGCTTGGACGAAAACTGCCGGAAAATTCTTGAAATCACCCGGCTGGACAACCGATTCGAATGTCACCCGGATGTGCCGGGGGCGCTCAAAACAATGCGATGAAAGTTGCCAGTCGTCTCGAAAGTTGCCCTTTGTTAGTTGCCAGTGGGCGCTGGGGGATCGTGGACAATCGTGCTTTTGGAAACTGATGACGTTCCGTCCGTAAAGCAACCTTTGGCAACTGGCAGCTAACAACTGGCAACTCTGAAAAATGATTGCAACCGCCGTGCGAAAACCTCTGGGCACTTTGCTGCTTGAGAAAGGACTGCTCAAGCAGGAGCAATTGGACCGCGCGCTCGACGAGCAACGGCGATCGAATCATCAGAAGCTGCTGGGTGAGATTCTCATCGAACTGCAGCTCTGCTCCGAAGAGCAGATCACCGAAACGCTGGCAACCGTGTATGGCGTTCCGTTTGCACGCGTCTCCCCGCGTCTTGCCGACCCGAAGGTCATACCGATCCTGCCGAAGGAGTTTCTTGAAACTCACCAGGTGCTGCCGTTATTTCTGGTTGAGGGGCTGCTGACCGTCGCCGTCTCCGAGCCGGCGAATGTCTTTCTGCTCGAGGAGATCGAGCGGATCAGCAGCTATACCGTTCAATTGGTTGCCGCCACCGCGAAGGACATCCGCGCGACGCTGCAGGCGTATCTTCCCAATGACAAAGTCTTCGTCATCGATCAGTTGATTGAGGATGTGAATCCCGAGGAATTCTCGCTGGTTGAGCAGTCCAAGATCGAGGACATCGGCAATCTCGAGCAGGCGGCGGGGGATTCACCGGTCATTAAGTTGGTGAACTACGTCATCTTCACCGCCGTCAGGGAAGGTGCGAGTGACATTCACATCGAGCCCGGCGACGGATCGTTGCGCATCCGGCTGCGCATCGACGGATGTCTGCACGAAAAACTCCGTCCGCCTATGCGAATGGCGCCCGCGGTTTCCAGTCGTATCAAGATCATGGCGGGTCTGGACATCTCCGAACGTCGGCTGCCGCAGGACGGCGGCATTCATGTGATGATGGACAAGCGCCCGATCGACCTGCGCGTATCCACCATGCCTGGCAAGCACGGCGAAAAAGTCGTCATCCGGATCATCGACAACGACAAGGCAACCGTCTCACTTGAGAAACTTGGCCTGGGGTACGACACGCTCAAGCTCTGGCGAAAGTTGATCCACGCGCCCAACGGCATCGTCCTGGTCACCGGGCCGACAGGGTCAGGCAAAAGCACCACGCTGTATGCATCTCTCATGGAGATGAACAAGCCCGATGTGAACATCTGCACCGTCGAAGATCCGGTTGAATACAACCTCGCGGGTGTGAATCAGTTTCAGGTGAACGACAAGGCCGGCTTCACGTTTTCGTCCGCGCTGCGTTCGTTGTTGCGGCAGGATCCCAACATCATCATGGTAGGCGAGATTCGCGATGGCGAAACCGCGCGGCTGGCGACGCAGGCGGCGCTCACCGGGCATTTGGTGCTGAGCACACTGCACACCAACGATGCACCCGGCGCAGTCACGCGATTATTCAACCTCGGCATCGAACCGTATCTGGTTGGCGCGACTGTCAACGGAGTTCTCGCCCAACGCCTGGTGCGCAAGCTTTGCCAGCGGTGCAAGGAACCGTGCGAACCCACCGTCGCCGAAAAGCGCGCCCTCGAGAAAAACGGCGGAACGGTTGAAACGATGTATCGCGCGAAGGGATGTTCAAAATGCCGCAACCTCGGATTCTCCGGTCGAATCGGCATCTATGAACTGTTTGTTCCCCAAGATGCCTTGATAGAAAAGATCAGCAACAACTGCACACTCAACGAATTGCGCGATGCTTCACGGGAAGCGGGAATGCTGAATCTGCGCGTGGACGGACTCGAAAAAGTCCGCGCCGGTGTGACGACATTGGAAGAGATTTACCGGGTGACGGCTTAAGAAAATGAATGTCGATCGTCGGTTGTCGATTGTTGAACAGTGGAGAACAAAGAATCTGGGTTTGCTGTTGTGACGTTCCAGTCACCAACCACCAATACCATGCCAAACTTCACTTACACCGCCCGTGATGAACGGGGACAATCTCAGAGCGGGATGATCACTGCCGACAACGCGACGCAGGTCATGCAGCAGTTGCGCGCCGAGGGAAAGTATCCCGTCGCGATCGAGCGCAGCGACGCTGTGACGCAGGCTCCCGTCGAGTCCCGAGTCGGCGGGGGAATGAAAGTCTCGCGCGCCGAGGTCATTCAGTTCTCAACACAGCTTTCGATCATGATCGAAACCGGCGTGACGCTGTCCGAGGCGCTCGAGTGCATCGCGTCGCAGTCGATCAATCCGCGGATGCGCGATCTGGTGAAAGACCTTGCCGATCAGGTGCAGGGCGGCACGGATTTCTCCGCTGCCCTGGCAAAGCATCCGCGCATTTTCCCGCGGCTGTATGTCTCGCTGATCCGCGCCTCCGAGAAAAGCGGCATGATGTCAAAACTGCTGAACCGAGCAACCGTCTATCTCCGCGATGAGCAGGAGATTCTTCGAAAGGTGCGGGGGGCACTGACTTATCCGGGCATCATGCTCGGCTTTGCCATCACCACGACGATCTTCCTCCTGATCTTCGTGCTGCCGAGGTTCACGTCCATCTATGCCAACAAGGGCGCGGCGCTGCCCGCGCCCACGCAGATCCTCATGTCAGCGAGCAAGTTTGTCACTGAACAATACATCGGCATCATCGCGACACTTCTCATCACGACCATCGGAGCGTGGTTCTACTTTCGAACGGCGCAGGGAAAGCGCGTATGGGATTTCATCTCATTGAACATTCCGCTTGTTGGCCCGGTGCTGATGAAGCTGCACCTGGCGCGCGGCATGAGAATGATCGGCACGATGTCGGCGGCTGGAGTAAGCCTGGTGGATTGCGTGGACACCGCCCACGGTCTCTGCGGCAACACCCGCTTCCGCGATTTGTGGATCGATGTCAGCCGAAAGCTGCAGACAGGCAAGCAGATGTCCGATGCGCTGATGGACAGCCGGCTGGTGCCGCGATCCGTCGCGCAGATGATTCACTCCGGTGAGAAATCCGGAAAGCTCTCCCACGTGCTCGAAGCCATCTCCGGATTCTCTGAAACCGAGTTGAAGGAAAAAATCTCAGACCTCACGCGCTACATCGAACCCGCGATGATCCTCATCATGGGCCTGATCATCGGCGGCGTTGCTTTAGCGCTGATGCTGCCGATTTTTACGATCTCGAAAGTCGTTGCACACTGAAAACGGATTTGCCACAGACACACAGAGACGCAAAGCAGATAACCAGGAAAATTCCGTAACGGTGTGCGGACTAACGGAATTCCTCATTTCCTCCCTGTGCTCTCTGTGCCTCGGTGGCTAAATTCTCTTCAATGCCGCAGTCCAAGAGCGAGATCAGATCCCTTCTCAATTCGGTCAACACCGAGCCACGCCACCGCTTCGGGCAAAACTTCATGATTGATCAGAATCTGGTTCGGTTGATCGCCGATGCGGGGTCGATTGTGGAGAATGATCGGATCATCGAAGTGGGTCCGGGGACCGGCACGCTGACCGATGAGATTCTCTCCCGCGGCCCGCATGTGACGGCCGTCGAGATCGACCGCGATCTTGCGAAACTTCTGCGGGAGCGCTTCGCATCCAATGAACGGTTTGAATTAATCGAAGGCGATGCGCTGGATGGAAAGCATGCCCTGCATCCCGAGCTGATGCGTGTCGCGCAGGCGAACCAGTCGGTGAAGCTCATTGCAAATCTGCCCTATAACATCGCATCCCCGCTGATCATCGAGCTGCTGATTTTGGGTGTTGAATTGCTGGTGTTCACCGTGCAGAAAGAGGTGGCCGACCGGCTTCGCGCGACCGAGAAGGATGAAGCGTATGGGCCGTTGTCGGTGGTGGCGTCGATGCTGGCGAAAGTGGAAGTGTTGCGCACGCTGCCGCCCCAGGCATTCTGGCCGGCGCCGCGGATTGATTCGGCGCTGGTGCGGATGACGCGCGACAACCGGCTGGGAAGCCGCGCGGATGAGTTCTCAAGATTCGTGCACCGGATTTTTAATTATCGCCGAAAGACGCTGCGAAAAGCGATGAGCGAGGCTGGCTTTGACCCGGCGATTCTCGAATCATTCAGTATTGATCCCCAGTTGCGGCCCGAGGCACTATCACCAGAAAACCTGTTGGAAATGTTTCCGGTCTGTTGTCCGTTGTCATCTTTGTAGACCCGAACCTCCTTCCGGGGCTATGAAGTCATTGCAGCTGGGCGTTTTTGAGTCATTAATGACACCACTATCAGCACAATGAAGGCAAGCGGAACCGTGATGATCGCCGGCTGACTGAATGGGGCAACCGCGCTCGCGGGGTCAAGCCCGTAGACGTCCTTGAAGCACTGTTCGCTCAGCAAAATCCACGCGAGCGAACTGACCATCCCGACGGTGATCGATGCGATAATTCCCATTGCTGTGGTGCGCTTCCAGAACAGAAGCATGACCAGCGCCGGAAGATTCGCGCTGGCCGCCAGATTAAACGCCCATCCCACCAGGAAGCTCACGTTGAGCTTCTGGAAAATGATTCCAAGCACCATCGCGATGACTCCGATGACCACCGCCGTCCATTTTGCAGCGCCGACTTTTGCATTTGGATTGGGATGATGGCGGTAGACTTCCTCCATCAGATCGTGTGCCACCGCACCCGACGCTGCGAGGATCAGGCCGCTGACGGTTCCCAAGACCGTGGTGAATGCGATGGCGCTGATCATCGCGAACGGAAGATCGCCGAACGCCTTCGCGAGAAGCGGGGCGGACATGTTGTTATTCGTTGGATCGAGCATCCCGCTGGTCATCGCGCCCAACCCGAGATACAGCGTGAGCACATAGAAGAATCCGATCGACGCAATGCCCACAATCGTGCTCTTGCGCGCAGCGGCCGCATCCTTCACGGTGTAATACCGGATCAGAATATGTGGCAGCGATGCGGTCCCGCAAAAGAGTGCGAGCATCAGTGAGATGAAATCAAATTTCTTCCACACGTCGTCGCTCCGCACGCTCGCAAACGTCGGTGATCCGCCGGCGGTCATCAGGGTTTTGGTCTCTCTCACTACGGGCGTGTAAATTTTTCCAGCGCCATCCGGGTTATCTTTGATACCCCATTGCAGGATTTTCACATCGTTGATCCGCGCAAGGAACTCGATGGGTCCGAGCGGCCCGGTGCTTTCCTTGCCACCGGCGATGCTGACCACCTGCCCGTTGTATGGGATGTCTTTTGGGTCGGTTACGAGCATCGGTTGGGTCGGAACTTCCGCCGTCGTAACACGAAACCCGCGCGCGAGAATCGCGATCGTCAGCACACTGCAGAAAATCACCAGCAGCGAACCCTTGATGAACTGCACCCACGTTGTGCTGACCATTCCCGCCGTCGTGACGATCATCACGACCACTGTGCCGACGATGATCACCCCCCAGTGATGCGCTAGTCCAAGCAGTGGCGTGATGAGTGTTCCCGCTCCGACCATCTGAGGGATGAGGTAAAAAATCGACACCACCAGCGTGCTGATGGCCGCCGCGATCTTGATGCCCCGGCTGTTGAACTTGGCGTCGAGCGCATCGGCGAAGGTGTATTTGCCCAGACGTTTGATCGGCTCTGCGATCACAAAAAGCGCGACCACCCAACCCGCGAGATATCCGATGGAATACAAAAATCCATCGTATCCAAAGAACGCGATCATCCCGCAAATGCCAAGAAAACTGGCGGCCGACAGATAATCGCCCGCGAAAGCGATGCCGTTGACGAACCATCCCACCTGTCCGTGCGCGGCGAAATAGCCCTGCGCGCTCGTGGCGCGCTTTCCAAGATAGAAGCTGAGTCCCAATACGAATCCGACGAATGCGATGAACACAATCAGCGCGATGGCCGAGGCTTGATAGATCACTTGATATCCTCCGCATCATCCCTGCAGAGAAACATG
>Ga0163144_10027281_pt1 | contig 11064 bp, 5 predicted proteins | sample OliLak19BULKMAT1_FD_123175 | JGI IMG/M metagenome (GOLD analysis project Ga0163144, IMG submission 123175) | Freshwater microbial mat bacterial communities from Lake Vanda, McMurdo Dry Valleys, Antarctica - Oligotrophic Lake LV.19.BULKMAT1 | ecosystem: Environmental > Aquatic > Freshwater > Lake... | reverse complement strand
CAAGGCAAAGCTGGAGCATGGTGTTCCGTCCCGTATTAGTAGTCTGCGCGCCCCGGAATTGGAATCAAGGCAAAGCGGTGGTGGGTTTGGCCGGGAGGCGCTTCGCAGTCTGCGCGCCCCGGAATTGGAATCAAGGCAAAGCCGGTGGCCACCGTGCCGATTGATGACGGCAAGTCTGCGCGCCCCGGAATTGGAATCAAGGCAAAGCTATTACTGTTCGCCGTCTGCCAGACAAAACAGTCTGCGCTCCCCGGAATTGGAATCAAGGCAAAGCGCCCAGCGCGGCGGCGTCGTTGCGGGCGCGAGTCTGCGCGCCCCGGAATTGGAATCAAGGCAAAGCTACTGACTGCGTTCGCCAGCGCTATCGCCGGTCCGGGTCGAGGCCCTGGGTTCTTTCCTGCAATTTGGCGATGCTATGCGCCGCCACATCCTGCATGGCGACCCCGCTTTCGCCACAGAGCAGGGCCAGGTACCACAAGGTGTCAGCCAGTCTGTCCTGGAGTTCGCGGCGTTGTTCGACCGTAAGGTCCAGTCTGCCGGAGGCCGTCGCCAGCAGTCTTCCAATCCGGCCTGCTTCTTCCTGCAATCCCGTGACGGGAAGCTCCAGCCGGTCACGGTTGTTCCGCAATGAGAGCGGCACCGTGGTGGCGATGCTCTGGTATTGCGCAACGGTATCCATGTGACGAGTTGCGGAACCGCTCCGGGCTTGGTGGCGCGCGGGGTTGGTCAGTTGGCGGCGCGTTCGGGGACGGTGACGCCGGCCGCAGCGGCTTTGGCCAGCAGGGCATCAAGGTTTTCGAGGCAGCAGCGTGACCATGATTCGTAGCCCGACGGATCTTTCACGGCGTCAGCAATCGGGATGAACTCGGGGCTGACGATCCCGCTGCGCCGGCCCACGATGGCTTCATTCGCCACATGCAGGACATGCACGACGCCGAAGTGGACATACCCGACCTCGGTGCTGTCATCGTTGATCACGGCCACGGCGGCCTCGTTCACTTCGCTCACGGCCACCTCTTCCATCAATTCCCGGCGCATTCCTTCCTGGTAGCCTTGGGCGCTCGAAAAGAGATCGCTGTCTTCGTCCGCAATGTGTCCCCCGACGCCCACGGAATACAAGCCGTGCAGCCGGGTTTCCTGGCCGCCTTTGCCCCGGCGGTAGCGCAAGATCCGGTCCTGGCAGATGACGAGGACGTAGGGGATGAGCTGTTTGTACCGCTTGTCCAACTCGGCCTCGCTTCTGTTTAGGTAAAGAATGTGAGCCGAGGCGGTGACCACGGGCAGGTATTTGTCGATTTCAAGGCTCAGGCCCTGAAAGAGGCCCAGTTTTTCGAGGAGGTTGCGTTGAAAACAAAGGACTCGTTCTTCGGTTGCCATGCGTCAATTTGCCCTTGCGGGTATTGGTGACAACTGTGCCGGTTGCCCCCGCTGCTCGGCGAGCAAAAGTTATCCCTTTTGTTGACGCGTTGTTCACAGCCGGGCGATGGTCTGAAGCGCAGATGGCTTTCCATAACTTCCACGCGGTGTCCAAGACCGGGACCCTCGGCGCGGGGCCGCCGGGCACTCCTATTAGCAAGAGACGGGGAAGGAATAATCGTTTTCCAAATAAATACGGGTAAAGAATCTTGGTGCTGCAAGGGAGTTCAAGTCTTTGACACGCTTGGCAACGCGCGTGCTAACCCGATGAACCAGGTGCAATCGCACTCATTTACTGAAGGTCGAATCGCCCGGTAAAAAGCAACCGTCCATACACGATACTATGAAGGCAGAACTTCTCTTCGACGCCGCCCAGAAATGGGCTGGTGGCATCACCCTGCACACTCCCTCGCTCCTGCTCGTCAGGTTTCCCGCCTCGTCCTTGAATTCGCTCCTGGGCAATGCGCGCCAGACAGAGCTGGTTTATCAAACGTCGCGCAGCTTCACGCTCGCGGTATCCAATGCCTTGATCGCGTCGCGCAAAAACGCGGTCTCCTACATCGAAAAGACGCGCACGACCTTGAAACCGTACCTGGGCGAACGCTGGTCCACGGCGTGGGCTCAGGCGGGCTTCCCCAAGAGCACCTTGAGAATCCCGGCCTCGAACACCCTCGGCGTGGTGCAAATCGTCCGCACGTTGCAGTCGTATCTGCTGGCCAACTCCGCCCAGCAGAACACGCTCAACGGTGCCACGGCGGCGGCTGGAACGCTGGTGACGGGGTTGGATGCGGGCACGACTGCGCTGAGCAATGCCAGGAGCCAGCAGAACGCCAAGCGCCTGATCCGCGAGGGGTCGCACAAGGATTTGTCGGCGTATCTGCGCGACTCGCGCAAGGAGGTGGAGTCGGCCATCAAGCCGAATGATCCGCGCTGGGTGGATTTCATCGAGAAGACGCCGGGGGTGTTGCACGCGCCGGAGGCGGTGTCTGCGCTCGTGGAGGAGCCGGGTGTGCCGGGACATGTGCGTCTGAGTTTTCTCTCGAGCCTGCGGGCCGAGGCTTATGGCGTGTATGTGTCGCATGGCGAGGGCCAGCCGTTCGTGCATCTCCTCACGGTGCATGACACGGTGGCGGATCTGGTGCTCACGCCGGGCGCGAATGTGCGCATCCGCGTGAAGGCGAGCAACGCGGCGGGTCAGAGCGCGCCGAGTCCCATCGCGGAAGTCACGCTGCCGGTGACGCTGGCTGAAGCGGCGTAACCGAACCTCTCACCCTGCCCTCTCCCCTCCGAGGGGCGAGGGTGGCGGAATCAGACTGCCCTCTTTCTTCCATGGGAGAGGGCTTTTTGTTTTCCCGGGGCGTGAGAAGTGGGCTGAGCAGCAGTGGTGAATCCCGCCATGCGCCGCCAGGACGGGCGCTCCGCGATTTGCTTGCCCGCTCCCGGCACAGCCTCCATGCTTCGCCCGCATTTGTTCCGAACCTTGAACTGACCACTTGATGACCGAGCCAGCCATCACCCCCGAACTTGTCGCGAAGCACAACCTCACCCCGGAGGAATACGGCAAAATCAAAGAGATCCTCGGCCGCGAGCCGGGCTACACCGAGTTGGGCATCTTCTCGGTGATGTGGAGCGAGCATTGCAGCTACAAGAACACGCGCCCCCTGCTCAAGTCGTTCCCGACGAAGTCGCCAAAAATTCTCGTGGGCGCCGGCGAGGAAAACGCCGGCATCATCGACATCGGCGACAACCTCGCGATCGCCTTCAAGATTGAGTCGCACAATCACCCGAGCGCCGTGGAGCCATTCCAAGGCGCGGCCACGGGCGTGGGCGGAATCATCCGCGATATTTTCACCATGGGCGCCCGGCCGGTGGCGGCGATCAATTCACTGCGGTTCGGCCCCATCACTGCGGAACCGGCGACTGGACCCGTGTCGTCTGAAATCCAGAATAACCGCCGGCTCTTCGCTGGCGTGGTCAGCGGCATCGCGCATTACGGGAATTGCTTTGGCATCCCGACGGTGGCGGGCGAGGTCTATTTCGACAAGAGCTACGAGGGCAATCCACTCGTCAACGCGTTCTGCCTCGGCGTGCTGCGGCACGATCAGATCGCCCGCGGCGCCGCCAAGGGTGTGGGCAATCCCGTCTTCTACGTTGGCCCCGCGACGGGTCGCGACGGCCTTGCGGGCGCGGCCTTTGCCTCACAAGATTTGACCGAGGAATCCTCCGAGCAGCAACGCGGCGCGGTGCAGGTCGGCGATCCGTTCATGGAGAAGCTGGTCTGCGAAGCGTGCCTTGAACTGCTCGCCACCGATGCGGTCGCGGGCATCCAGGACATGGGCGCGGCTGGCCTCACCTGCTCGACCTGCGAGACGGCCGCGCGTGCCGGCACCGGCATCGAGATCGAACTGGACAAGGTTCCCCAGCGGGCGCCGAACATGACCAGCTACGAGATCATGCTCAGCGAATCGCAGGAGCGCATGTTGATCATCGTGAAGAAGGGCCGCGAAGAGGAAGTGAAGCGCATCTTCGACAAATGGGATCTCCCCTGGGCCGAGGTCGGCTTCGTGACCGACACCGGCCGGATGGTCGTGAAGCATCACGGCAAGGTGATTGCCGACATCCCGGCAAAAAAATTGACCGACGAGGCGCCGCTCTATCACCGCGACTCGAAAGAGCCTGAGTATCTGAAGGCGGTTCGCTCCTTCCGGCTTGATGGCATTCCCGACACGAAAGCGCCCATCGCCGATCTGAAGAGGCTGCTCGCGTCACCCAGCATCGCCTCCAAGAACTGGGTTTACCGCCAGTATGATCACATGGTGCGCGACAACACGATCGTGTGTCCCGGCAGCGACGCGGCGGTGATCCGGATCAAGCAGGATTCCCTGCCCGGTGCCGACGGGAAGTCCCGCATCGCGGAAAAATTCATCGCCATGACCGTGGATTGCAACGGAGCCTACGTTTATCTCGATCCCTTTGAAGGAGCGAAAATCGCGGTGACCGAATCCTGCCGCAATCTCGCCTGCTCGGGCGCGGTGCCGCTGGGCGTGACCGACAACTTGAACATGCCCAGCCCCCTCAAGCCGGAGTTGTTCTGGCAGATCAAGGAATCCGTGCGCGGCCTCGCCGAGGCGTGCCGGGCGTTCAATGCGCCGGTCACCGGTGGCAACTGCTCCCTCTTCAACCAGAATCCCGCCGGCCCCATCGACCCCACGCCCACCGTCGCCGTCGTGGGTATCATCGAGAAGCCCGAGCACATCACGACGCAATGGTTCAAGGACGAAGGCGACGTCATCGTGCTGCTCGGCGACGCGGTCGATGCTGGCGATCCGGTGTACGGACTCGGGGGCAGCGAATTGCTTCAGGTCATTCATCAGCGCAAGACCGGCACTCCGCCGCGGTGCGATCTTGATCAAGCGAGGACGCTGCACTCGACGCTGCTGGGATTAATTCAATCAGGATTGGTGAAGAGTGCGCATGATTGCAGCGAGGGCGGACTGGCCGTTGCGCTGGCAGAAAGTTGCATCAGCCAGCAAGCCGGGCGGGAGACCCCACGGCTCATCGGTGCGGAGATTGATTTGTCGGGCTTCAAATCCTCGCGGCTCGACGCGCTCCTCTTCGGCGAGGTCCAAAGCCGGATCGTCATCTCGTGCAAGGCCATTGATGCGGTCAAGGTCGTGGAGCGCGCCAAACTGCTTGGCGTGCCGGCCGCCCGCATCGGCACGGTGAGTGGCGACGCCCTCAAGCTCAAGACGCAGGCCGGGGAATTCTCCGCGCCGGTGGCTGAGTTGCACGATCCATGGTGGAACTCGATCGCGCGCGCCATGGCGTGATCGAGCGGCCCTGCCCCCGTTCAACACGCCGCGTGTCCCTAAATTCTCTGGCCATCGCCATGGATTTACCTAGTCTCAACCCGGTGACGGGCGCGGTTGTGGCGCAGTCACGCAGGCGTGATCGCTGAATAAATGTGCCGTGAAGATTCCTCTCCGCGTCCTCATAGTTGAAGATTCCGAGTTCGACGGACAGATGATGGTCAACCTGCTGCGCAAGGGCGGCTATGACGTCAGCTTCGAGCGCGTCGAAACCGCCGAGGCGATGCGCACGGCTCTGGTGGCCAAGCCCTGGAACCTTGTCCTGGCCGACTACAACCTGCCCGACTTCAACGCCCCGGACGCCCTCAAGATGCTTCAGCAGACCGGTCTCGATCTCCCCTTCATCATCGTCAGCGGCGGCATTGGCGAGGACATCGCCGTGGCCTCCATGAAGGCCGGTGCGCATGATTACCTGATGAAGGGCAATCTCAACCGGCTCGCGCCCGCGGTGGATCGCGAACTGCGCGAGTCCGCCAATCGCGCCAGCCAGCGCGAGGCCCGCAAGGCTCTTCTCGACAGCGAACGCCGCTATCGCCTGCTCTGGGAAACGTGCCCCGATGCCATCCTGCTGATGGACCGCTCCGGCCGGATTCAATTCGCCAACCCGGCGGTGCGGGAAGTATTTGGTTATACGCCCGAGGAACTCGTCGGTCAAAACTATCGTCTGCTGCAACCTGATCAAAGCGACCCGCAGAACCCCACGGGCTTCGACCGTTTCATGCTGGGCGGCGCCAAACCGGCCCAATGGCGCGCGGTGGAATCGCTGGGTCGGCGCAAGGATCGCGCGGAGATCCCCATCGAGGTCAGCTTCAGTGACATGGACTTGGACGGCGACCGGCGGCTGGTGGCGTTCATCCGGGACGTGACCGCGCGCAAACGGGTCGAGCGCGAACTCAGCCACAACAAGGAGCAGTTCGCCGTGGCTCGCGAGATTCAGCAACGGCTTTTCCCCAAGACCGCGCCCGAGTGCCCCGGCTTCGACATCGCCGGCACCTCCTACCCCGCGGAGGAAACCGGCGGCGATTATTTCGACTTCCTGCCGATGCTCAACGACTGCCTGGGCGTGGTGGTCGCCGATGTGAGCGGCCACGGCGTCGGCCCGGCGATGCTCATGGCGGAAACCCGCGCCTATCTGCGGCTCCTGGCCACGCGGCGAGAGAGCCTCGGTGAAATCCTCACCCGCGCCAACAGCATGCTGGCGCCGGACATGGGCGGCGAGCGGTTCATCACCATGTTTCTCGCCCGTATCCATTGCAAGAGCCGGGAGTTGGATTACGCCAGCGCCGGCCATCCCGCCAGCTACGTGCTCGACAGTAACGGCAACGTGAAGGCGACGCTCCGGCGCACGGGTATTCCCCTGGGCATGAGACCCGACACGGAATACAAGTCGGCCGCACCCATCGCCCTGGCTGCGGGTGACCTCGTCCTCCTGCTCACGGACGGCATCGAGGAAGCGCCCGGCCCGGATGACAGCGTGCTGGGCATTGAACGGATCCTTGAAGTCGTCCGGCAACATCGCGAGAAACCCGCCCGGCAAATCGTCGAGGCACTCTACGCGGAAACGCGGTCCTTCACCCAGCACGCGCCGCAGGACGACGACATCACCGCCATCATCATCAAGGCGCTGTAGTTTCCTCTCCGGCCTCCGGCCCGCTTCCGCCTTCCTCCGAACATCACAAAGAAAAATCGGGGCCGGGATTTTTCCCGGCCCCGAGGCGATGACCGTTTCCGGCCGAGTTCGCGGCTGCGTCTTTGTTTACTGTCGCAGACGGAAGTAGCGATGTTGACCGCTCGCGGGCAGCGTGACCTGGCTCAGGGGGCCGACGATCACCACGGGCGCGCCCACCGGGCTCCATGAGATGGGCTGGTTAAGACTTCCTGTTCCTTCCAGCACCGCCGGAGAACAGGTGGTGGGCCAACTGATGACGACGTTGGTGCCGGACTGAAGAATCGTCAGCGCCACGGGAATATCGAGCACCGTGACCGTGAACGAGCAGGTAGCGTGGTTGCCGCTGGCATCCGTGGCCGTGCAAGTCACCAGGGTTCCGCCCACCGCAAAGAAGCTGCCGGAGGCCGGCACGCACACCACCGCGGGAGACGGGTCGCAATTGTCGGCGAACGGCGGAAGGACGAACGATACGTTCGCGCCACAGGCCGCCGTCTTCTGCACGGCGACATCGGGCTGGCACTGGCAGATCGTGAGTTCCAGCGTGATGTAATCCACAATCGTGTCGTCCTGCACCACTACATCGAGGTAACGCAGGGCACGCAACTGCGGCAGCAGGTCGGTGACGGTGGCGTTGGCATTGGTCAGCCGGCCGAGGTTGAGCACGAGTTCGACTTCCGATCCCGACGACCAAGTGGTGGGCAACACGCCGGGCGTGGCATCAAATCCCGAACCGATGCGGCGGGTCCAGTCTGGCGGAACCAACGAGCCACCGGCGCCAGAGAAGAGCAACTGGACGGTGTCGTTCTGCGTCACGCCAACATCGGCGCGCAGCTTGATGCGCACCGTGGCTTCCGAGATGTAATTTGGCAAACCACCGAAGCTGTGGCCCAGCCAGCGATCCTCACCGCCGTCGTCAAAGCCCCGCAGGTCCACGGCGCCAAGGCGATCCAGGAGATTCGCACTGGGGCTGGACGGCTCGGCTCCGGTGAAGCTGTCGATCGTGCCGACCGTCGCGACCACGGGCGGGTTCGCGCAGCGGACGGGAGCAGTCGTATCCCGCACCGTCACGGTGAAGGTGCAGGTGTTGCTGTTGCCGCTGGCGTCGCGCGCCACATTGGTCACCGTCGTCACGCCCGGCGGAAAGATGCTGCCTGATGACCGGCTCGAAGTAATAACCGGGCTGGCGTCGCAGATGTCGGTGGCGGTCACGGTGAAGTTCACCAGGCTGCCGGCGGGCGTGCCGCATTCCACAACGCGATTGGCCGGGCAATTGATGACCGGAGGCGTGGTGTCACTCACCGTCACGGTGAAGCTGCAGGCGTTGCTGTTGCTGCTCGCGTCGGTGGACACACAATTCACCGTGGCCACGCCCAGGAGGAACGTGCTGCCGGAAACCGGCGAGCAGACCAGCACCGGGTTGGTGTCGCACAGATCCGAGGTCGTGACCACGTAGGCGACCGCCTGGCCGGACGGGCCGGTGCATTCGACCGTGATGTTCGTGGAGCAGGCGATGGTGGGCGGCGTGGTGTCCACGACGGTGATGGTGAAGGAACAGGCGTTGCTGTTGCCCGTGGCATCGGTGGCCAGACAATTGACCGTCGTCAGGCCGGGCGCGAACAGGCTGCCGGAGACCGGAGAGCAGACCAGGCCGGGCACGGTGTCGCAAACGTCAGAAGCCGTGGTGACATAGGTCGAGATCGCGCCGGTCGGTCCCGTGCATTCGACGATGCGATTCGGGGAGCAGACGATCGCGGGGGGCGTGGTGTCCTGCACCGTGACGGTGAAGGAGCAACTGTTGTTGTTGCCACTCACATCGACCACGGAGCATCCGACCGTCGTGATGCCGAGCGGGAACAGGCTGCCCGAGGCGGGCGTGCAGTTGACCATGATGTTCGTGTCGCAGACATCGGACGCCGTGGTGAGGAAGGTCACCGGCGTGCCAAGTCCGCCAATGCATTCCGCGATCCGGTTGGTCGAGCAGGCAATCGTCGGCGCGGTCGTATCACGCACGGTGATGGTAAAGCTGCAGGAGTTGGAGTTGCCGTGTGCATCCACCGCCGAGCAGAGGACGGTGGTCATGCCCATCGAGAAGGTGCTTCCCGACACGGGCTGGCAAACCGGAACAATCGCTCCGTCGCAGGCGTCGTTCGCCGTGGTGACGTAGCTGACGGTGGCGCCGCCGGGGACATTGCACTCGGCCACCAGGTTGCTGGAGCAGGTGATGACCGGCGCGGTGATGTCACGGACGTTGATGACCTGCGAGCAGGAGACGGCGTTGCCGCTGTCGTCCACCGCGGTCCAGGTGCGGACGATCTGGTTCAGCAGCGGCGCGTTGCCGGCCGCGTTGTCGAAGTCATACAGCTTCGAGACGCCGTTCACACCGACTGCGAAGCGGTCCACGCTGCCGTCGAAGTCCACCCAACCACCCAGGCCGAGACCAGCCACGAGGCGGACGCCGCCAGAACCAGAGGTGGTGTTGACGATCTTCGCCGACGGGAACGCCGCGATGTAGGTGGCGAGAGTTTGCACGCCCGGACCCGCGCTCATGATGCCGGGATAGTTCAGCGAATACCATCCGCCGATCATCGCGTTCCAGGACTGCCAGGAACCGGTGGCGAGCGTTCCCTGATTCGGGAGCAACAGGCTGTCCCCGTCTTGATAGCGGGGTTCGAAGAACACGAGGTCATCCACCAGTCCGTCGCCGTTGAGATCGACGTTCAGGATGAGGTAGACGCTCTGGTTGGCTCCGCCGGCCGTGCGCCAAGTGCTGAAGGCCAGTTCCGTGAGCGAGGAGAGCGGCGCGTTGTGGAAGTCGGTGTTCCGCGCTTGGGCCACGTTGTCGCCGTCGCTGCCGATGGCCAGGCGGAGGCTGCCCGTGCCGAGCGGGACCGCGCCGGGGCCGCTGACGAGACCGGCGCTGGAGGTGAGTGGATCGCCCACGGTGGAGAAGACCCAGCTTGCCAGGTTCGTGCCCAGCACCTCAATGGCGGTGCCATCGACGTAGCTCACGGCGACGTTCAGGTCGCAATTGTCGCTGGCCGTCGCCGTGCCGGTGGCGGGCGGCGTCGTCGGGTCGCCGCATTCCACCGTCAGGTCAGGGGGGCAGACAATGGCCGGCTTCAAGTCCTCGATCACGGCGATGAGGAAGCTGCAGGTATTGGTATGCCCAAAGGTGTCGTAGCCGACACAGGTCACGACATTCGTGCCCGCCGGGAAGGTCGAGCCGGAGGCCGGCGTGCAGGTGATGCCCGCGTTGGTATCGCAATCGACGATCACCGGATTGCCGAAAGTCACCGTCGCGGTGCAAATGCCGGGCGCGAGATTCACGAGAATGTTCGACGGGCAGGTGATGGACGGCGCGAGGGTGTCCTCCACGGTCACGGTGAACGTGCAGGTGTTAGTGTTGAGGCTGGCGTCGCTGGCCGTGCAGGTGACGGTGGTCACGCCAACCGGGAAGGTGCTGCCGGAGACGGGCGCGCAAGCCAACAGGGGCGAGGGATCACACACGTCAGCGGCGCTGGCCGTGTAGCTGACGGGGGTGCCACCCTGAGTGAGGCATTCCACCGTGATGTTCGACGAACAGACGACGACCGGTGCGGTCTGGTCAACCACCTGGACGGTCATTGCGCAGGAGTTGGATAGCCCGGCTGTATCGATCGCCGCAAACCTGATGACGTATGTCCCGAGACTCAACTGCGTTCCCGGAGCCGGATCCTGCGTCACGGTCAGGCAGCAGCAGTTGTCGGTGGCCACCAGTTCGCCACGCAGGTCAGGAAGGAGCGGCTGGCAATTGGTGGTGATGACGAGGATCCGGTTCGGCGGGCAGGTCACGATGACCGGCGGCGTGGGCACCGCTTCTTTGATCACCACGTCCACCTGGCCAATGCTGACTCCGCCCAACTGGCCGTCGCTGACCAGATAATAGAAGGTGTCGGAACCGCAAAGGCCGGCCGGTGGGGTGTAGTTGATCTGGCCGCCCGTGAGGGTGACGGTGCCACTGGGACTGACGAGGTTGTCGAAGTTCGCGGCGTAGGTTCCGGTGGTGGTGTCAACGGCCGTAACGTTGATGGCGAGGTTGTCCATCCAGTGCGTTTCGTTTTCACCGCCAGT
>Ga0163144_10027280_pt1 | contig 11064 bp, 5 predicted proteins | sample OliLak19BULKMAT1_FD_123175 | JGI IMG/M metagenome (GOLD analysis project Ga0163144, IMG submission 123175) | Freshwater microbial mat bacterial communities from Lake Vanda, McMurdo Dry Valleys, Antarctica - Oligotrophic Lake LV.19.BULKMAT1 | ecosystem: Environmental > Aquatic > Freshwater > Lake... | reverse complement strand
GACCCGGGAAGTATAGTAGATGCCGGCAGGTTCAAATCAGCAGGGACCAATGTGTTGGACTCGCTGGTGGGTAATCTCTTACCGGATGGCCAAATACCGTATTTATATGCAGATTTTGATCACCCCGAAAACCCCGACTTCAACCGCAGTGGTAGTGCTTTGGGGACTGCAATGGAATTTGGCCTGGATGGTGGTGATAGCGGAGGAGGCATGTTTGTCCATGTGAATGGTAAGACTATGCTGACAGGTATCAATGCTATCCAAAATAAAAACATCGCCGACATCATCCGCACCAAATCCTTTTATGGAAGTTCCAGTCAATGGGTGCGTATTTCTGTTTTCAGAAAATGGATTAAAAAAGAGATTAAAAAATTTGAGCGCAGAAGCGCAATTGCCGATAAATCGGATTAAATAAAAAAAATGTCGATAAAAACCATTGAAACCGGTATAGATCATCGGGGTTGACCCAAAATTGAATCAGGCGGAGTATTCTGATCCACGTTAAGCATTCTCAATCTATTTTGATATATTAGCAAAATTCAATAGCTTATTTTATAGATGAATCGAATCTGGCAAAAACTTATAGTCCGGAGTGTTTTAAATAAAAACAAAGACACCCATCCAGGCCGGTATTCTGATTTTGAAATGGCTAAAGGGTTTCGGGAGCTGCGTATTACAGTGACCCGGTACGTAAAGGATTTTATCTTAATCACCATGGGCATATTCAGTGCGGCTTTTGGGTTTAAAGGGTTTTTATTGACTAATAATTTTATTGATGGCGGGGCTACCGGGATTTCCTTATTGATTTCCAGTCTTACCCCTATTCCACTTTCTTTATTGCTGATTGCCGTCAATAGTCCGTTCATATTATTGGGATCGCAGATTATCGGCAAAGGATTTGCCCTGAAAACGGCCCTGGCGATTTCAGGACTGGCGCTGGTGGTGGGCACGGTGAGTTTCCCCAACGTGACCAATGACAGTTTATTGGTTGCCGTGTTTGGCGGATTTTTTCTGGGTGCAGGCATCGGATTGTCCGTGAGGGGCGGGGCAGTCATCGATGGCACTGAAATCCTCGCCATCTACCTCAGCCGGAAACTGGGGACTACGATCGGGGATATCATCATCCTGATCAATGTGGTGATATTTTCTGCCGCAGCTTATTTTCTGGGCATTGAGATAGCGCTGTATTCCATGATCACGTATTTATCCGCATCCAAGACCCTGGATTTTATTATTGAAGGGATAGAGGAATATATGGGGGTGACTATCATATCGACCCATCACGATGAGATTCGTCTCATGATTGTCAACAACCTTGGGCGGGGATTTACTGTCTATTCCGGCAAGAGGGGATTTGGCAAGACCGGAGAAACAAAGGAAACGGAGATCCTGTATACCGTGGTGACCCGGCTGGAGCTCAATAAACTCAATACTGAGATTGAAAAAATAGACCCCAATGCATTCATCGTGATGAGCAGTATCAAGGATACCAAAGGGGGAATGATCAAAAAAAGACCTTTGAAACACTAACAATGATTATACTTTGGCGTTCGATTAAACGATTTCCTGACCAAGATGAAGGACAGACCAAAGGCTAAAAAGCAAAATTTATTAACTCCTGGCCGAAGCCTGGTGTAAAAACTAAATCATGCAAACCTATCTTAAATCAAGTCTCAGCTTATTCCTGATTATTACACTATTTAGAACCTCGGGGTACGCACAATCCTGGACACCACCGGCTGATGAAGCGCGTTGCCCCTGCAAATGGGGAGTAGCCGATGAACGAGGATCAGCTAATCATATGAAACCCGAAACTGTACTGCGGGCAACCAGGCTGATCAAAACCGGTAATATCATTGAACTGGGCCAGGTACTCGAAGCAACCATGCCCTTCTTTGGTACCCGCAGTTTTGTCGTCCAAACAAAACGCACTGTAGTCTATCCTCAAACCAACCACCGGGGCAGCAATGAAGAATACATTACTGGTGAATTGGGTCAAATCGGAACTCAATTTGATGGATTTGCACACCAGACTATTGGCAACAGCCTGTATAATTGTTTCAAACTGGATGATATCGCAACCCGCAACGGCTTTCAAAAACTGGGTGTTGAAAAAGTAGGTTCAATGATGACCAGAGGTGTACTGATTGATATTGCAGGGCTAAAAGGGGTCGAGATGTTGCCGGATAACCATGAAATAACGGCAGAGGAAATCGAACAAGCCTTAGTCAAACAGAAATTAGTTTTGCAGCCGGGCGATGCTATAATTATCCACACCGGCTACGGCAAGTTGTGGAATAAAGACAATGGACGCTACACTAAAAGTAATCCCGGCATAGGGATTGCCGCGGCGAATTGGCTCGCGAAACAAGATCCTATGTTGGTCGGTTCAGACAACGGTTCCATTGAAGTCAATCCAAATCCAGATCCGAATATCTCCTTACCCGTGCATCAAATTATGCTGGTCATCAACGGTATCCACCTCCTGGAAAATATGAAACTTGACGAATTAGCGACAAAGGGTATTCAAGAATTTGCATTGATTGTACAACCTTTGAAAATACAGGGCGGAACGGGTTCGACAGTAGCTCCCATTGCAGTATATTAAATTCAAAAGGAATAACTGTTTCGACTCATTTGCAAATGAATACAGGACCTCTTTAACCAGGAGTCTTCCATTATTAATCCGGGACATTCTTTTATAATATTGTAATACATTTAGCAATTAAATTTTCATGCTATGAATTGGTTCAGTTTCCTATTGATTTTTATTTGCCTTTTTCTTCAAAATTGCAAACCTAAAAACGCAGCACCTGATATTCTGATTACTCATGCCACGATATGGAACGATGGCAAATTGTTGGATTTCGATGCCATCTCCGTCAAAAATGAATATATAGTATCCATAGGAAAATCCGATGATCTGATTAAAACCGCTTCTGCTCAAACCCGTATAATAAATGCGCAATCCGGCTTGATATGCCCTGGCTTTATCGATGCCCATGTCCATTTTCTTCAAGCAGGATTCAACCTGAGTTCTGTTCAGTTGAGAGACGCATCCACCCCACAAGAGTTTATTTCAAGGATAAAACAATTTGTATCCACCGTCCCTAAGGGAAGCTGGATTACTGGAGGGGATTGGAACCATGAGCTCTGGGGAGGACAGTTGCCGGAAAGAGGGTGGATCGATTCCATCAGCACCGACCACCCTATAGCCATCAACCGCCTGGACGGTCATATGATCTTATGCAATTCCAAAGCTATGGCCTTAGCCGGTATCACCGATGAAGTGAAAAATGTCGCAGGTGGAGAAATTCCAAGAAACGCTCAAAACAAGGTGATTGGCATTTTTAAGGATAATGCAGCCGATCTTATTTTTGCCAAAATACCTCCGGTGGATTCAATAGCTGAGGACCGGGCTTTGGCATCCGCTATGAAATACGTTGCTTCCCATGGGATCACAGGCATACATCATATGGGAAACTTTGGCGACCTGGAAACATTTCGACGCAACAAGTCCAAACTGACCACCAGAATATATGCTGCTACCCCATTAAGTCAATGGAACCAGCTTAAATCTTATATTGAAAAAAATGGAAGAGGAGATTCCCTTCTTCATTGGGGTATGCTCAAAGGATTTATGGATGGATCGCTGGGATCCCATACGGCTGCCATGTTTGAAGACTTTACGGATAAACCCGGTGATAAAGGATTCCTGATCAACCCGCTGGATTCTATATCCAAGTGGATAAAGGATGCAGATCAGGCCGGCCTGCATATTGCAGTCCACGCTATCGGAGACAAAGCGATCTCCGATCTTATCGATCAATTTAAATCAGTACAAGCCGTCAACCGTCAAAAAGATCGGCGGTGGAGAATAGAACATACCCAACATCCCAGAACAGTTGATATCCAGCGAATGGCCGACCTTCAAATCATCGCAAGTATGCAGCCTTATCATGCGATTGATGACGGGTGTTGGGCTGAAAAAGTATTGGGTAGTGAACGGATCAAAACGACGTATGCATTTTCCAGTTTAATAAAAGCAGGTGTGAAATTGGCTTTCGGCAGTGATTGGTTTGTAGCGCCACCGGTACCACTTTTGGGGATTTATGCTGCAGTGACCCGACAAACATTGGATGGAAAAAATCCGGGAGGATGGGTGCCTGAGGAAAAAATATCGGTGGATGAAGCGTTGTCAGCGTATACCTCAGGGGCGGCTTATGCAGGATTTGATCATCACCACATTGGAAGTATAAAGCCGGGTTACTTGGCAGATCTGGTCCTTTTGGATCAGGATATCCGTCAAATTGAGCCGGATTCGATAAAACAGGTCAAGGTGCTTTGGACGATGATGGGTGGAAAATTTATTTATAACCGGGATTAGGAATAAGATAAAGTAGCAGGGTTTCTTCAGGTGTCTCCACCTGAAGTCCTGATTTGAAGACTCGAAACGCGGGGTTTTGAAATATTTCTTTGGAGACGCTCGAAATGCGAAAGGTGAAGGGGGTGACATATTGGCTCAAGGTCGGGAGACCTGGAGACACTCCTTTAGCGGGGGTTTCTTCAGGTGTCTCCGCCTGAAGTCCAGAACATTCTTTCTCCGTGCTCCTCCGTGTCTCCGTGCGAAAATTTTGCTTGCCTAAAAACCAGTTTAGATATTGCCCGGGTGACACCCGAATCGCCCCTAGGTTCCACCCGACTGATCCAATATTAAATAATCATTAAGATTACGGATGAAGGGATAGCCCCTTATTTGGGTTACTTTTGTAGTCCAATCTATGCGGCAGTTTCTTTTCGTTTTCTATGCATTACTATGTATTCCCCTGTCCGGGAGGCCTTTAGACTGGTCAGACAAAAAACTGGCTTCACCCCCACCCCGGATCATTCGCACCTGTTGTTCTTTTGGGGTTGACGTAAAAATGGCAGGCCTGCCATTTGTCAGGTACAATGACATCACCGGCCTCAATCTAATTGGACCACATAAATACCTGGGCAGCAGACAAGAAGGGAATGGCATCCTGTACACAAGTCTGGGTGGGTTTGTAGATATCGGCCATGTCCGCGACCAGGCAGACTGGACAGCTTACCTGTACCATCTGATCATGAAAAACAGAGGTGAGGGCCAGCTTAGTTTTACACACAAATTGGGTTATGAAGGTGGTCCCAAGGTTTTGCAAATTATCATCCCTGCAGCCATGGACGATAGTGATATTATGATCCTGGCCGGACGCATAGCGTATGACCTGTCTGTCTGGCATGAGATCGGTACCTGGAATGGTACGTCCCTGATCCCTATGCTGCCGGAGCGGTATTCCGCTTTTTCCATCGAAGATGCCTATTCCAATTTATTAGGAGTGCGCCTGGGCATAGAAGCTTTAAAAAGCAATCTGCCTTTTGAAGAAGCGATGACTCAATTATTAAAAAACAAGCTGGCCGAGCTTCATGCTTTGCTCACGCTGGAGGAAACGCATGAGGCCATGTTGTCTGTAGAGGGCGATTGGTGGTCCAACAGGGTCAAACTGCCCAATGCCAAAGTGATCAAAAAAAGGCAGTTTGGAATCTATCCTTGTATCCAGCCGACCTTGTTACCAGTTGATGCACACCGGCTGGAGGATATCCCCGCTCTTTGCCTTCCCTTGCTTTCTTTTAATGCCGACCCCAATCAATTTTACAGCATCTATATCCAACTGAATAGTAAATTTCCGGTAGAGGAAATATTTGCCGAGAACTTTAACGGCATCATTACGCAAAGGGATTTTCCTATGCTGATCAATTATGCAGCTCAGGAAAGTGAAAAAAAATACGGGACTTTGGTTTATAAAGAATCCCGACCAAGGTTAAAGTTTAAAAAACCCGGTAGGGTCAAAGTATGATTTACCTGACTCAGGTTATTTATCTGAAACCCGGGCAAGAGGAGATATTTAATGAATTTGAATGACATTGCTCTTCCGGCCATCTCCAGGTATGAAGGAGCGTTGTTGATGCGCATCTGCCCTGCAGCAGATCAATTTATAGAAGGTACCATGGCCCCTCCGCATGAAATCCATCTGGTCAGTTTTCCCGGGGACGATCATTTAAAGGCTTTTTTAAATGATAAACAGCGGCAGGAATATCTTCATCTCAAAGACCAGTCGATTCAAGCCAGCATTATTTTTAAGGGAGTTCAATTTCCCTGATTCTGATTACGGTACTCTTATCAGGTTAGCTAAACATAGACAGGTAATACCCCTCTATGGATTTTGAATTTGAACCACAGCGCAGCGATAGGACATAGTGCACATAGAATCTATCCCGTAGGGATTTACTATAGGTAAAAACAAGTAAGGATATTTACGGCGTGCTGTAGGTACGCCCTGTCATACATACTGAGGCCTAGACATAGGCAGTTCTGATTGTTGGTATACGAACTTCGGCTATAAAATGTAATAAATCCTTCAATCCCGTAGGGATTTACTGTAGGCAAAACGCGTAAAAAGTAAATATAGCGTGCCGAGCTTGCCGTATGTACGCCCTTTTATCCAAATGATTGTTTTTATAGAAGTTTATTAAAGCACCCTATCCGATTAAAATGTCTGTATTGAATATCAATTTACTACTACATGATTTGCTGGATGCTGTACCTACGGTAAGCCTGGCAAAGGATTTAAGGATATTTTTTTACCAAAATGAGGTGGATACGGCACGGAACCAATGGTAACCAGGAGTTGCCCATTTTTTAATGTGCCTTTAGAATATTTCAAAATCAATAGAATAAATGCAAATAAATAGTAATAAATCATTCCCTCACCTACAAACCAATACGACTAGTGCTATGTTAAGTTTAATTTGTCTAATTTCCCACAGCGACACTGCGAGCACAACGAGCGAAGACCAACGGGAAGCAAACGAAAAATCGGATTAGAGTTGTACGACACAATGTTAAGTCGCAGCTTCGCTGCACGCCGCGCTGTCCGTTGCGCTATCGCTGTCTTCGATTGCGTTGCTCACCGCTTGCTTCTCTCACCGCTTGCTTCTCTCTCCGCTCACTTCTCTCACTATGAGATAATTTGTCCGCCATAACAGGCCTAACTTGACACTATATAGATTGAATTTTGCAGTGAACTGCAAAATCTGGGTTTAATGCCTTAATTAAGTTTATAACTGAACTTATGTGGTTGAGATGATCCTGATTTACAGCGGCAGCGTTTAGCACCGTAGCAGTTACCGGACTACCGTAACATCTCCAAATTTGAATTTGCTCCTTCCATCAAGGGTAGTATACACCAGTTTGTAAATATAAACAGCATTGGGTGCATCGATGCCTTTAAACCGTCCATCCCAAACCGGTATCGCCTGGCCGCCGGCACCCAGGTTGGTGAGGTCAACGACCATGGTGCCCCAGCGGTCAAATAGGGTAAACCTGGAAATACTTTGCACTTCAACGGATGGGAAAATAACCAATGCTCTGTTCCGGTCATCTGTACTGATTGTTCTGATCAGGTTGGGCACAAAGATCATGACTTCCGGGTCCACAAATATCCAAAGTGTATCTCGTTTAGCGCAACCATTGATATCAAGCACCTCGACGATGTAAAGGCTTGAGGTTACTGGCGTGGCGATGGGATTCACGCAATTCAGGCAAGAGAGGTTATTCTGGGTAAGCCAACGAATAGAGCTTGGACTAAAATTGGTTTGAATCGTAATAGGTATCTGGCCCCCAATCGTTATGGTAGTATCCGATCCCAGGTCGACGTTCAGATTGGCATTCAATGGGGAAAACCGGATCGGTAATCGTTGTTGGCATCCCTGGCGGGACCGTATGACTAGATCAAAGGTATCTGATGTAAACTGGCTTAACCGCAATGGCAAGGAACCAATCGCATTCAAATTTCCGTTTCCGATCCGGTAAGTATAGGGAGCCGAACCACCGATAATATTGCTTATCAGAATGGACTTTGAATTAATAATACTGCAGCCGGAGGATTCCAGGCTAAAATTGACGGCAAGGTTTTCTACTTGAATAATAAAGTACACCAGGCTGTCACAACCATTGACCGATTGATTCAGAAAACGAATGGAGTCCCGGGTATGATTGAGGTAAAAACCAATACCTGACAATATCAGGGTGTCTCCTGCACAGATTGTATCCCGAATAACGCGAACTATAGGCGCATAAAAATCCAATACCACCGATATCACACTGTCGCAACCATTGGCGGCCTGATTGGCCAATCGTATTATCCCTGAAGGCATGGATTGAGTAAAAACCATACCTGCCACTGCCAGACTGTCTCCCGGACAAATCGTCGGCCTCAGATTTAATTGAGGGTCTATTAAAAACCGGATTTCTATTCTTCGGAGGGTATCACAAAATCCAGGAATACTAGAGGGTATGGTATCCGTACCGGTCGATTGGTTGATCGTATAGTTTTTTCCCCGGATGGTAATGGTTTCGGTTTGGCATGCCGTGGTCCTGAAGGTATCCCGGACAGACTCACAGGAACAGGCTATGTTGAAGTTAAAAGATAAAGTGTCGCAGGCATTAAAATGACTTATACGTACTTGATGACTTTGGCCAAAGGGCACCTGGGGTGATATATAAATTGAATCAATGATCTGACCTCCTCCACTGAGAATACGTATTGGATCATTCACATTGGTATTCCGCAGCGTTATCCGGTATTGATAGGTACGTCGGGTGAAATCACACACCGAACTGGTATCTACCGCTGCAATAAACCGCACGGCCCTGAACGTCCTGGTCCCGGCATTGCTGGCGATCTGCATCCTGCAATCGGCCGCATCCAAAACACTATCAATCGTGATGGAATCACCGATCAATCCATATAGAGCGGAGAGGGTAAAATTGTCTGCACTGGACTGAAATACGCTGCTGCTGTTGCCTTCATAAGAATAATAGACCCGGTAAGGTTTATTGTCCGTTTGAATCCTCATCCGGATATTAAACTGCTGCTGGTTTTGAGGGGCACATTCTACCGCATCTTCATTGAGGATCAACACAGAACCACTGCCTACCCGATAAACAACAGTATCCATAAAACTACAACTGTCTCTGGTCATCGTATACCGGATTATATGGTCCCCCGGCCCGGCAACAGAAGGATAAAATACCCCATCGACTATACCCGGACCGGTCAATGATTTTTGATAGGGTACCGTATCTGTAAGATCTCTGGTAATAAGAATTATTGGAACAATCGGTCCATCACCACTACAGAATGATGGCTCATCCACAATAGTTATACGCACATTATCACAAAATCTGGTAGCGCAGGTCAGTGCGGCAGACTGTCCGTTGGCGCAGGCAATATCCCCCAAAGGAGTTACCTGGATACCTACAAGTTGACCCAGGGTAAGTCCACCGAAAATCATCTGATACGGACTCCTTATCCCGGTAGGGCCGGTAATCATTTGCACCTGATAATCTGTCGCGCCAGGCACCTGGTCCCAGGTAAATACAATCCGATCAGCTTCCGGGGCACAGACCAGCCGCGAAATCGGAGGCAGAGCCGGGATCACATTGACGGACTGACTGGTCTCCGGACCATCACAGCGGCCCGAAACAGCCCTTAGTCTGATGGTATATAAACCAGTATCCAGTGCCAGGTCATGATTGGCCATGTTGGCAAGTTGAGATGGCTGATTTGAAAGAGGATCTTTGACGATAGTCCAGCTATAATTTGGCATCCTCCCTTTACCACTGTGTCTTAACTGCAGAAGGTCTCCGGCACATATTTCCCCTGCAGATAAGGTAAATGCCGAGGACGTGCTATCGCTAATGGCGATCTGCAAAGCGCGTTGAGCCGGACAAACCGGTGCGTCCTGAAACGCAAATAAAGTGATGCTTTGATTGACGGTGCTCCCTACCGGATATTCTACTCCCTGTCCACCCGGTGCAGCAAAATAACTTACTCCGCTCAGGTTATTTCCCGTTGGGGCGGGCAAAATATATTCTTCGCAGACGTTGACAGGACTTAAACTATCGATTGCAGGTCTTGGGATGATCGTGATGTTCAACGTGTCCTCATCAAAACAAAATGAATTATTGTTCCAGGCATAGTAGACCGAAGTGGAGGTTACATAGTGCATACCTCCATAAAAATCCTGCCCCTGATCTCCAGGTAATGCATGATAATGCTGATCTCCGGTCAGGTTTTGACCCCTGATTACGGGCAATAAAAATTCGTTGCAGACCGTCGTATCCCGGATCCCGGCAATCTGCGGAGTTGGACGCACAATGATCGAGATGGTATCTTCATCAAAACATCCCGGATCCCCGGCAAAAGCGTACAAAGTCCGGTTATTTGTAATCCAGGTCTGGGGCAAATAGGACTGACCAATTCTTCCGGGTTGAGCATAATAAAGGAGGTCGGGATAGTCCTGATCCTGGCCTAACCTTATTGAATCACATCCTTCGTAGTAAATAGGTATTATGAGCTCCGGTCGCTGGCTAACCCGCACCAGGACGGTATCCTGGGTGAGGCAGGCGGGTTGGCTCACATCAAATATAAACAGAGTTTGACTTTGGGTGATCGTGTTGCCCGGAACATAACGGATACCTTGGCCAAACGGACCGGTAAAGTAGAGGGCCGAATCCGATAAAAAAGCCGTCCCATTTACTTCCGGCAGGCTGACCTCATTACAGGCACTGAGGTCGGCGTTATTCTGGTACCCCGGCCCGCGATCAAATGTGATATTAAAAGTATCTTCATCATAACACCTCATCAATTCACCATAAACATAATAGGTACCGCTAGTGGTAATCTCTGCTCCTGCCGGTGAACGAATACCCTCTTTGTTGGACTGAGCATACACAGCACTGGTGAAAAAGTTTTCCGGTTGTAATGCCGGCACTTTAAACACCTGGCCACAGGCAAGGATGGTATCTTGCAGTGGTTCCATTTCAACGATGGTGGAAAACGGTATGGTCACCATCACTTCTGACATACATTTTCCGCTGGAATATTGTATGCCGTCGTAAGCATATAAAATCCTGGAATCATATAATACATTCCGTTTAGTAGCATGCACGGAATCTCCGGGCAGGTAACGTTTTCCCTT
>Ga0163144_10027279_pt1 | contig 11064 bp, 6 predicted proteins | sample OliLak19BULKMAT1_FD_123175 | JGI IMG/M metagenome (GOLD analysis project Ga0163144, IMG submission 123175) | Freshwater microbial mat bacterial communities from Lake Vanda, McMurdo Dry Valleys, Antarctica - Oligotrophic Lake LV.19.BULKMAT1 | ecosystem: Environmental > Aquatic > Freshwater > Lake... | reverse complement strand
GATCAATAAGTGTCCGATTTTTGAAGTGGGATAGGCTTCCAGCCTGTCATTTTCAAAGCGACAGGCTGGAAGCCTATCCCACTAATCGAACCCGTCAAAAGGTTGCAGCATCCCCCTTACAAAGTATCAGCTCTCTTTTGGGTTGAACGGGGGCCCAGGTTACCGTACCTGTGGTAGTCAAATGATATGCTTTGTTCCATCACGTACCATAACAACTCGATGCGCCCGAGAGTAGAGACGGGCTCGTCTGCGATGAAGACTTGATGGCGATTTGCGGTTCGGCGGATCGACTCCTCTACTCGGTCAGCGGCCGCATACCTCAAGCGAGCCACTTGGCCGTTTTCGATGGAGTGTATCAATTCCGCGTCGCTTTCCTCCAGAAACTCGATACGTCCCGCCCATTCATAAGTTAACTTTTCGAGGGCGGCGATGGTCGCTTCGTGAACCGAGGGTGCGTGGCTAAGGGTGGCTCGGCAGTTGGCTGCGATGGCCGCGGAACAACGCGCTGCAATGTCAAACGGCTTGTCGTCTGCATGGAGTCGAATTCGAAGCGGAGAGGCGGGCAAGTACCGTCGATGGTTGTCCTGCCCGAGCAGTTGGAAATGATCGTGTTCCACCAAGATCTCTTCCCGGGCGAATCGATCGTAGGAGAGGATCGCAGATCGGAGTTGCGAAATTTGCGAAGCGGAACAGCTAGGTAAATCCAAAAGCAATCGGCTGGAGCGCTCCAATCGCTCCCAGAAACTGAGCAAGACACTCGATTCGGGTTTTTGTCCTGAATCGGGAGCCAGTACGTCTGACTCTTTATTCTCGAAAGTCATCAGCGTTGAAACATAGTTTGGTCCGCCTGCTTTGGCTCCGGGTCCAAATGCGCTTTTGCCCATCCCGCCGAACGGTTGCCGTAAAACGATGGCACCGGTCGTCGGACGGTTGATGTAGAGATTGCCGGCTCGGATCGAATCTCGCCAAATTTTTTGCTCGCGATCATCTAGCGATTCGAGACCGCTCGTTAGTCCGAAGCCGGTTGCGTTAACCATCTGGATCGCTTCACCGAGTCGACGAAATTTCATGACTCCCAAAACCGGGCCAAAAAGTTCGTTCATGTGCGTGAAGTTGCCAGGTGTGGTATTCCACTTTACGCCTGGTGAGTAGGAACAAGGATTATCTCCAAGCTGGGTCGACATGACGGCCCAGCTCTCTCCTTTTTCAAGTTCCTTAAGACCACGCAGCAAATCGCCCGAAGGTGGCCGGATTAGCGGTCCCATTTTGGTGGTGACGTCCCAGGCCGACCCTACCTTGAGACTCGACACGGCGTCGACAAACTGCTCGCGGAACTCCGTCGATTCAAACACTTCTTCCTCGAGTAACAGAAGCGACGTCGCACTGCATTTTTGACCCGCGTGAGAGAAAGCGCTGTGCAACACGTCTTTGATAACCAGATCGCGATCGCTTAGTCCACTAACGATCGTAGCGTTCTTCCCTCCCGTTTCAGCAAACAGTTTCAAGGATGGCGTTTGATCCAAGATCGTAAGGGCAGTTTCGGTGCCACCCGTCAAAATGACGCGAGCAATCTCGGGCCGTTGTAGCATATGTCGACCGGCCATCGAGCCGCTGCATGGCACAAACTGAAGAGCTTCGCGAGGAACACCGGCACGCCAGAAGCACTGGCACATTACATAAGCTGGAAGCACCGTATCCGAAGCAGGCTTTAGGATAGCTGTATTTCCAGCAGCCAATGCCGCCGCGATTCCACCGCATGGGATTGCGATCGGAAAGTTCCAGGGGCTTATAACCACCACGACACCAGCTGGCTTGGCTTTGAACTTGGCATCGCGTTGCAATTCGAGTGCGCACTCAGCGTAGAACTCGACAAAGTCGATGGCTTCGCTCACCTCAGGATCGCTTTCCGTGATGGTTTTGCCAGCGTCGGCAATGGCAGCACCAATCAAATCGCCACGCGCGATACGCAGTTCCTGAGCGACGTTCCGTAAAATGCGATAGCGTTCGCTCGGATCGAGAGCTCCCCAACCTGACACGTCCTTGCTCGCGCAATCCACAGCATCGCGTATCTGCGACTCATCGGCTTGATTGTATGTTGCGGCAATCGTCCCAGGACGCGACGGGTCTAGCGACTCGTAGTATTGACCTTTGCCCGCCTGTTCCTGGCCGCCGATGGAAAGCGGAATCTGTGTCGCGAGCGAGTCGCATCGCGGTTGCCATCGCTGGATGATTTCATGTGCCCAATTCCCGTTTGCGATCAGGGCGAAATCGGTGTCGGGCTCATTGACCAGTGATTGCCAGTTTGCAGATTTGGCGGGCATGACAGGTGCTACCCGGCGATCTTGTAGTCGACGAGGTTGCACCGAGACGGTGTCGATACGTTCGACAGATTCCAAGAAACCATTCTCGAGCCGTTGCCAAGTTGATCCGCCTGCGGAGATCTTGAACGCGTGCCTCAAGAAGTTATCCGGTCCGGTGTTTTCGTCCATGCGACGGACGAGGTAGCCGATTGCGTTGATGAACTCCTCGCGCTGGCACGCGGGCGCGTAGAGGAGAACGCTGCGGCTCAATTCAAACATGGCGCGGCGTTGGTGATTGGCCATCCCCTCGAGCATCTCAAATTGAACATGCTCGACGCTGCCCTGTGAGGCGGCGAGCATCATGCCATAAGCTAGATCGAATAGATTGTGAGACGCGATTCCGAGTCGGACCGCTTCGCTATGTTCCCTGCGCAAACCGTAACGCACCATTCGCTTGTAGTTTGCATCTGTATCGATCTTCGAACGGTAGGGAGCTTGGGGCCAACCGCGAATGGATGCTTCGACCCGTTCCATTTCCATGTTCGCACCCTTGACGATGCGAATGGTGATCGGTGAGTGTCCTTTCTTGAAACGATCGACGGCCCATTGTGTAATGGTTTCTTGCACTAACGATGAGTCAGGAATGTACGCTTGGAGGGCGATACCGGCACGCACGTTTTCCATCCCCTTGCGAGACAGTGTGTGCATAAAAATCTCAGCGGTCAGATGAAGATCCTTGTACTCCTCCATGTCGAGGTAGACGAACTTTGGGATACGTTGGCCATCGGCTCTGAGAAACATCTCCTTGGCAGCGGCTCGGTAAAGTAGCTCAAGCCGATCGGATACCGTTCGAACGGAGTGTTTGCGAGCGAGTGGCGAGATTTGTGAGTAGAGGGTCGATATCTTGATGGAGACGCATTCAATTTCAGGCAATTGCAGTGCGGCCAAATAGCGATCCAGTCTGCGACTGGACTCACGTTCACCGAGGATGGCTTCGCCGAGAAAATTCACGTTCATTCGCAAGCCTTCTTGCGATCGTTCTCGCAAGTGGCCGCAGAGCTTATCGTGTTCCGCCGGCAGAATAACGTTTGCCGTCTCCTTGCGCATTTTCTCCTTGACCAGTGGCACGGCGACCCCGGGCAAGTATTCGCCGAACGATTGAAAGCCCTTTAACAGTGCTTGATCAAACACACTGAAGAATCTCGGTACACCCTGGACGTCGAGAATGTGTACCATTTGGTCGACGACGCGACCGGGCAACATGCTGCGAAAACTCTGGTCGGTGATCTGAGTTAACGTCGACTTATCCTCGGGGTGCTGCAGCATCCTGTCCAGTTCAGCTTGCTGGCGGCGTTCTTGAGGAGTCTGAAGTTGGCTAGCCCGCTGCTGTAGGATGGTCGCCAACGCCAGGGCTGCTCGCAAAATCCGTTTGTCGTCGAGCGCCGGTGGTGGGCCGGTTGTTACTCCCTGGCGTTCGAGCAACGCTTGTACGTTGTTCAATGAGAGCGGACCTGATTCGGCAGAACTCGGTGCAGAGTTTGGCATAAGGCGATTGAATTGAAGTATGGGTTATTCGAGTATGCACTCGAACGGAACTTTGTCGGCGGCATCTTTGGCTGGAAAGGATTTTATGATTCTACCGTTTTCAATCAAGAACGCTCCACCCAATTGAAACCCATCGCCAACAAACGATCCGAATCCGTATCCCCTGAGAATTGCTGACACAAACCCTCGCCACAAAACGCGCAGACCGAATAGTTGCGACAATTGGCCTCGCTTGAGTTCGTAAGCCCGATATAGCTCCGCACCGGGATTGGAGACATGCAATGTTCCCTGCAACCCCGCACGGGACAGCATGCGTTCCCCATCGGTTGGTGTTCCCAAGTGAATCACAACCGGGATGATTTCGTGTTGCTTTAGAACTGATAGTTTGCCTTTGAGTTCGATGAGCGTTTCGCGGCAAAAAGTGCAGCCTGCATGTCGGACAAATACAAGCAACAATTTGTTTTGCTGCGCTAAATCCGCAAGGCTATCGCCGTTCGAGACCATGGTTTTGCGACTGATCTGATCAATTGTTTGATGCAAGGCCTCGTCGGTAGTGAGGGAGTGGTCCTGCTGCGCAATGGGTATTTTTTCAGTCAAAGTGATTTCCCCGGCTAGGATGATTCATGGTAGGTCGAGTTTTTGTTGTAACGTATTTCTGCATAGACATGCTTTGTGCTTGCTCCCCTCGCCCCTCTTTAGCCTCTTTAGGGGAGAGGGGCTGGGGGGTGAGGGGTTTTGCACTTTGTTTTGATTGGATTTTCGATCGTGAACTCAATGCCTAGCCTCGTTATAGAAGAATGAACAAATCACTGAACCGGAGGCTTGCATATCAGAGACAACTACAGCGGTGGCGTTTCGTCAAGCTTGTCAAAACAGCGAGACAAATCGTGCAATACCATTTCCTCGTTCTTTGAGATTCTGCTTCCGATACCGTCGCCAAGGAGCCCTCCAAATGCTTTCGCGATCCGTCTAGCGCGCTCGATAGTGTGATGACGCACCTTTTCCAGGCTTGCCGCATCAAGCTCTCTCGCGAGTTCTCTCGCATAGTCGCTCCAGGCATTCAGGAGGGATAGTTTGGGTGGTTCCCTTAGCCAACTCTCTAAAATTCGATGACTTGGACTCCCTTTGAGAATTTGGTCGTCGTGTGCAGCTTGGAGGATCGCATCGCGTTCAACATCTTGCATCTCCCCATCGGACCAAGCAATTCGGACTAGCGGTAACAATATCAAAGCTGCAATCGTCTCCTTGGTAATTCCGACCGTGAGCAACCGGTCGATGACTACGATATCTTCGATTCCCAACGACTCTCCAAGGGCCGTCTCCGAGTTCAAGAACTCCAACAGTTCTTGGTCCCGTTCTTTGTAGAAATTCTCTTGTAATACGCTGCTCAGTGCAGCCAACAGTTCTTGAGTCATGAGGTGCTCTTGGAAAGGAAAGGTCTCGAACGCGAGTAGGCCATTGTAACTCCAATTCGACCCCCATGGCCCTTTGGCCGTGGGTGAAGGAGCTTAGTAGCTAAAGCAAAGGCCCCATCGCACTCCCCATTCACGCATCCCGCCGGAGGCGGGATGCGTGAATGGGGGGATCTTTCAACTAAGCTATTTGGCTATCAAGCTTATTCACCAACCAGACGACCTGGCTGGGGTCTGGGCGTAAAGCCATGCGGTTTTCGAAAGCGGCTGAGGACAGCCGCTCTACACAAAAAAAGCGGAGACCGATTGGTCTCCGCTTTTATAGCTTTCTATTTCACTCAATAAACTACTTGCTCGACGTCTTTGACTTGGTCGCTCCGGACTTTGCCTTCGCGTCCTTGATCACCTTAGGCGCGACGGACTTCGCAGGGTGGCGCAGGGCCGCTTGGGCTGCTGCCAATCGAGCGATCGGCACACGGAACGGACTGCAGCTGACGTAGTCCAAACCGATGATGTGGCAGAATTCGACGGACGATGGATCGCCACCGTGCTCGCCGCAAATGCCAATCTTGAGGTCCGGCTTCGTCGCTCGCCCTTTGTCCACACCGATCTTCATCAACTGGCCAACGCCCGTTCGATCGATCGATGCAAATGGATTCGCCTTGATGATCTCCAAGCCTTGGTAGGCTGGTAGGAATGAACCCGAGTCATCGCGGCTCATGCCCAAGCAAGTTTGCGTCAAGTCATTCGTTCCAAACGAGAAGAACTCCGCCGATTCCGCAATTTCGTCGGCTGTCAAAGCACCACGTGGTACTTCGATCATCGTTCCAACCGTGTAAGCAAACTTCTTGCCGGTAGCCTTCATCACTTCGGCCGCCACTCGGTGAACGATCTCCATTTGCAGATCGAGCTCCTTCTTAAAGCCTACGAGCGGGACCATCACTTCAGGCTTGACCTTGATTCCCTCTTTGAGGACCACGGCAGCAGCTTGGAAAATCGCTCGAGCTTGCATCTCGGTGATTTCTGGACGCAGGATACCCAGTCGGCAACCGCGGAAGCCCAACATTGGGTTGAACTCGTGGAGCTCGGATACCAACCTGGCAACTTCCGCGACGGTCGTCTTGAGTTGCTTGGCAACTTCTTCTTGGCCCTTTTTGTTGTCATGCTGTGGCAAGAATTCGTGCAACGGTGGATCCAACAATCGAATGCAACCTGGCAGACCGTTCAACGCACGGAAGATACCTTCGAAATCCTTCTGTTGGTATGGCAGCAAGGTTGCCAACGCCTTCTTCCGGTCGTCTTCCGCCTTGGCCAAAATCATTTGGCGAACAGCGATGATTCGGTCCCCCTCGAAGAACATATGCTCCGTACGGCAAAGGCCAATTCCCTCGGCACCAAACGCGATCGCGTTCACAACCTGGTCAGGTTGGTCGGCGTTGGTACGCATTCCGAGCGTTCGGTACTTGTCAGCAAGCTTCATCAAGAAGTCGTAATACTGGAATACCTTGCTATCCTTGGGCTTCATCGTCCTATTGACCAAGACTTGCTTGAGTTCACTGTCGGCAGTTGCGATCTTGCCGTGGAATACTTCGCCTGTCGTGCCATTGATGCTGATATGATCACCTTCCTTGAGAGTAACGCCTTTGCATTTGAGCGTACCCTTGTGGTAGTCGATCTCGATATCGCCAGCACCGGCGACACACACCTTGCCCATTTGGCGAGCGACCAACGCAGCGTGGCTGGAAACCCCGCCACGAGCGGTTAGGATCCCATCCGAAGCGATCATGCCTCGTAGATCTTCTGGGCTGGTTTCGATACGAGCCAGAACAACGCTCAATCCCTTGGCAGCAAGTTCTTCGGCTTTGCCCGCGGTGAAAACGACGGAACCAGAGGCTGCACCGGGGCCGGCTGGCAACCCGACGGCCATCAATCGGCCTTCCTTGGTCGCGGCTGCATAGGCAGTCGTGTCAAAGATTGGTTGCAGGAGTTGATTGAGAGCTTCTGGATCCCCGGACTTGATCGCATGTTCCGGAGTCATCAACTTTTCTTTAACCATGTCGTGAGCGATTTTGACATAGGCCAAAGCGGTTCGTTTTCCGTTTCGAGTTTGAAGCATGTATAGCTTCTTCTTCTCGATCGTGAATTCGAAGTCTTGAACGTCACCGAAATTCTTTTCGAGTATCTTGCGAACGTCGTTCAGTTCTTTGTGAGCAGCACCGATCGTTTTGTCCTTGGCCATTTCTGAAATGGTCAATGGAGTTCGAACGCCAGCCACCACGTCTTCGCCTTGGGCGTTAACGAGGTACTCACCGTAGAACACATTGTCACCGTTGGCAGGGTCACGCGTGAACGCAACTCCCGTTGCGCAGTCGTCGCCCATGTTGCCGAACACCATCGCTTGAACGTTGACAGCGGTCCCCCATTCGTCAGGAATACGGTACTTTTGTCGGTAGAGAATCGCTCGTTCGTTCATCCAAGAGCTGAACACGGCGAACACGGCCCCTTCCAATTGCTTGACGGGGTCGGTCGGAAACGCTTTTCCGGACCAATCCTTGATCAGCTTCTTGAATCGCTTGACCAGTTCTTGCAGGTGAGCGGCGGTGAAGTCCGTGTCGTCCTTAACCTTAACTTCTTTTTTGAGAGCATCCATGACCTCTTCAAACGGTTCGTGGTCGTTCTCGTTCTTCTTTTGAACGCCCATAACGACGTCGCCGTACATTTGCAAGAATCGTCGATAAGAGTCCCAGGCGAACCGGGGATTGCCAGTCGCGGCAGCGAGTCCCTCGCAGGTCGCATCGTTAAGGCCGAGGTTGAGGATCGTGTCCATCATGCCTGGCATCGAATCGCGGGCGCCAGAGCGAACGGAAACGAGGAGTGGGTTCTTGACGTCTCCGAATTTCTTACCGGCTTCTTTTTCCAGCCATTTTACGGCCTTTTCCATGTCCGCAGCCAAGTCGGCTGGTGCTTTGCGACCATTCTTGTAGTAGCTAACGCAGACTTCTGTGGTAATGGTAAAGCCAGATGGGACTGGCAAACCAATTTTGGTCATTTGGGCAAGGTTGGCGCCTTTGCCGCCAAGCAGAGCCTTCATGTCTCCACCACCATCGGTCTTCGATTTTCCAAAGAAATAGATCAACTTGTTTGCCATGGCCGAATGCAATGCTCCAATGTTTCTGCAAAAATAAAAAGGGGGTTCGACGGCGTCGGAAGTCGTAAGTGACAGACCCCTAAATTACGGGCGAAGAGTGTACTTTCGCTACTACAAACCGTCAATTGCCGTTGCAGACCCTAAAACCTTGGAACGTGCCCAAATGATTGTTCCTGAACAGCTACTCGTCGCCGTAAGCTCCTTGCTTGCCGGAGATTCAGAACGCGGCCTAAAATCTTCGATTACCTTGGGAAACGGTTACAAGATCGGCGCCGATCGTTGGGCTTGCCAGTTGACCACACGTGCTGACGAAACATGGTACGTTTGTCCAATCGCATCAAATGTCCGCAATTTGGATGCGATTTCATCGGCTGAGCATTTCGAGCCGGGTTCGTGGTTGAGCAACCCGAATCTCTCGGGAAAAGCCCGGGACTGGATGATAGACAAGCTGAAAGCGATTGGCCAGCACGATATCGATGCAGTGCTATGCGTACTCGATCACCAGAGTTGCGGCACTATTCTGGCCGTGTTTTGCAATGGCTTTGACTTGGTCGCATCGGCACTGCAAACTTGGGGAAATCCGCCTGATTCTGTCATTCGCGACTGGCTAGACCAACGGATCACTTTTCCCCAAGCCAAGCGACATTGCTCGACGGCTGAAACCCTGGTGACAAAAAATGGAATACTGATCCCTTTAATCAACCTCATTGAGTTACTGGAAACCGATGCCTGCAAACCGATCCTGCCGACACCTTTTGTAAACTCCGCACCGACATGGCCCGGTGAAACGGTCCTTTCACTCGATACAACTCCGATTGAATCGCAACCGCTTAAAATCGCTGCACCGCGGTCCGTCTTCGATTCGGCCTTGACTACGCCAATCGGCACTCGTCCGATTTCGACCACCAAAAAGAAATCGTCAAACAGGAATCGGATGGCCATCGCGGCAATTGCAGTCGGGGGCCTAGCGGCAACGGTATGGTTGTTCAGTCAAAGAGGCGAGCAACTCACGTCCACACCTAAAGTACCGACGCAGGCTGACCGGGCCAGCAACGCAATTGCCTCCAAGGGTGGCCCAAGAGATGCCCACTCAGGAAACTCATTGACACTACCCGAAGATTCAGAAATCGTACTGACACTCGACGCAATGCCCAATTTTTTGGATTCCGCTGCAACCGCATCGGAGTTGTCCCTTGAGAGTCTGCTCGCGGGTCTGAGCCCCAACACAACCAATCCGATTCGACTCGATTCGTTGAGCGCTTCGTCGATCATTGCTGAGGTCCTATCGCCGGCAGGAACAGGCGCGCCCAACATGGATCCGTTTCCTGCAATCGAGGACTCAAACGAATCGCCAGAGACATCCGATGACGTCGACATAAAGGCCGATGCCTGGGAGGGTGGCGTTTTCAAACTGGAGCGTTCGCTCAAACTCCGGGCTGCTGTTTCGAAAGAGACTATCGCCGTCGGAAAGTTTGTCTTGGCCAAGGCTTGCCGTTGCGACGTCAAATTCAAGGTTGCAGGTGAACTAATTGTTGAACCGATGGAAAGTGTCACGATCGAGGGATCGGACAAGGCTTTGTGGAAGATCGCGATCGAGGACGAAGAGCCGGAATTGATCGTGCAGATCGCTTCGAAGCCGGGCGCACGATGGCAGGTCGTCGCGTCTGTTGGGCTCCGTGAATCGCGAAATGCTTCACCGATCTTGATCGCACCACGCCAAGCTCAAAACGTCGGCAATCGCTTAGTGAACTATCGCCAGTGGATAAAAGGAACTATCGAGACTCTTCGTACGGCCAGATCCAACCGAGGACGTTCCAATTTCGACTTCACGGGTGAAATTAAGAATCTAGAGCGTCAGGACAGCGAAGCGGAAAAAGCGATCGATCGATGGAAGGTGATCGAAAGGCTCAGCCATTATTTCTTCGATAGCAACGAAGTACAAATTCAGCTGAATGCTGTTGCAAAGCCTTAGCTCGAGAACATTTGAATTGGTGAGCGGCAAGGCGCTACCTGCCGGTATACCGACTGCATATTCGCTGTGATTTCCGTCACCCGCGGCTAGCGCCCAGCGGCTCACTTACGCCAAAGTGGGTGCGATTTGGCGCTAGCCCAATCGCACTATCCGCGATTGAGACCCCAGCCAGCTCGTCTGGTTGGTGAATGAGCTTCGTAGCCAAATAGCGTAGCTGAAAGATCCTCCCATTCACGCATCCCGCCGCAGGCGGGATGCGTGAATGGGGAGAACGGTGGCGCCTTTGCTTTAGCTACTAAACTCCTTCACCCACGGCCAAAGGCCATGGGGGTCGAACAGCAATCTGCGGTGTTTGAAACCGGAAGGAACTTCCAGTTTCTGGCACTAGCCTGCGGGCCGGAAAGCTAGTAATCAATGATTAGCGGCTAGCCCGGATTATTCACAACCCGAAGCGTAAGCGAGGGACCTGCAATAAGATCCCTCGCTTACGCGTCGGGTTACGAATAGCAATCTGTATTCGAACTGCTTTTCGCAATGCTAGCCACTTAAACCAATCCGGTGAGTGGACCGTCTGCGCAAAATTCAGGATTGCCAAACGCTTTCTCAGGGTGCCCCATCGCTTCACAGAAATTCATAAGCAGTCGATTGTGTGGCACCTTTTTAAAGTCCATCGACTGTCCCATCTTG
>Ga0163144_10027277_pt1 | contig 11064 bp, 5 predicted proteins | sample OliLak19BULKMAT1_FD_123175 | JGI IMG/M metagenome (GOLD analysis project Ga0163144, IMG submission 123175) | Freshwater microbial mat bacterial communities from Lake Vanda, McMurdo Dry Valleys, Antarctica - Oligotrophic Lake LV.19.BULKMAT1 | ecosystem: Environmental > Aquatic > Freshwater > Lake... | reverse complement strand
TTTGAATTTTGATCGCCGCGTTTCCCGGTGGAAGTCCCTCAGCCGTGACGCCGCCGAGTGCAGCCAGGGCGGCGGGAGGCATCCAGCCATTGACGAACTGAATGCTGTTGACGAAACCGGCCCTGCTGAAACCGGGTTTTCCCGAGGTAAAAAGTTGCGCGATTGGCCCAAGCGCGTGGCGTCCGTCCACGCCGCCGCTCAACGACTGGGTTCCCACTGCGACGCCGTTCACATACTTCGAAAGTTGCTGGCCGGCGGGAGCGGCGAGATCGACCGCGAAGGCGATTCGATACCAGGTGTCTGCCAGCAGCGAGCCGTGATATTCATTCTCCGCGCCGATGCCATTTGCGCTGGGCGCCGCCACCACGCTCCCGACTTGAAACTCCGCGTCGTTCCCTTCGTGATTGAATGGATCGGTCTGGAACAACGCCCGCCACCGGCCACTGCTCGCCTCCGGAAACATCACGTCCAGGATCAGGGTGTATTGGTTGATGAAATGCCCGCCGCCATTGGGCCGGCCACCGTGGCGGAGGGTGAATCCCTGGCTGAGCGAGTTGCTGCCGAAAGCCATCACGCGAGCCGCCTCGCCGTTGACCGTCATGGTCGTGAAGGCGGTCTGGTCGGCGGTGTTTCCGATGTATTCCAGGTCGGCGCCGACGGTCGCGCGAAGATCGCCCCGGTCGAAGTCCCACTGGCCCGTGATCGTCAGTTCATAAACGGTCAGGACGGCGCCGCTGCTGAGAGCCGCGCCGGAAGCGCCGCTCACCAGCACGGAGTAAACGCCCTGACTTGCCGGGCCGACCGGCGAGAGGATCAATGTGGCGTTGGTCGCTCCCGAAATATTGGTGCCGTTAAACCGCCACTGGTAGGTGAACGGGCCGTCGCCCTCGACGCCGACGTTGAAATTCACGTCCGCACCCTGTGTCGCGGTGATGTTCACCGGTTGATTGGTGATCGCGGGCGGCAGACCAGGCACCGCCTCGGGCAACGGCTGGTGATTGAGGCCGGCAGCGTAAATGCCCGAAACATCCTGCGCTGCCAGGACGCGTGTCCAGATTCCCAGATCGTCAACGTCCGCGTAGCCCGAATAAACGCCATTTCCACTACTGCCTGCGAGGGTGTTGAACCCGGCATTGAACGAAGCCAAGCCCGACGGGCTGATGTTGCTGGTGTTGACGGGGGCCCCGTCCACGTAACTGATGACTTGATTGGCGGAGCGATCAAATGTGACCGTGATCAAGTGCCAGTTGCCGTCGGAGTATGGTGGGTCCAAATCGATGTCGCGCCGTGTCCCGCCTGCCGCGTTCCAATTCACGTTCTTGGGATCAAAGTTGGAGATGACCCAACCGACGTTCGCGCCAGAGGTCCAGTTCTTGTTGCCAAGGACCGCGCCGTCGGTGCTGACCGAATTGCGCACCCAGAGTGACACACTGAAACTGTTCGCGTAAATCCATTCGAGATTCCCGAGCGACACCGCCCAGTCATTGGGCTGGCCGGAGGTCGAAGCATTGCGAAAGCTCGCCGCCGCCCCGATCACGCCCGGCGTGTAACGCGGGCCCAAGGTGGCGCCGCCGGTGTAGATGGAACCGTTGTTGGTCGTGCCGGCCTGCGCGCTGAGGTTGTTATCGAAGTTCAGGTAAACCGCGAGGCCGTTCGTCACAGTAGCGGCTTGCGCGGGCAACCAGAATGCCGCCGCCAGCAGGACAATAAATTGAGCTCGGTAATTCATGGTCGTCAAACAATATCAAGTCGTGCTCCCGTCAGGGACGAATCATCGAGGAAGGCTTCAATCCACGATGACAGGACAGCCCTGCGCTGATCGAGAAATTTTCCCAGGTTTTTCAGGCGGCGGAAACGTCAGCAACCGTTCCATCTCAAGGACGTGGTTTCGTGAGACTGGCGTGATCGAGAACCGGCGATCCGCACTCGGTTGAAGCGGTGGCGAATATTTCACCACCGCCCCACGGTTCGCTGTGACGGCGTCACGGATTGTTTTTCAGTAAGGCCGGACCAGGCGATAATAGGTTTCGACGCCCGACAGGGGGTCATTGACGCTGTTGGCGCCGTTGCTGGCGGGAACGTCCTGCCAGTTGGGAGAACCAAGGCTGGTTGTTTTCTGCAATTTGGTTCCGGCCGCGCCGTTCCAGGAAATGGTCAGGTTGTTGCCGCTTCGGACGGTGCTGTTGATCCTGACTGCCGGAAGGCTGTAAAGCCCGACGTTGTCCACGCCGAAATACCAACTGTCGGTCCCGGCATGAGCGAAACGCAGGCGCACTTTCGCTTGATTGTCGGCCAGCGGCAGGCGGAAGATTTCGATGCGCTTCGATTCAACATTGTTGTCGTCCACTCGTCGGCTAATGAACGGCGCCAGGGTGGACCACCTGTTGGAATCCACGCCGATGAACGCGCCGTAAAAACCGCCGTTGGTCTCGCCGGTTCCAGAATCTATATACCGGGCCACATCGCCCCAGACATTGGTGAACGTGGTGAGCGCATCGATCGAGCCGTCCAGATTGGTTGCCACGTCGGAGCCATTGTTGAGCATGTAAACAATCGGCTGCCAGGTCATCCCCATGTCGATGGAATACTCGACGGCGCCGATGCTGTCCTGGTTCTGTTCCCACAGGCTGTGATAAGAAAGATAGACGTTGGTTTTGCCCGTCAGGTCGAAGTCGGGGGAGAACAGGTAACCAATCTGTCCAAGCGCGTCCGCGCGGTAGCCGGAATTTCCAAACACGAACGCGCCGGATGCCAGGTTCCGAACAAAGACTCCATTGGCCACGTTGGCGGGGTTGACGGAAAGGACTCGCCGATAATCGGTCGCTTCTGCCGGCGGTTGAATCAGGTTGTTAAACAACTGACTGTAGGTATCGAACGTATTGGTGAAACGGGACGCGTTGACGACCGTCCAGTTTGTGTAGGCGGCCGAATCGAGGTTGGCGACGTTGATGTCCGGCTCGGAGGTCGGATCCCTCTGTGTGTCGAGATTGATACCGGTCCATCCTGCGGGCAGGCTGCCCTCCGCCGTGCCGTCGAAATTCTCGAGGACAATTGGCGGTGGTAATTTTATGTCAACGAAGTTGACGACAATGTACTGCACCTCGTTGGTGAATCGTTTGGCGGGGACTCCGTCATCTTCAAAAGTGAGGGTGTATCTGTTGGTGGATCCAGTGGGCAAGAGAGCCGCCGCCTCATAGCTGACCGTCGTGAGTCCGCCATCCGCTGTGATGGCCGGGGCGGGCGAGACCAGGCTGCCGTTGAATCTGAGCTGAATGGTGCCGGACGCCAGCGCGGTGGTCCCGTTGGTTATGCTTGCCCTGTAAAAGTAATCGGGCGCGACGCCGGCCTGGTTGTTCGCGGGCGTCACAGAGATGACTTGCGGTCCAGTCGAAAACTCCGTCTCCGGGAATTGTGCAAACGTGATGTCGTCCACTGCGATGTTACCCGCGCTTCCCGCAATTTCAGGCGGAGTCAGTTCCGTGGTGACGCGCGCCAATCGCAATGTGAGCGTTTGCCCGGCGGCACCCGTGTAGTCCAGGGTTACCGGATGGTCCTTGTCTCCGTTTGCCAGAAACGTGATATTCGTCGGACCGCTGAGGACATTTGTGCCCGCTAAAACACTCACATCGTAGCTGTACTTTTCGCTGGAAATATAATAGGGATGAAAGTTGAACGACTTGACCACGACGGCTGCCAGGGGGTTGTTAGGGGTGAAAACCAATTCGTGCAGGTCACCGATGTTCGAGCTATCCAACTGGCCTGCTGACCACACCGAGTCCAGATAGTGATCCCAGCGGCCACCCGTTGCCTGCCAGGTCAGGCCAACGTTTGACGTGCCGAATCCCGATACGGTGACACCGTCGCTGGATGCGGAGGTATTATCTCCAAAGGACTGGAGCACGGCCGCATTGTTAGCCTGGCCGACGGGTCGGATGTCAAAATCCAGAATCGTGTCAGCTTGGGCGCCGCGGCCGAGAAATACGCCGAGCGCAACGAAAGCGGCCGGGCGGAGTCTTGCAAGTGTTTTTCTTTTCATGGGTTTCTTTTGGGTCGTAGGGTTTTTGGTGAGGTTTCGCAGAGTTGTTCAGTCCACTAAAACATTCATGGCACGCAGACGATCGGGTGTTTTCCGCCCGGACCCGGCACATTCCATTCTATCAAAATCTTTGCGCCCTCCGGCGAACTAACCGGGAACCAGTCGGCGTCATCGACTCGCTTCACAAAGCGCAGCCCGTCGCGCGAGCCTCGTGGCATTGGCTCGGCCTCGCCAAGCCGCACTTTGGCGAGCCGGTCTTTGAACTCGGGAGCGTATTTTTCCAGGTAAGCAATCTTCCGCCTCGCTTTGTCCTTCGTGTTTTCACCGGGGGCAAAGACGACCGCGCGAACCGCGTCTTCCTCAGCATCGTTGAGACCTTGAATCGGCGGCAGCGCCTCGCGGGATGCGGCGAAAAGTTTTTTCTCACTCAAGTCGTAGAAGTACGTTTGCTCGGAAACGCCGTCGGTCTGCTGAAAAAAGCGGACGATCCTAAAACCGGCCAGACCTAACACCGCCACTGCCAGAACCAGCTTGAAAATGTTCGCCTTTTTCATGGGGGAGGCAACGAGCTGGGTCAATGCGGGTCCGCCTTGACCGACCACCAGCATTCGTCCAGGTTGCACGGAATGCGGCCGGCATCGAGCAATGACGCGCTGCCATCCGCCTGCGCATAATTGGACCGGCGGTTGTGGCGCACGGCCCCCTTGTCGCCCTGAGCCACGCGATTGAATCCCGGTGCATTCTCCGCGTCATACTTCCAGATCCACCAGCGATCGCTCGGCCATTCGTTCCGTATGTCGCTGTGCCCGTCACCCAGGATAATTGCCCGAGACGGCTTCTGAATGGTCGAAGATCGGCAAAGATTTCTCTCTTGAGGACGGCCGAAAGGAGGAGGAGCGCCGCCTTGGGACCAATGCACATTCACAGCCGCGATGCCGCTTAGGAGTCTGATTTCGCCATTGACCGCCAAGCCGGCCAGTTGAGGGGCTGCAATCAGATTGGCTCGTTTTCCCTTGGAATAGACTTCGTCGATTTCCGTCGGGCAATCGTAAACCTGAGCGTTCTTGCCGACGAAATTGAAAAGATAGGAACGCCAGCTCGTCTCGAAGCCAGCCGGCAACGCTTCCTGAATGGGCGGATACCATTGCTTATTGTCGTCGATGTAAAGATGCGTTCCCAGCGACAACTGCTTCATGTTGTTCAGACAATAAATCTGTTGGGCTTTGCCTTTCGCCTTCGACAACGCAGGCAGTAGAAGCGAGGCGAGAATCGCGATGATGGCGATGACCACCAGCAATTCGATGAGTGTAAACCCACCGGAGCCTCGAAAAGGACATCTCTCCGACCGGCTTAAAAAAGCACGGTTACAGTTGGATCGGAAATAAAACATATTTCTCGTCGGGTTTTAAGTATGGGAAACTTTAGGTCGGGATTGCGCCGACGGCAACCCCCTGTTTTGGGGGACGAGATCAGTATGGACTCATTGGCCGTCTAAGAATTGCAGACGTGGTTTTCAGGAATCGGATTTCGAGAACCGGTCCGTAGGAGAATCCCTTTCCATGAACCTTCTCTCCGTAGCGGCGTCTCGGCAGAGCGCCGCCAACTTGCCCACCGGAGAATGGCGGCGCTCTGCCGAGACGCCGCTACGTCCCGGTCCAATATCCCGTTGCGCGATTCGGGAATCTTGGAAACTCCCCATGGACGGCCCGTTTGTAGCCGCTGAGGTGAGGAGGCGGAATCTCCTGGATTACGACGCGTTCCCGCGTGCGTTCCGCTATTCGTATCCGTAGTCCCGAACGAAAGGCTCCAGTTTCTCGAGGCAGGGTTCCAGGTATTTCTCGTAATTTCGCCACCGCCCAATCGCTCCCTTGAACACCGGCTTTGTCACCTCCGCGTAGCTGGGTGAACGCAACGGTTTGGTCCGCGCATGTTCGTGGAAGCGCAGCACCTCGTCGTTCCATTCCACTTTCAGGAACTCCAACACCCGCCGACTCTCGGTGGCCAGATCCTGAACGACATTTTCGTAGCGAACCTCGATCCAGTCGTTGCGCAGTCTTGGCAGCATGGTCCGCCAAAACCCCATGACCGAAGCGTATTGCGTGACGGTGCCGGCGACGGTCAAATAGGATGAACTGACCGGGTTGAGCGAGAGCGGCTGCATGAAGCAGCTCATGCAGACATCTCTTGGATCGCGAATGGCGATTAAAAATTTGGCATCCGGAAAGATGCGCGCAACTGCCGGGATGAGCACATTCAACGCGGGATTCTTGTCGATGAGAAGTTTGCTCCCAATCGGTTTGCCGATGAAAAGTTCCGTGAAGCGAAAATAGTTCTCGCGCGATTGCCGCAGGGCGCTGGCAGGGGTTGAATCCAAAACTTCGAGCAGCGATGCTTCCGGCGAAAATCCACGGCTCAATGGAAGGTAAGCTTCGTCGTGCAAAATGTGGGTTTCCTCTGCCGCGACCATGTCGGGGTGGGAATCGAGCACCTGTTCCAGGAGCGTCGTGCCCGAGCGGGGATGGCCGCAGAGCACGGCCAGCCTTCGGGAAGGCTTGAGAGCGTCGGAAGAATTGAACCAGCGGTCCAGAACGCCGGAGGAAATTGAATCTTCCATTTCTCTGACCCGCGCCTGGATTCCTTGTAGAATCGCCTGATGGGAAGCCGACGCCGGGCGCAACAGAGCTTTCGCCTCCAGGAAGGCAGCCATCGCGTCGTCGTAACGACCCTGACGATCGAGAATCGCTCCCAACTCGTAGAAAGATCGGGCGAGCGTTGGCAGATCAATGCCGGTTTTTTCCAGAAGCGAACGCACGGTGGATTCAGCGTCTTCGAGTTTTCCGGCCAGGCGACACAACCGCCCCTGCGCCAGAAGGGCCGCCGGATACCCCGGTTGCGTTGCGAGTGCGCGGTTCACCCATTCGGTGGCCTCCTCCAAGCGGGCGTGACGTTCGCTGAATTCCGCCAGCGAGACAAACACGCCAGCCGAAGCGCCTGGCAGGGCCGCCGCGCGTTCAAAATACCCCTTCGCCATTTCATAGCTTCCGAATTCCTGGCAGCGTCGCCCGGCCTCGGTCAGGACCTCCGTTTTTTTTGATACCAGGCGAACGGCCTTTTCGAGACACTTCTCTGCCGCCGGGTAGTCGTAACGCAATCCATGAGCCCTACCCAGATCCAACTGGATGGTGGCGTTGGCCGGGTCAAGCCGGGCTGCGCCTCCGAGAGTCTCGATGGCGTGCCGGTAATCCTGACGCTTCCACGCCTCGGCTGCTTCGTGAAATCTCCTGGACAGAGAGCCCTGGGAAACCATCCGTTGTCGTTTCATAGATGCGCCGTCGAAGTTGGGTGAGGCTGCGTGGCAATGCAAGCGATGTTTGCTTGCGGGGTGCGTCGGAAAATGTAGCCGCTGAGATGAGGAAGCGGAGTTCGCCTGCATACCATTGTCGTCGTCGGCCATCCGGTTCAGGGATTTCGCAGCCCGATCTCGCGGAAATTTTGGTTGCCTGAAAGATTCTTGCCCGGTAAAAATCGGGAGTGGTCAAGAAACGTCCAAGACAAGCCGGTGGCAGATCTGTCGGGAAACCCGACCTTGCGCCGGGTTCTAAAATGTATCCCGCCTACTGGCACGGGCGGCTGTTCAAGAACACTTTCACCTACAAGGGCAGAAGTGTGGAGGTTTCCGGTTGGTCGGTGAAAATTCAAGTGTTCGGCAAACGCAAAACGTTTTCTCTCAGTTCCGGTGATCGCGAGGAAGCCGCTGCTGAGGCCCATCAAGTTTATCAAACCATCCTCACCCAGGGATGGGCGAGCGTTGAACAATTTCGGGGACGCAGTGCTTTGCCGATTCCGGGAACCACCCGATCCAATATTCCCTCCGGCCCGCGCGAGTCCAGCCTCGAACATTGGAAACAGCGCCTCATCCATCGGAGATATCCGGAACGCCCGGACGCGCGGGACGAGCGCGACCGTGAATTCTCTGTCCGGATCGAAAGCGCCGGGACAACCTGCTATTTTCCGCTCGGCACCGCGAATGAAACGGAGGCGGCGGAGCGTGCCCAGCAAATTCACCGATCCGTCGTCAACGATGGATGGTCGGGCGCGAACAAAAAGTTTCCGCGCGAACTGACGTTGGCCTTGCGCTGGCTGGATAATCCGCTCGCCTGGACCTACACCACCCTTCACACAAGGTTGAGCGGCGCGCCGCCGCCTGTTCGCAGCGGAACGAGAAATCGATCGGGCGAATTGAAGGTGGCGGTGATTGAACCGGACGCTGGCATTCGCGAGGCACTAGCCGAATGCGCCAACGCTCAGGCTGGATTCCGCTGCGATTTCACGTTCGATGGGCCTGCAGAGGCGCTTCGCGAAATACCGCGCCGCCGGGTTGACCTGGTCCTGATCAACCACACCCTGCCGACGCAGCAGGGCGAGGCTTGTCTCATGGAATTGAAACGTCTCAATCCCGGGTTGAACGGCGTTCTCTTTTCGGTCTTCGAGGACAGCGACCATCTCTTCGTGGGCACACCGGGAGGTGCGGTCGGATATATCTTCAAGCGCACTCCGCCCGGACGAATTTTCGAACCGATCGCCGAGCGGCCTGGATTGATTACGCGGAATCAAATTACCGCCGGTGTCCGGGAATATTTCCAAAGCCTCTCCGCCTCGCTGCATTTCGGCCCGCCTTGTCCGGAGATGGCGAAACTCACTGCCCGCGAACATCAGGTTCTGGCGCAGCTCAGCAAAGGCGCGGTCGCCAAGGAAATCGCCGACACGCTCGGGATCAGTCTCTGGACGGTGCATGGCCATGCGAAAAACATCTTTGAAAAACTAAACGTCCATACGCGCACTGAAGCGGTGTTGAAGTATCTGCAAAAGTGACAGGCATAAAATCCGTCATTGAAAAAAAAAGAGTCACTTGGGCGATTTCGCTCCCCTTCGCCCCGGTTTTCCTCCAACTCTTGCGATACTCCGACGGCAGACAGTTTGCGGTAGGATGCAAATCAAATCATGATCTTTTCGTTCTTCGGATCGAACGGCGGCTGGAGCATGGCTTGGGCGGGATATTGTTTGCCCGCGAAGTCTATGGTGTATTTGGCGCCGGTGACAAACTCCGGTGTGATGATTTCGTCGCTCTTCACGTAGCCGAACGCGATGGCCCGGCCCAGCGTGAAGCCGTAGTAGCCCGAGGTGGTCGTGCCCATGAATTTGCCGTCGCGGAAAATGCGTTCGCCGCCCCAGAGCATCGCGTCGGGGTCTTCAACCACGAAGGATGCGAGCCGGCGTTTGACGCCCGCTGCCTTCTGTTTGAGCAGCGCTTCCTTGCCGATGAAGTTGGTGGCCTTGTCAAGTTTCACCATGAATCCCAGTCCCGCTTCATAAGGCGTGTCGCCCGTGGTGATGTCCGCGCCCCACGCGCGATACGCTTTTTCCATGCGCAGCGAATTGATCGAATAGAAACCCGCGTGGGCCAGATCGTATTTCCTGGCAACTGATTGAATGGCGTCGAACACCCCTTGAATCTGATCCATGCGCGCGTGCAATTCCCAGCCGAGTTCGCCGACGTAGGTGATGCGAATCATCAGGACGTTGGCGTTGGCGATACTGTGCCATTGCGCCGAACTGAACGGGAAGGCTTTGAGCGAGAGATCGGCGTCGGTCAATTCGTCGAGCAGCTTTCGCGAGTTCGGCCCCATGACGCCCAAGACGCCGTAAGCATGCGTCACATCCGTGATCGTGGCGCGCTCATCGGGAAGGATGTGTTTGTGAATCCTATAAAAATCCCGCGTCGGCTGGGCTGAACCGCTGACGATGTAGTATTGGTCCTCGGAAATGCGCGCGAAACACAGATCCGACTCGTAGCCGCCCCGCGCGTTGAGCATGCCGCAATAAACGAACTTGCCGACGGGGATATCAGCGTGATTCGGCGTGACCCGATCCAACACGCGGACGGCGTCGCGCCCCTTTAGCATGAACTTTGTGAACGAGGATTGATCCCAGGCCGCGACATTCTCGCGCGCGGCGCGATGTTCGGCGGCGAGGCACTCCCACCAGTTCTGGCGACCAAAGGAATAGTCCATCGCAGGCTTGACGCCGCCGCGCAGAAACCAGGTCGGGCGTTCGATGGCCATCTTGCTTCCGTGAAACGCGCCGAGGGCATTGAGGCGATCGTAGAGCGGACTCTTGCGCGTGCCTCGGGCGCTCTCCAATTCGTAATTTGGCCAGGCCATCCGGTATTGCAGGCCGGGCGTCTCGGTAACACGGCTGCGCAGGAAGTCGCGGTTGTTCTGAAACGGCGAAAAGCGGCGAATGTCCACACCCCACAAATCGTAAGGCTGCTCGCCCGCGAGAACCCATTGCGCCAGCACGTCGCCCGCGCCGCCCGCGTAGGCGAGGCTGTGGCCATTGAAGCCCGCCGCCACAAAAAGCTGATCCACTTCCGGCAATTCACCGATGATGAAGTTCGTGTCGGGCGTAAACGTCGCCGGGCCGTTGACCATTTTTTCAAAACCGTCCGTCGCGAGCGTCGGGACGCGGTGTTGCGCGGCCTTGATCGCGTCGGCGACGTAACTCCGATCCTCCGGGAGCGGCGCGCTGGCGAAGTCGGCCGGGATCGGGTTAACCAAACAGGGCTTGCTCTGCTTCGGGAACGTGCCGAGGACTATCTGCCCGCTGTCGTCGGTGCGAAAATATATTGCCGCGTCTGGATCGCGCACGCAGGCCAGATCGGCGTTCGCACCCGCGACCGTTTTCGAGACGAGATAGGGATGTTCGGCCGGATACACGGGCACGTTTGCGCCACATTGCAGCGCGAGCTGACGCGACCACATGCCAGCGCAGAGGACGACTTGCTCGGCGGCGATTTCACCCTGCGTGGTGGCGACGCCAACCGCGCGGCCCTCTTTGCGCAGCACACTGGTAACGCGCACGCCGGTCACCACAATTGCGCCGCGTTGTTCCGCGCCCTTGGCGAGGGCGAGCGCGGATTGTTTGGCATCCACGCGGCCATCCGCGGGCAGCCACATCGCGCCGCGAAT
>Ga0163144_10027276_pt1 | contig 11064 bp, 8 predicted proteins | sample OliLak19BULKMAT1_FD_123175 | JGI IMG/M metagenome (GOLD analysis project Ga0163144, IMG submission 123175) | Freshwater microbial mat bacterial communities from Lake Vanda, McMurdo Dry Valleys, Antarctica - Oligotrophic Lake LV.19.BULKMAT1 | ecosystem: Environmental > Aquatic > Freshwater > Lake... | reverse complement strand
CTCAGCGTGGCGGCACTGGCGTTCACGGGCGTCGAGATCCTGATGGTGCACCCGCGGCTCTACTGGGGCGAGGTCGGCAACGATCTGACGACGCCGCTCATCGAGCTGCCCATCAGCCGCAACTACGAGCATGGCGGCTGGAGCACGCCGACACCGTTCTTCGCTGGCGCGTCGTCGCAGGTCACGGCGAGCCGTACCTACGACATCTTCAACCAGAACAGTTGGGGGCGAAGCCTGCACTTCCTTGCGGGCTGGTTTCTGGTAGCGAGCGGCGCCCTCTACCTGCTCATCGGCGCGGTGGCGGGTCACTTCCGCCGTCATCTCGTGCCGCGGCCAGGGCAGTGGTCGCGGGCCGAGTTCTGGCGCGAGGTGCGGAATCATCTGCGGCTGCAGATTCCGGCCGCCACCGGTGGGCCGGACTACGGCCTGCTGCAGCGCACCGCCTATGCCGCGATGGTGTTCGTGACGCTGCCGCTGATGGTGCTCACGGGCATCACGATGTCACCGGCCATCACCGCGGCTGCCCCTTGGCTGCTGGCGGTCTTGGGCGGCTATCAATCGGCGCGCACCATTCACTTCGTGGCCTTCGCCGCCTCGATGTCGTTCCTGGTCGTGCACGTGCTGATGGTCGTGAAGTCGGGGTTCCGGCGCCAGATGCGCGCCATGACGATTGGCAAGACCACATGAAGCACCCGCGTCTCATCGCCCGTCGTGAACTGCTGGCCGGAGTGGCCTCGGCTGGTGGCCTGCTGCTCTCTGGATGCTCGCGGCCGATGCCGCCCACCTACGGCAGTCTGCTGCGGCTCGGCGACAACCTCACCTACGCCGCGCACCGGCTGCTGCTGCCGGACCAGGCGCTCGTGAAGGAATACAGCCACGACGAGATCTCGTCGTTCCCCGCCGTGGGCGCCACCGATCCAGGCGACCCGGACGGCCCGCGGCCCAACGACACCTACCGGCAATTGCAGCGCGGCGGCTTCGCCGACTGGCGCCTCGCGGTCGACGGCCTCGTGACGCGGCCGGGATCGTTCTCGCTGGCGCAGCTCAAGGCCCTGCCCGCGCGTACGCAGATCACCAGACACGTGTGCGAAGAGGGCTGGAGCGCCATTGGCGAATGGACCGGCGTGCCGCTCAGCCGCGTGCTGGATGCCGCGGGCCTGCAACCGGCGGCCCGGTTCGTGACCTTCTACTCGTACGACGACTTCGCCGATAGCATCGACCTGCTCGACGCGCTGCATCCGCAGACGCTGCTCGCCTACGGCATGAACGGCCGCGACCTGCCAGTGCCACACGGCGCGCCGCTGCGGCTGCGCGTGGAGCGGCAGGTGGGCTACAAGAGCATGAAGTTCCTCACCCGCATCGCCGTCACCGAGCATCTCGACGACGGCGGCGACAAGGGCAACCCGAAGAACGGCTGGGCCTGGTACGCCGGCGTGTGACGAGGTGGGCGCCTGGCCCGACCAGGCTCGAAGAACGGCCCCCGTGCGGAGAATAGACACGTAATAGCCGGATTCCGTGCGGACATTAGGTCACAGAAGGCCGAATGGTGATTTAATCACCGCGTGTCCGCGGCGATTATGGACTACATCCACCAGTAACCGGCCTGGCCACACTTCCACTGGAACCATGAGGCTTTGGCTGAGCCATTGGCCGCGGCGCGCCACACGCAAGGTCGGTTGGCGGGCCGGTTGGAATCGCTGGGCTTCGCCGCCCGCGACGAGGCTCTGCTTCGCACGCTCACCGCAGATGTGTTGAAAACGAGCGAGATCGAGGGCGAGCGGCTCGACTCGGATCAAGTGCGCTCGTCGGTCGCTCGCCGGTTGGGCCTCGACATCGGCGGCCTGACGCCGGCGGACCGCCAGGTCGAAGGCATGGTGGAGATGACGCTCGACGCCACGCGTAACTTCGCCGCACCGCTCACCGAGGAACGGCTCTTCGCGTGGCACGCCGCGCTCTTTCCCACCGGACGTAGCGGCATGACGCGGGTGGCCGTGGGGGCCTGGCGCGACGATCGCAGTGCGCCGATGCAGGTCGTATCTGGTCCCGTGGGCCGCGAGCGCGTCCACTTCGAAGCGCCGGCGGCCGCGCGCGTGCGCCACGAGATGGCGTCGTTCCTCGCGTGGATCAACGGCAACGTCACCACCGATCCTCTGCTGGTTGCTGCCCAGGCGCACCTGTGGTTCAGCACCATTCACCCGTTCGACGACGGCAACGGCCGAATCGCCCGGGCGATCGCCGATCTGGCTCTGGCCCGGTCGGAACGCAGTTCGCAGCGTGTCTACAGCATGTCGGCGCAGATTCAGCAGGAGCGCAGCGCCTACTACGGCATCCTCGAACGCACACAGCATGGCACGCTGGACATCACACATTGGATGCAGTGGTTCCTCGGCTGTCTCACGCGGGCCGTCGAGAGCGCCCATGTCACGTTCGATGGCATGGCGGCCACGCCACGCGCCTGGGACAGCTTGCGCGCGGTATCGCTCAACGACCGCCAGCGGCTGATCGTGACTCGATTGCTCGACGGCTTTGCCGGCGCGCTCACCACCTCCAAGTGGGTCGCCTTGGCCAAGTGCTCACAGGACACGGCCTTGCGCGACATCCTGCAACTGGTGGAGCGCGGCGTGCTGGTGCGCAACGTCGGCGGCGGACGCAGTACCTCGTACGCGCTAGGCCCGATCGGCGACAGGCGCCCCCAGACGCCCGCCTAGCGCTTGCTGAGCGCTCCGCGCAGCTTGTCGGCCAGTGAGCCGAGTGAGGCCGACGGCCCGGCATCGGGCCGCTGGGCGTAGTCGCGCAGCTCCGCGCGCTCGCGCTGCTCGGCCACGGCCTTCTTGCTCAGGCGAATGCGGCGGCCGACGGCATCGACCTCGAGCACCGCAACCTCTACGTCGCTGCCCACCGGGAACGCCTTCAGCATGTCCTCGTCGCGGTCCACGCCGGTTTCCGAGAACGGAATCAGGCCGGTCTTGCCGGGCGCGAGGAACACGAACACGCCGAACTTCTCGTGCTTCTCCACCTTGCCCATCACGATGGCGCCAGGCACGATGCCGATCTGCGCCGCGGTGGCACTGGCCGCGCGCGTGGAGCCTTCTTCCACCAGCGCCACACCCATGCGCTTCTGCGCCAGGTCGATGCTCAGGATCTCGAACGCCGCGGTGGTGCCCACGGCGATGGTCTTGGCCCAGCCGCCGGTGCGGCCCGTGGGCGCAAACGTGGAGGCGTGCGCCAGCGCCTCGATGCCGGGCTCGAGTTCGACGAAGGCACCGAACTCGGCCACGCGCGTGACCTTGCCGGTGCGCACCTGACCCACCTCGTAGGTGGTCGCCACGGCCACCCACGGATCGTTCAGGAGCTGCTTCAGGCCGAGCGAGATGCGGTGATTGCCGTCGTCGACCCGCAGCACCAGCACGGTGATCTCGTCGCCTGGCGCCACCACTTCGTTGGGATGGGTGACGCGCGACCAGCCCATCTCCGACACGTGCAGCAGGCCCTGGATGCCGCCGCCGAGATCGACGAAGGCGCCGAAGTCGACCACCGAGGCCACGCGGCCACTGAGCACGGCGCCCACGACGATCGACCTGCGCACGTCGGCGGCGCTCGCCTTCTGCTCTTCCTCGAGCTGCTTGCGGCGCGACACCACGATGTCCTTGCCGCCGTCCTTGTACTCGATGATCTTGAAGGTGTAGGTCTGGCCTTCGTGCACCGAGGGATCGGTGCTGCGAGCGATGTCGATCTGCGAGAGCGGGCAGAAGGCGCGCTCGCGGGCGATGCGCACTTCGTAGCCGCCCTTCACCGCCTTCTCGACCTTGCCTTCCACCGCGAGCCCGGCCTGATACGCGTCTTCGATCTCGCGCTGCGTGGCGGCGTTGCGCACGCCTTTGCGCGAGAGCACGATGCCGCCAGCGGTTGAGACGACCATGGCCTGGATGCGATCGCCGACCGAGAACTCCACGTCGCCCTCGGCGTCTTTCAGTTCCTCGAGCTCGATCTGCGCCTCGCCCTTGCCGCCGACGTTGACGAAGGCCACCTTGGGACCGAACGCCACGATGGTGCCCTCGATGGTCTGGCCCCGGTCGAACTGTCTGGCCTTCACCGACGCCTCGAACATCGCGGCGAAATCTTCTTCTGGCTCGCTCAACTGCCTACTCCTGGGATACGGGGACGTCCCTGATTATATGAGCCGCAGTGACCGAGGCCGCCTCGAGGTCGGTCGTGTGCCCGGTCAGGGGACGCCCCCGCGCCGACAGGATTCTGTCGGCGTTTGGACAGAACCGTAATTGCCGCGACGCTTTGGGGGTCCGGCCGACCGGGCGGATTCGGCCGTTTCAGGCGCACAACCGCAAACCTCGTGGCGCGGTCCGCAACTTGGTGGCACGGCCCGCACCTTGCTCTGTACATCGCAGTCCCGCCACCCGGCCCCGAGGAAAACTCTTGCTGAACACGTTGCTGCTGATCCTTCTCTCCGCGACCACGGCCTTTGCGCAGGTCGATACGAGCATCGTGCCCGACGAGGGCCGGACGACATGGGCGCCCGGCGTGCAGGGCGGAATTCCCGAGCGCCTCACGATCTGCGCCTCGGTGTCCGCGGCGGCGGCCGGCGGCGGCCTGGTTGACGCCTCGGCCGCCATCCAGGCCGCCATCGCCGCCTGCCCGGCGGGACAAACGGTGGCGCTGTCGGCTGGGATTTTCGTGGTGAACAGCCACCTCGTGATCGACAAGGGCATCACCCTGCGCGGCGCCGGCCCGACCCTGACGGTGCTCGTCAAGACCAACGGCGCACGGCGCTTCGTCGCCGACGCGGAAGACCGCAAGCCGCTCATCGTGGTCGGCCCGAATCGCTGGCCGAAGCTCGATGAGGCCACCTCGGTGGCGCTCACCGGCGATGCCGTCAAGGGCGCGCGGTCGGTGACCGTGGCCAACGCGGCCGGGTTCGCGCCGGGCCAGTTCGTGTTGCTGGACGAAGACGACTACAACGCCGCAGCGTGGACGCCGCTGCCGGCGCGCATCAATCCGGCGTCGGTGTCGTCGATCTGGGCCTCCGACCGGATCGTCTTCCAGCGCCACAATCCGCCCTTGGAATGGGGCGACGATCCATTCCCGTCATCGCTCACCTGGTTCAGCCGGTCCGGCCGGCCCCTGAACGAGATCAAGGAAGTGGTGGCAGTCACCGGCAACACGATCACCTTCTCCACGCCCATCCACGCCGCCTACACCCTGCAGAAGCAGGCGGAGCTGACGCGCTACACCGGCTCGAACGTGCACGTGCGCGGCGCGGGCATCGAAGATCTGGCCCTGGCGGGCGGCGGCGACGGCAGCATCCGATTCGAGGCGGCCGCGTATTCCTGGCTCAAGAACGTCGACAACACCCTCTGGGTCGGCGAAGGCGTCGGCATCAATCACTCGTTCCGCGTCGAGATCCGCGATTCGTCGTTGCGCGACGGCGCCTGGCCACAGCCCGGCGGCGGCGGCTATGCAATCAGCCTGGCCTGGGGCTCGTCGGAAATCCTCATCGAGAACAACGTCGTCCTCAACGTCAACAAGGTGCTGGTGGCGCGCTCGAGCGGGGCCGGTTCAGTGGTTGGCTACAACTACATGGACAACGGCTACATCCTCAACTTCCTCGACTGGGTCGAGGTCGGCCTGAACGCCAGTCACATGGTGGGCAGCCACCATGTGTTGTTCGAGGGCAACGCGTCGTTCAACTACGATGCCGACAACACCCATGGCAATGCCATCGCCATGACCGTGTTCCGTAATCATCTGATCGGCCGCCGCCGCTCGATGACCGGCATGGTCAACGCGCGTGGCGCCGGGCTGATGTATGGCGCGTGGTGGCACACCTTCATCGGCAACGTGATCGGCGAGGCCGGCCAGATGGCCGGGTGGATCTACGAAGATCCGGGCGACGGCACGCTCGGCCACACCACCAGCCGCTGGGGCTCGGGGCCGACGGTCTGGAAGCTCGGCTACGACCCCGGCCAGTGGGATCAGTTGCCCGACCCCAAAGTGCGGGCGACGGTGGTCCGCGACGGCAACTTCGACTACGTGAGCAGCCAGGTGCGTTGGGACCGACCGGCCCGGCCGCTGCCGGCGTCGCTCTATCTGAGCGCCAAGCCGGCGTTCTTCGGCGACCACCGGTGGCCGTGGGTCGATCCGCTCGACGGCACCAAGCTGGGCGTGCTGCCGGCGATGCTGCGCGCCGCGACGCTACGCCCGGTGGGCCCGCCGGCGCCGCCGACGGCGCTCGTCACGCGGCCCTGATCAGGGCCGGAGCGAAGGCCGGCCGGATCACAGTGGGCCTCGCGCGGCGTTTCGGGGTAGCGGGGGCAAGAAGGCCGCGATGATCTTGAGCTTGAGGTAGTCCTCGTCTCGGTAGCCGTAGGCACGGCGCTGGAGGACCTTGATCTTGTTGTTGAGCCCTTCGACCAAGCCGAGGCTGACCGTATTGTCGGGGTTGCAGTACGCCGCGATGCCGTCCCAGTAGCGGTCGATCATTGCGGCGAATGTTTCGTACGGGGCGAGGCGCTGCCACGTGAGGCTCTCCCGCCAGCGCTCACAGAAGGCACGGGCTGAGTTCTCGCGGCGGTAGTCCCAGAGTTGCCCGAAGGACTCCTTCAAGAGGTAGGCGGTGTTGAGCCGCTGGTTCGCCTTCAGGAGCTTCTTGAGACTGCGACGGGTCCGTGCCTGTCAGCCGGCGGTATTCGCTGCGACGGACCTCATCGAGGGCGGCGGAGAGATGGCTGATGATGTGGCACTTGTCGAAGATGATGCGCGCCTGAGGGGCATGTCGCGTGGTCGAGTTGTGGAAGGCCCGCCACATGTCCATCACCGCAATCTTGATGGCTCCGGACGTCCTCTCCACGAGAGCAGCGAAGAACTGGCCGTAGATCGAGGTCGCTGACCACGATGCGGTAGGCATGTCCCTTCCGGATGGCGATGTCGTCGATGCCGATGGCCCTGGGCGCGGGCATGGGCGCCCTCTTCACCTGCTGCGCCATGTCGCGCTTGTCGAGGTCCTTGACCGTGGTGTGGTGGAGGCGCGCGAGCTCTCCAGCCGCCTTGTTGGTCATCTCCCGCCACAGCTTCTCCACGTACCGCGCGAACCGCCGCGTGTACCGCGGATTCTCGGCCAGCCAGTCGAGCTGCTCTACAAACAGCGAGCGGCACCGAGGGCAGTAGACGCGCCACCGCTCGAACTCGACGTAGATGCGCCATTCCGCCACGTCCAGGTCGCGCACACGGACCGTCCGTTGGTCGTAGCGGCCCAGGCACTGGTGCCCGCAACAGGAACACGCGGCACTTTTTTCGGCGACGCAGAACCACCATCCGCGCGTAGCGGTCACCGAACACGCCCTTCAACACGCTGCTGGCAACGAATCCCGGCAACGACAACAGCGCGCGGATCTTCGCGCGCATGCAACCGCGCCAATGACCCACTCAAACCCGCGTGGACCCCTTCTTGGAGAACCCGTTGGTCGCCCGTGACCGTCACGTTCGTGCAGCCGGTGCACTCGGCCGGCGAGTTCTTGCCGTCCGACACTCGTTTTCTCGACGTCAGTCTCTGGCGCTCCGCCCCGCTACTTGATCAACCGGAGGGTCAGGGCGTGATGGTGAAGGGCGTCGACGCGACGGGCGCCACCGGAATCAAGGTGCCTGGCGCAGTGACAGCGCCAATCCACGAGTAGCTGCCAAGCGGTGCCCCGGCCAGCGGGAACGCGAACGACGCGTCGATTGTGGGCAACACCACGTTGCGAGCCATCGGCACGAGGCCGGGCACCAGCCGTCCGTCGAGCAGCAGCGAGTGCAGCGCGGCACCGGCCTGCACCATCACATACACGTCCACCGGCGTGACCATGCCCTCGCGGACCTGCACCGTGGCCACCATGATGTCGCTCTGCCCGTACGAGCCTCCGTTGAGCGTGATGGTGACGGGCGGCGAGGTGGCCGTGGCGGTGCCGCAACCTTCGTTGGTGTAGGCCGACGTCCCGGCGAGATTGAACGCCCGGACGCGGTAGCAGTAGGCGCCAGTCGTGGGGACGGCGTTGTCGAGATAGGCCAGGACGTTCGCCCCCTGGACGGCGACCGGCTGGAACTCGCCACCAGCGGCCGCCCGACGCTCCACCTGGAAGCCGTCTTCGTCCACGGCGTGGTCGACCCAGGCGATGGCGAGTGAGGCCGCCGTCACCGGGCGCGCCTGGGTGAACACCAAAGCGATCCCGATCCAGACCGCGGCTTCCGAGAAGCGAAATCTTGTAGTCAACGATGCGTGGGGGAAGCAAGGACTGAGCCACCCACGAACGCGCCCAGTTTTGTCACGTCGCACTGCGCGCCGAGGCCCGATTTGTGCGGGAATCGGCACACTCCGACGCGTCACGGCGCCGGGTGCCGCGAGCAGATGGCCGCGCCGTCAGGCGTGTCACTACGTCGAGATCGTCGTCGGACTGACGGTCTGAGTCATCGACCCCGGTCCGTGAGCAGGTGTTCGTGATGCCGACGATCGGGCCGGCGTGGAGCTCGGCATCATCGTCGACTCGTAGGCCGCCAGGGCGAGAAGGACTGAATCCAGCGGCTTGGCCCCAGTGGTGAACGCTCAGCGGAAGAAGAGCTCGACGCCGACCCAGGCCGCCCGCGGCGCGGCCGGGCTGAGGAACCGCGGGTCCTGGTAGTCGTCGCCCAGCACTTCGCCAGCTTCGCCGAGCAGGCCGAACGTCGCGTACTGCCGGTCGAACAGATTGGCCACCCGCGCAAACAGGCGCACCCGGCGGCTGACCGCGTAGCTGCCGGTCAGATTCACCACCGCCGCGCCCTCGAGGGCAGGCAGCAGATTCGCTTCGTCTCCGCGCAGGAACTGCCTGGAGGTGGCCAGCAGATTCGCGCCGACCGTGGCGCGGCGAATCGTGCTCGACACATTCAGCTTCAGGTTGTGCGCGGGCACGCTGGGGATGGCATCGCCAGCCTCGATCGCGATCTCGCCGTCGTCCGCGCCGGGATGGTGCGGGCTACTCAGCGTGAGCGGCGTCTGGAACCGGGCCTGCAGATACGAATACGCCGCGCCCCACCGCACGGCGTCACGAAGGCCGCCGGACGCGCCGATTTCGATCCCCTGCCGGAGCGTGTCGCCGAGGTTGGCGAAGTGGCCGGTGTTGGTCAACGCGCCACTGCTGATGAACACGATGTCGTCGCGGACGGCGGCGCGGAAGAGTGATGCGTTCCAGGTGACGCCCCGCCCGCGACCCCGCAGTCCGCCCTCGACGGTGCGGGCCACCACTTGCTCGAGCGGCGGGTCGGCCACGAACGCGTTGGGCAAGCGGCACGGATCCTCGGGATCCGCACAGCTCAGTTCCGACGGCGCCGGCACGCGCGACGACACGCTGACGCTGCCGAAGGCGGTCACCGACTGCGGCATCTGGACGGTGATGCCCAAGGCGGGGTTGACGCGCGAGAAGGTGTGGTCGCCGTTCAGGTCGGTGCCCACCTGATCGCGCAGTTCCACGACGCTATGGTTGAAACGGGCAGCGCCCATCAGCGTGACCCGGGGCGCGATCGACAGGAAGTCGGCCGCGAACACCCCGCTGTGGCGCACTTGCGTGCGCAGGCGCACCACCGCCTCCTCATCGAAGAAGCCGCTGCCGATGGTGCCGCGCGCGTCGGTGAGGCGCGCAATCTCGGTGTCGGCCTGGTAGCGCGATCGCCCGCCGTCGAAGGTGACCCCGGCCACGAAGTGGTTCTCGCGGCCAGCGACCGGGCGCGTGACCGTCGTCTGCAGGGCTCCGCCCCACCCGTTGGTGCGGGTCCCCGACGTGTTGTTCGTGCCGTTGAACTCCGCGTCGTCGTCCACCGGGGTGAGCCGGCCGAACTGGTTCTTCACCGGGTCGCCCTCGCCCTCGTCGGCGCAGAGGTACTCCGTGAACGGCCGGGCCGCGCATTCGCCGTAGTCGCTGCCGTCGCCGTTGAACGCGTTGATGGTGGCGCGCCGGTAGAAGACCATGCCATCGAGTGAGATCTGACCGGCCGGCGTGTGCTGGCCGCGCACGCTGACCAGTGTCATCCGCGTCTTGGTCTCGTCCGGGTAGGTGAAGACCGCCCGGCGGTTCTCTTCGAGCAGTTCGATCGGCGCCGCGCCGTTGCCGATAAGGGTGTTGCGGCCGGAGGTGACCGAGGCACTCAGCATCGAGGCGGCGCCGCGCCACTCGAGGTCGCCGAACAACTGGCGCACGCGCGACGGCGAGACGTCGCGCCAGCCGTCCTCGGCGAGCGCGGCGCCGGCCACGAAATAGCTCAGCCCGCCGTGACGGCCTCCGCTCTCCGCCTCCACGAGTTGCCGGCCGAACGCCCCGCTCGACACGCGCGCGGCGTGACCAGGATGCGAGAACCCGGTCTTGGTCTGGAGCGAGATCGCGCCGCCGAGCGCGTTGAGGCCGAACAGGGGATTCGATCCGGGCATCAGGGTGATCCCCGCCACCGCGTTACCCGGCAGCAGATCCCAGTTGACCGTGTCGCCGAAGGGCTCGTTCAGCCGGACGCCGTCCTGGTAGACCGCGATGCCCTGCGGCAGCCCGAGCAGGGGCGAGCCCGTGAAGCCACGAAACTGCAGGTCCGGCTGGAACGGATTGCTCGTGGCCTCGTTCACGTGCACGCTGGGACTGGCGAGATTGATCTGCTCGGCCAGCTGAGTGCCACCAGTGCGCCCGAGATCGCCGGCCGAGGCGGCCTGGATGTTGCTCGGAATCTTGTCGCGCGCGATGCCGAGCCCGTGGATCGGCGTCGTCGCAACCACCTCGACCGCCTCTTCGAAGCGCGGCGCTGGCGGCGCGCCAGCGGGGGTCTGTGGTGATTCGGGGGTCTGCGCGGCAGCCACGCCGCTCATCGACAGGGCCACGAATACGACAACGACGGCACGGGTGTTCATCGACGACCTCTGGCTGGAGCGTGTGCGTGCCGCTATCCTACCGCCGAACACCGACCGCCACCTGGGCGGGCGCGGGAGGGCGCGGGCTGGGCTAAGCTTCGCGGTCGAGGGAGATCGCGATGCTGCCACCTGCTGTCCGACGCCGCGCGTATGGG
>Ga0163144_10027274_pt1 | contig 11065 bp, 12 predicted proteins | sample OliLak19BULKMAT1_FD_123175 | JGI IMG/M metagenome (GOLD analysis project Ga0163144, IMG submission 123175) | Freshwater microbial mat bacterial communities from Lake Vanda, McMurdo Dry Valleys, Antarctica - Oligotrophic Lake LV.19.BULKMAT1 | ecosystem: Environmental > Aquatic > Freshwater >... | reverse complement strand
TTGCGTTTGCGGCAGTCCCACAGCGTCCTGGAAATGATTCAGGAGGGTTGGGAGGACGAAGATTCGCCCCGCTATCTTGTCTATCGCTCCGCCGCCCGCGAAGCGGTGGCCCGGCTCCTCGGAACCCATCGCTGGGATGCAGGTGACCTGGAACGACTTGGTGCTTCCAGCCGCCTAGAGGAACGTCATCTGAGCGATTTGCGCAATGCCGTCTTATCGGGCCATCGGCACGGCATGATGCTTTTGGAGTCCGGTCTGCGCAAGATTCCCCTGATTGCTTTGGGGGCTGGACTCATCGGTGTCTTCGGCTTCGGCTGGAGTCTGCAGCACACATTGGTCCAGGCATTGCCTTTTGAATCCTTCGCTTCCCAGGCCTCGGTCGCCATTGTTTTCCTTGGTTTAGTCTTCGCGGTGGCCGGCCCTGTCCTTTTGGCGACCCTCTGGTTCCGCGCCATCGTGGAACGTGAGCGGGGAGATCTTTCCAATTTTGGAGATGAATTGGTTCGGCTCTTCGAGCGATGCCTGATCTCAGGAGTGGGGTTGACTCGTCCGAATCACGCGGCCGCGGCGGTCTCGAAACCCGTGCAAGCCCCCCCGCGCCGTGCTTCCGAAGGCGCCTCACCAGCCATGGCCACTTCGTCCCATGCCGCAGAGCTTTCACCGCCTGGCCAGGCCCGCTTGAGTCCGAACCTGGTCCCTACCCCTGAAGTCGTCCGACTGACTCACCCGGAACCGATCCGTCAATCGAGGGCGAGCCGGGAGTCTCGGGAACCGACCCTGCAACCTGACTACGACGCGGAGGTACCCTACTTGCAACAAGCGACGCGAAAATATCATTCCCTCCGCGAGTCATCGTTATCGGGATCACTCGCAGATTCGAACCAGGGCGAGGAAGCCGATGAGGAAATGAATCCGATCGCCCGCCAGGCCTCCCGGGAAGCCCGGTCTTGGAGCAAAGCTTGAACCGCGAACCATTAGACCATGAAATTTACCTTCCAAACTGCTATCCTGCTGGTTGTTGTGTCACTCCTCCACGTGGTGGTAATCTCTCGATTCCTCCCGGCACAGTCCGAATCTTCGGATGCTACTGCTGGGATTTCTGCGAGCACTCCTGCGGGCATGATTGGTCCCTGGGAGCACTCGACGGCGGAGTCATCCAGCCCTGAACCCACGCGTCCGGACCAGTCTGAGGTTCCCGATCTCGCCGATTTGGTCAAGGACGCCGCCACTTTGCTTCAGGATTCCGAAGGGGCTGCCGACGAGTCTTCGACGAGGGAAGGAGCAGATATCTCCCGCGTTTCTGCGGTTAATCCCGAGGCGGAAACGGTTCTAGGTCGGGTCGCTCCAGAGCTTCTCGAAGAAGCTCCCGCAGTCGAAGTGGCGGAGGCCGGGAAGACCGACCTTGAAAAGGCCGCTCCCGAGCTTTCGGAACAAGTGGCTCAAGTTAGGCCGAAGGATGAAGCTTCCGCCAATCAAGTGAAAAGTGCCGCAGCGGACTCCCTGAAATTGCGGCAAATCGCCCCGCTGCCCTGATCCATGTGCGGATTGCCGACTCAATAGTCTCGATCCAGGAGGTAATCGGCCAAAGCGGAGAGCCGCTCACCCTTTTTCCCAAAAGGAGTCAAAGCCTCGTGCGCGGCTTCGGTCAGTCGGGCGGCCTCGCGGCGGCTTTTCTCCAAGCCAAACAGAGCCGGGTAGGTGGACTTGTGGGAGGCCGCGTCTTTGCCCGCGCTCTTGCCCAGCTTCTCGCTGGTCTGGGTCACGTCGAGGATGTCGTCGATGATTTGAAAGGCCAGTCCGAGACTGCGTCCGTAGATGGTGAGCGCCTCCAATAGAGTGGGGGTGGCATTAGCACTCATGCCTCCGAGTCGCAGCGAGGCGGTCAGAAGGGCGGCGGTTTTGCTCTCGTGAATGTAGCGCAGAGCGGATGGAGTGAGTTTCACTTCGCTGCCCTCGCCCTCCAAGTCGAGAACCTGCCCGCCGATGAGATGACGGCTGCCCGAAGCCACGGCAAGTTCCGAGATGGCGGAGGCCACGGAATACCGCTTCGTGGGGGTGAATCGGGCGAGGATTTCGAAAGCGATCGTCAGCAGGGCGTCGCCCGCGAGCACGGCGACACCTTCGCCGTAGACTTTATGGCTGGTGGGGCGACCGCGGCGCAGATCGTCGTCGTCCATGCAGGGCAGGTCGTCGTGGATCAGCGAGTAGGTGTGGATGCACTCCACCGCCGCCGCCGCTGGCAGGGCAAGGGCCTCGTCGCCGCCGCAGGCTTCCACAGCAGCCAAACACAAAACAGGTCTCATCCGTTTCCCCCCGGCAAAGATGCTGTAGCGCATCGCCTCGTGAATCGTTGCCGGGCGGGTTTTTGGTCCGGGCAAATAACTGCGGAGCGCTTGATCGACCCGCTTGGTTCGCGAGTTCAGGTAGGAGGAAAGATCAGCCATGGTTCAGAGTAGTTCAGCGATTTGCACCGCATTGAGCGCGGCACCTTTGCGAACTTGATCGCCGACGACCCAGAAAGTCAGGGCGCGGTCCAGGACGAGATCTTTGCGTATCCGGCCCACCAGGCAATCGTCACCATCCGTCGCGTCGAGCGGAGTTGGGTAGGTTGGCGGAGTGGTGGTAGGATCATCCATCAGACGAACTCCGGGTGCCTTCGAGAGAGCCGCCCGGGCCGCCTCGACCGAAGGTTCGTCTCGGAAGATCGCGGTGACGGCCACCGCATGCGAGCGATAGACTGGCACCCGCACGCAGGTGACGGAGGCTCGTAACTCGGGCGCGTGGAGAATTTTTTGCCCTTCAAAGTGCATTTTCATCTCCTCCTTGGTATAGCCGTTTTCCAAAAAGGTATCCACTTGGGGAATCACGTTGAAAGCGATAGGGCGCGAATAGACCTTCGGAGCCGGGCTCGTCTGCCCCGAAGCGATGGCAGTGACTTGCTGCTCCAGCTCGGCGATTCCTTGCGCGCCACTTCCCGAAACCGCCTGATAACTGGAGGCCAGAATACACTCTACTCCGCCGAAGGCTTGGTGCAGAGGCGCCAGCGCCATCAGGGTCACGATCGTGGTGCAGTTCGGATTTGCAATGATCCCATGATGCTCGGCGGCATCTCCGGGATTGATCTCCGGCACCACCAGAGGCACGCCTTCATCCATGCGGAAGGCCGACGAATTGTCCACCACCACTGCCCCTGCCGCCACGGCATAAGGCGCGAAGGTTTTGGAAATTCCACCACCCGCGCTGAACAGGGCGATATCAACATCGGCGAAGGACTCGGTAGTCAGCTCCTCGACCGTGATCATTTCCCCTCGGAACGGTAGTTGCTTGCCCGCCGACCGGGCCGAAGCCAGCAGGGTCAGTTTGCGCAAGGGGAAGTCGCGCTGCTCCAAACACTTGATCATCTCGATGCCTACGGCTCCGGTGGCTCCGACGACGGCGATGTGATGGGGCGCAGGGTTCATAACTAGTGAGAAAAATGAGAGTCGCGAGTTTACGACCTCCCATCCTGTTTGCAAGCGCTTGACCTGCCGTCATATGTTTCCCCCGGGGAAAAGGTCTTCTTGGCAAGCGGGCGGAGCATGATTATGGTAGAGCGGGGACGGAACTCGCTTGCTGATTCGGAGAAGCTCTTCGAAATGCAACGGGATTGTCCCTCTATTTCACCATGAAATCGGTCTGGGCCAAGCTGCTGGTTGGTGTCCTGCTGCCCTACGGCACTCGTTGGGCGTCGCGGCAGGAGGCGGCGATTTTGCGTCAGGGTCGTCCGCTCAGTGAGTGGGAGACAATGTGGGCCTCGGATGTCGGCGTGGCGAGACCCGAGGCGGTCCGCATTCTGCCGGTGCCGCGGGTGCCGACTCCGGGTTCTTGGCTGACTCAGGTGTGGGAGACGGCGTTCGGATTCATCTCCGAAGGGCCGACGGGCATGGCGGTGAATTATGGGATCTATCTCGATTCCGCTCAGGCCACGAATCCTTCGCTGCTGGTCCATGAACTGACCCATGTCGCGCAGTTCGAGCGACTCGGCGGCATCCGCGCGTTTCTCAAGGAATATCTGACCCAGTGCGTGCAGGACGGGTATTGGGATGCGGCGATGGAGCAGGAAGCCCGGCAGGCGGCGGCGCCTTTCACCCGACCCCCGGGCGGATAATTGACGAGGCGAAGTCTCGCCATCACTGCGGCGAAGTCCCGCTATCACTGCTTGTTTTCCTGATCGGCATCAGGCACACTGTCGCCGCCATGGAATCGCACGATGTCTTGAAAAGAGCTTTGGAGGGAACCCACGCGGGTCCCAAGGAAGTCGCCGCTGAACTGGGAGTCTCCTTATCCTTGGTCTATAAATGGACACAACCTTCCGCAGGCAGCGGCTCGGGTAGTCGCAATCCCCTGGATCGGGTCTCCGATCTGGTGCGGTTGACCCGGCACGTGGAGATCGTCGAATGGCTTTGTCAAAAGGCGGGTGGCTACTTCGTGCGCAATCCCAAGGAAGCCAAAGGCGGGGAGCGGAGCGGCTACGAGGTCGTGCCGGCTACCCACTTGATCGTGCAACAGTTCGCCGGATTGCTCGACGCGGTGGCACGGGCGGCGGAGGACAGTTCGATCTCCACGGAAGAGTCGGCGGAAATCCGGATGGTATGGGATCGGTTGAAGGCCTATTGTGAGGGTTTCGTGCGCTGCTGTGAGGAAGGAGATTTTGAGCAAATCCATGAGGAGCTGAAAGTTCGCTGAGCCTGGCGACGTTCTCTGCCGTATGTCCACCGCTGTTATCCTGAATCCACCGCCACCTCGCAGCTGGGTCGAAGTCAATCTCGAAGCGCTGCGCCACAATGCGGCATATTGTCAGGAGCTGGCCGGTTCCGCATGCGGAGTCATGGCCATCGTGAAAGCAGATGCCTACGGCCACGGAATCGGTCCCGTCGTGGCGGCACTGGCCGACCGAGTGGCCTGGTTTGGAGTGGCCAACGCGCGTGAGGCCCTCGCCACGCGGGCCGAGGCATTTTCGGCCGACATCCTTATTCTCAGCCCGGTCACGCCGGAGGAAATGCCCGCAGTGGTCGCTCATGGCTTCGCCGCCTCGGTCTCGACCCCCGGAGAGGTGTCTGCCTTCGGCGCAGTCGCCCGGTCTCAGGGCCGGGTTACCTCGCTCCATGCTGTCGCCGATACCGGCATGGGACGGATGGGAGCGCTCCCTGAGCTTTTTCCAACACTCGTGCAAATGATTCAGGCGACCGAGGGCGTGGAGCTCGGCGGAGTGGAGACCCATTTCCCTTCGGCGGACGAAGACGAGGCGTTCACCATGGGGCAGATCGCGGTATTCGCTGATCTCATGGGCACTCTCAAGTTGCCGGATACCTGCCAATGCCATCTCGGCAATAGCGCGGGCCTGCTCGGTTTTCATCCCCGGACGCCCTTTGCTACCCTAGTGCGCCCCGGTCTGGCACTTTACGGGATATCGCCGCTTGCAAAGAGTCAGGAGTCCTTGCAAACAGTTCTTTCCTGGAAATCCAAAGTAGCCTTGATCCGCGATCTTCCGGCCGGGGCGACGGTGAGTTATGGTCGGACTTACGTGACTCCGCGACCGATGCGGGTCGCGACCCTCGGGGTTGGATACGGCGACGGTTACGCCCGGCAACTCTCTGGCAGCGGAGCCGAAGTGCTGATCGGAGGACGGCGTTGTCCTCTGCTCGGCCGGGTGACGATGGATCAAATGGTCGTCGATGTGTCGCACCTCGCACGGGTGCAAGCAGGGGACGAAGTGGTCTTGCTAGGCTCGCAGGAGGGCGAGACCATCACTGCAGGTGAACTGGCGGAGCAGGCTGGCACGATTTCGTGGGAGATTCTGACCGGGATAACGAGCCGGGTCGAGCGGATCTATCTGGAGTAGGCTTGCCTTCAGGCCTATGAAGGGGCGGGGCAGGCGGCGAACTATGTGTCATAGTAAATTAGCGCAATCCAATCTTGCTGTAGATGTTTGAAATCCTGCTGATCGCTATCGTTTTCGTTCATCTCGATCTGGAGCGACGTATTTGGATCACTCGCTCAAATGATATTTTCGAAAAGTATCGAGATGAAAAAATGGAGCCGCTCACCGCCGCGAAGTGGGCTTATCTCTCGAAGGCGGTCTGGTTGATCGCCCTGATTTCACTCCAGTATTTTGGAGTTGAATTTCGAGAAGCAGTGGTCTTCTCCTTCACGATTTACGCAGTTTTGATTCAGTGCCTGTTGCCATTCAAAATCTACAATCTCCTCAATCTGATTCTCGCGATCGCCTGTCTCGTGGATTGGTGGCTCAAGCGGGGATGACCCGTTGCGCGTGGCCACTCAATTCCCGGCATCATCGAGATGGAATCGGTGGAGGGATCGGTCGAGGAAGCGGCGACGGATGAGCGCGAGGAATCGGCGACGGATGAGCGCGAGGACGAAGGCAAGTTTGGGGAGGGGCTTGTGCGAACCGGAGCTGGGGCCAAGAGGATTCGCATCGGTCTCATCAAGCAGCCCCGCTCTTCGTGGCGGGTGATTCATCTCCGATGTGGCGGTGGATTCGGGCAGTCAGGTCTTCGATGCGCTGGGCAAGTTTGTGCGTCATTTCGGTGAGTTCGGTATTCTTGTTCACCAGATCGACGATCAATGAGAGTTGCTCGGCGCTTGACTTTGCCAGGTCCTCGCGATGTAGCGCATCGTTTTCAGCGCCGGCCTTGTCCCGGTCCGCCTGTCGCGTTTGCGCGAGCAGGATCAGCGGCGCGGCATAGGCCGCCTGGAGGCTGAAGGCGAGGTTCAGCAGAATGAAGGGGTAGAGGTCGAATTTCACGACCCCGAATGCATTGATTGCAATCCACGCACCGACAATGGTGCTCTGGGCAATGAGAAACTTAGGTGTTCCGAAAAGACGGGCGAAGGCCTCTGCTCGCGCTCCGAAGGAGTCATTGCCGAAGGCCGGGGAGAGATGATGGCTCTTCGAATGAAAGCGAAGGTGGTGGTTCGATGTGTCAGGCGTCTGGTTCATGGTGATTCGAGTAAATGGCTGAATGCCACTATTCTAGAGCATCCCTCCGCAGTGCAGTGGTGCCCTTGTGTGACTTCGGAGGCCGGGACGTCTAGCGCCTTACCGGGCGCACAGAATCGGGCCACTCCAGCCTCTGAAAACTCCCGGTGAGCTGCTACTTGTTGGTAAAGCGTAGGATCAAAGCAGCCATGACGCAGCCTGCGAAATTGAAGACGAGATCCCAGCCCGTATTGATGTAGCCTCCCACATTCGTGTTCGGGAGGAGGAGCACGGCCGCGAATTCGACCACTTCATTCAGCGCCCCGAATCCCATCCCGGCGGCGGCACTAAGGGTCAGGAGGCCAAGCGTCGGCTTAACTTCCGGGCGGGAGATTCCCATCCCAACGATGGCCGCTCGAAGTCCGTGCCAGCACAACCAAGTGGTGATCCCAAATCCGAAAGCATGGACTACCTGATCGTATTTGAGATATCCAGGCGGAATGATCCACCAACTGTAGAACACCGCCTGATCTCCGTCGTAGGGCCATGTCGGAGGCAGGGGAACCAGTCCGCCAGCCATGTGGAGAAAGCCCCAGAGGGCGAGTCCCCAGATAATGCCGGTCGATAGGTTGATCCGCGAGTGGATCCAAACCACCGCCCCGATCAATACGAGCATCACCACGATGTAGAATACAAACTCCCCGTTCCCTCTGGCAATGGATGCAAAGATCGATGCACCCATGTAGGCCAGGGTGAACAGCATCACGCCGCGTAGCTTCGGTTTCTTCGGTGTGGTCGGATCGCTCATGTTGCTTCGGGCAAGAGGGGCACCGCCTACTTGAGCTCTTTGAGGATCATATCCTTGAACTGCACGGTCATGCCGGTGGGACCCTTGTGGAGTTGCAGGGCGATGAGTCCACTTTTCGCTCCGACAGCTGTTTCATCTGTGACGTCCACCGTAAGTTGACCATTGATGTAGTGCTGGAGATGCCCGCCCTTGGCCACAATTTTATAATCGTTCCACTCGGCGGGGTGAATTCCGGCCTGAATCTCTTCGCTTACGCCGACGCTACCGGTCACTTCGATGTTGGGGACCTTCTTAACCTTCCCCTTGGCGTCAGTGACTTCCGATTCTCCCTCGTGGATCACCACCTTTTGGCCGCGCTGAGCCAGGATGCCGCGACCTTTTTCCTCGTAGAGAATTCCGCTGTAGGTTTTCGTTGTTTCAAAATCGGCCTGATAACCCGAGACGACAAAGTATTCCGGCTTGACGACCTTGCTACGGTATTGGATGCCGGAGTTTCCAAAACCCTCGGACTTCCCTTCGGAGTCGGTGATTTTGTATTTCAGTGTCAACTCGAAGTCAGAGGCTTCACCTTCCCAAATCAGAAAGGTGTTCTCAGTGACCATCTGTTCCGTCGTCGTGTGGCCGGTGATGGCGCCGTCCTGCACGCTCCAAAATTCCTCCAGACCGCTCCATCCGGAGAGGTCTTTTCCATTGAAGAGCGGCTTGTCCTCGGCGAAGCCGGGATCAAGAAAAGTGGCGAGTGCGATTAAGCAGGCGAGGGATTGTTTCATGATGCGATGTGACGTGTGATGGTTGTAGCCACTGCAGGTCGGTCTGTCGAGTCCCAATGTGCGCCGCGGGTCGCAGCGTGCGCTCGAGGTTCGCTGATTCCAACAAACATTGCGGTATCCGTTTCGCCCGGCCGCTTGAAAGGGAACCGGTAGGCATTTGCTGACACGGATGGATTCCTTGATCTCATTCGCGTGTGTTCGGGGTCCCCGGTTAGTCTCCAAGGGCGAAGCGGCCGCATCGACCTCGGATCGACCTCCGATCGACCTCGGATCGATTGCAGATCAATTCACACTCGCTCTCGCACCCAATGCGGCACGCAGCCTTCGTGGGCCTGAGTGACGGTGGCGGCGAAGTCGGCGAGATAGCCGAAGGGGTGGAAAATGGGGAAGGTCGGGGCGGCGCGGCTTTCCAAATCTGCCTTGACCTCGACGGTTCCCGCCAGCAGGTCGAACTCGATTTCATCGCCGTTCTCGATCCGTCCGATGGGGCCGCCGACGGCGGCTTCGGGGCTGCAATGGACACCAACAGCTCCGCCCGAAACCCCGGAGACGCGTGTGTCGGAGATGAGGGCGACCTTTCCGTAGAGCTCCGGAACGGCGAGGGCAGCGCTGGCGACGTGCATCTCGGGCATGCCGAGAGCGACCGGTCCACAGCCGCGAATAACGACGATGTGACCTGCCCGAATGCGGCCGTCGGCCGCTGCATCGGAGACGTCTTTTGCATCGTGGAAACAGAGCGCCCGTCCGGTGAAACGAGGCTCGTCGAGCGACGACACTTTAAAGACCATGCCGTGGGGGGCGAGATTGCCGAAGCAGATTTGAATGTCCGCGTAGGCCTTGAACGGCGTGTCAAGCGGGGCGATGAGGTCGTTGGGAAAAGGAACGGCAGCGGCGTTCGCGAGATTCTCGGCTAGGGTCGCTCCGGTGACGGTGAGGCAGTCGCCGTCGAGCAGGCCGGTGCCGAACAAGTGATTCAGCAACATGGTCGTGCCGCCGAGCCGATGCAGGTCAGCCATGGTGCCGCGTCCGCGCGGGGCGAAATTGCAGAGCACGGGGGTGCGGCGGCAGATGGCCTGGATGTCGCGCAGGGTGAAATCAATCTGAGCCTCGCGGGCGACGGCGAGGAGGTGGAGGATGCCATTGGTCGATCCGCCGATGGCGGCGATGGCGGTGGTGGCATTGCTTAAAGCGGATTTGGTTAGGATGTCGCGGGGACGAATGTCGCGCTCAAGGAGGCGCCGCACCGCCTCGCCGACGCGGCGGCACTCGGCCCGCTTACCAGTCTCAATGGCGGGCATCGAGGAGGTGTCGGGCAGGCTCAGACCCATTGCCTCAAGGGCGATGCCCCAGGTATTGAACGAGGCCGCGATGCCACAGCCGCCTGGCCCAGGGCAGGCGGTGCGGATGATCTGCTCGGACTCGGCGTAGCTCATCGTGCCCTGCTTTGCCTTCTCCACTCCGTCATAGACATCAAGGATACTGGTGGCGCGACCGGCATGGCAACCGGGCATGATGCTGCCACCGTTGACAATCAAACCTGGGTAGTTGGTCCTCGCGAGCGCCATCGCAAAGGCAGGACCATTTTTGTCGCAATGGTGCAGTCCCACGAGCGCGTCGTAGGCATGGGAGGTGCAGATCATCTCCGCGCCATTGGCCATGAGGTTGCGCGAGCAGAGCGAGGCCGCTCCGCCGATGTTCCCCTGGATGATATTGTCACTGACCGGAGAGACGCCGAAAGGAAAGCCGATCAGCCCCGCCTCGGCACAACCTTCTTTAATCAGTTGCGCCAATTCGTGAGCGTGGACATTGCAGAGGTTCCCATCGAGCAGCGGGGTGCCGATGCCGATCTGTGCTTTGCCGAAGTCCTCCTCGGTGAATCCGAGTCCCCAGAAAAAGGCATTCACCCCGCGCTGCCATCCTTGGGTGAGGGAGCGGGAGTTCCAATTGAGGGCGGGGCGGTCTGTCATGATGGACGGACCGTAGCATGATGGAGGCAGTGTGGCGACGGGAGAATTCGCGAGGGCCTCGCTGCTTTGCTTGCAGAAGTATTCAAGCCGTCGTGAACCGTGTGCCATGGCAATGTAGGGACCTTTTGTACGGACCTTTTGACGGCCTCCTGGATCCGTTTTTGGCCATGGGAAATATGAGCGGGCGGCGGAGGTCGTGGTGGATTACCTACCTGAGGGAAGCGATGCTTGAGACTGGGCTATCGGTCGAGTGGAAGGCGAGTCGGTCAAGATCGACTTGAAAGAAGGCTTTTTTGCCATCAAGGGAGCCTACCTAGGTAAGGCGAGCGAAGCGGTTCGCCGGGGGGCTCAAACGGAGTGGACGGACGTGATGCTTGTCCTCGGCGGGGGGGATCCCCGTCAAGTCCTCGTCAAGTCCCCGTCAAGTCCTCGGCGAGTCCCCGTCAAGTCCCCGTCAAGTCCCCGTCAAGTCCTCGTCAAGTCCCCGTCAAGTCCCCGTCAAGTCCCCGTCAAGTCCCCGTCAAGTCCCCGTCAAGTCCCC
>Ga0163144_10027271_pt1 | contig 11065 bp, 11 predicted proteins | sample OliLak19BULKMAT1_FD_123175 | JGI IMG/M metagenome (GOLD analysis project Ga0163144, IMG submission 123175) | Freshwater microbial mat bacterial communities from Lake Vanda, McMurdo Dry Valleys, Antarctica - Oligotrophic Lake LV.19.BULKMAT1 | ecosystem: Environmental > Aquatic > Freshwater >... | reverse complement strand
TGCTTCGGGCGTTCGAGGGCGCGATTGCGGCGCCAAGTGCGAATCGATCCAACCGCGTTTCACCAACCACCGCAGCGCATGTGCGGGAGGAGCTTGGCGATTTGGTCGATCTGATTCTCAATGGCGGGCCCTGCAGAGTTGGCATCGAATCGACGGTGCTGGATCTGACACAACCGATTCCCACGATTCTCAGACCAGGCGGAGTCTCGCGAGAGGAAATTGAATCGGTGATCGGACGCGTCGTATTCGATGATCACTCGCGCGCGCAACCTCTGGCATCGCACGGATCGCAAGACGCCCCGCTTCTCTCGCCCGGCCGGCTTCCCGTGCATTACGCGCCAACGACGCCGGCGTTTCGGTTTGATCCATCGCAGCGCAACCAGATTGATCTCACTGACGCCGCGATGATCGAGATCAATCTTGATCCGCACATGTACGCGCGACAGTTCTATGCGAAGCTCCGGATGTTGGATCAACAGAACCTCCGCTCGATTTACATCGAGCTTCCGCCGGATGTCGCAACGTGGACTGCGATCCGCGATCGGATTCTCCGCGCCACCCTGCCGCTTGATTAGCCAGTACCCTGCCGTCCGTCGGATGAACTACATCTCCACCGCCCACATCTCATGGATTCAAAATCACTGCGCCCAGCGTTATCCTTCGGGAATGATCTTGGCTGAAGTGATTTCATCACCCCGATTTTCCGCGGCGATCTTTGTGACGCTGATGATCTGTCTGATCGCCTCGCTTGTGATGTTCGTGGTGCTGGTTCGACGATGGATCTCGCAGAAGTTCCGCTTTGAATTGGAGCAGTGGGCCGGTCAGAGGTTGTTTGAAATATCTGCAAAGCCGAACACCGAGGCGCTTCCCCCGCCGCTCGACAAGTCAGAGGGCTTCGGGCTGTGCGCCCGGCGGTTCTTCAAGTCGAAGGATGTGACCATCGCCCAACTGGTGCTTGCACCCAGCACCACGGATGTCCGTGTGTTTAATGTGTGCGTTGCGCCCTCAGCGGTGCAGGTTTCGCCGGTCGCGCTGAAGCCGCTGAAAATCTCTGAACAGTTGGTGATCGACCTCTTTCGTCTCGCCCCCGCCGCCAGCACCAGCAGCGAACGGTTTCAGATTTACGGTAACGATCTCAGCGCCAATCTTCGCATCAGTGAGTCATCGGTCGCCGGCATCGTTCCGCCGGACATCGGATTCCTGTTTTCCGGAGGTCAACTGCTGATCGATTTCAGCGCGCGTCCGTTCGATCCGATCGAGTTTGACCGGATGCTCGCATTGGCACAGCAGGTTGGGAAATTGGAGTGGTGAAAGGCAGTGTGCGGTTGAAATTTCACAAGTATCCTGCTTGCACTCGTTCGAAATTGAGACTTTTAATAAGCATGTGGCACGGTTTTCCACCCGTGTCTGTCCATCGAAAACAAGGGTTGGAAATCCGTGCCACGAGTATTTCGTAGATCACAATTCGACAATCGCCCGTCGACGATCTTCCTCACTTCCCCCAGAAACTTCGCTCGCGCGCTTTCTCGGCGATGCTTAACTCGGTTTCATTCACCGGCTTTCCGGTGAGTGTTCCGGCGTAGACTGCAAGTCCGTTGAAGCCATCCACGCGGAGAATAGTCCGCACGGTGTAACGTCCGCCTTGCGCGACGAATCGCAGCGCGCCCAGCTCGTCGTCCCAATTTTTTTCAAGTACCTCAGCGGTCTTTTCCTTCTTTCTCATTTCGCGAAGAAAACCCCACAGCGCCCAGTCGTGTCCCACCGGCAGCGGCAGCTTGAAATGGATCGCGCCATACGCCGTGGATTCCGACGGACTGATCCACACGCGATGCGCGTGATCGGCGGCGTTCTTGTCTTTGTCGAGTCTCCAACCGATCGGCGGGGCGAGCGTGGCATCCAGCGCTTCAAAATACGCCGGCGTTTCAAGTTCAGTCGCGACAGGCTGGGTCGCCATCGCAGGCCGTTTATGTTTACCGCATCCGATCCCGCTTCCAAGGCCACATGTGATAATAGCGATAAGTGCAATGCGAAGCGGAAAGTGCGCACATAAGGGAACCGCCGCTCGCAAGTATTGACGGGGGCTCTGCGAGCGGCGGACGTTTGCTGGGATCATGCTAAAACGCATGAAGGTCACTTCTTGCCGGCAACAGCCGTTGCGCCGGAGGTGGCGGCGGCGGGTGCCTTCTGGAAGCTGTAGCTTCCGCCGAACTTCTTTGTGAACTTATCCACCCGCCCGGCGGTATCGACGAACTTCTGCTTTCCCGTAAAAAACGGATGGCAGGCGCTGCAAATATCGACGTTGATCCGCGCGCTGGTGCTGCGGGTTACAAAGTCATTGCCGCAGGCGCAGTGAACGTTGCAGGTCTGGTACTTGGGATGAATCTTTGCCTTCACAGGAAACTCCTTGCTTGTTCGTGCGTGTTCGCCAAACGCAAACACGTCAGTCAAGCCGATAAATTTAACCGCGATTAACGCGCTGCGTCGCCCAATTCAGGGCCGGGAACTATAGCGACGTCCACCGTGGATTGCAACCAAACCTTGCCGGGCGCGTGCTGCAAAGGTAGTCTCCGCATCGAGTAACCGAAATCTCACAGGCCCGCGGTATCCGTGGAGTTTTATGAATATATCCCTTCCCGTCCTCACCACGCTTCTGGCGTCGGTTGCCTGGTCAGCGCCTGCGTCCCAACCCACCAATGCGTTTGACCCTTCGCGACACATGCACGTTGACGAAGTCAAAGCAGGCATGAAGGGATATGGGCTGAGTGTTTTTCAAGGTTCGAAGATTGAGAAGTTCGATGTCGAAGTGGTTTCAATCCTGCGCAACTTCAACCCGAAACGGGATGTCGTGTTGATCCGTTGCAAGGGTCAGAATCTTGAACACACCGGGTCGATTCAGGGGATGAGCGGCTCGCCGATTTACCTTGCGGATCAGACGGGCAAGCCCCGGATGATCGGCGCGTTTGCATACGGATTTCCCTTTGCGAAGGACCCGATTGCAGGTGTGCAGCCGATCCAGTACATGCTCGAATTGCCAACTTCCCCGCATACCGAGGCAGAGCTTGACGGGGTGGCCGGGAAAATTCCCGAGAGGTTGCCAAGCTCCCGCCGAAGCATCCATTTTTCAGTCGCTCAGGCGGCGACACAATACCGAAGTTTCTGGACAACACCCGGACAGCCGCTGATTCGCGATGCCACACAGCTATCACCGCTGGCGACGCCTCTCTCGGTCAGCGGCATGTCGAGCCGGCAACTTCAGGAGCTCATGCCGCTTTTTGGCGCAAGCAATCTGACGCTGCTGCAGTCCGGCGGATCAGGAGAATCTTCCACGGATGACCTGCCGATCGCGATTGAGCCGGGCTCGGCACTGTGCGCGCCGGTGCTGACAGGTGATGTTCAACTGGTCGCGACGGGCACGGCCACTGAAGTCATCGGCGACAATGTCTGGGGGTTTGGACATCCGTTCAACGGCGATGGTCCGATCGCTCTTCCCTTCGGCAGCGGCAGGATCAACGGCATCGTCGCGGCGTTGACGGCAAGCTATAAACTCGGCGCGCTCGACCGCGTGCGCGGGACACTCAGCACCGATCAGAGTGTCGGTGTGGCCGGGCGACTGGGTGATTCACCCAGGACAGCGCCGATCGATATTGAGCTCATCTACGCCGATGGTTCGGTACCGCCGGAGAAGTATCACTTCAATCTCGCGATGCATCCGACGTTCTCCTGGCAGATGACCGGAATCGCCATGATCTCCGCAGTCAGCGGCGCACGCGAACTGCCGCGCAGTCACACGCTCGATTTCGACTTCACGGTGGAATATTCGAACGGCAGAAAGATTCATTCAAAGAACCGCGTCGTCAACGGCGGCCCGCGCACGCTTGCCAGCGAGATCGCGATGCCTGTGCAGATGGGCATCGACAATCCGTTTCAGAAAATCATGCCCGCGAAAATCAGCGGCAAAGTCATCGTCACGCCCACTGCTCTTTCAGCAACACTCGTCACCGCGAAGCTGAACAAACAGAAGTACCGCCCGGGCGATGTGGTCAGCGGACACATCTTTTATCGTCCGTTTCGAGAAGACGAAGTAACCATGCCGTTCGACTTCACACTGCCCTCCGATCTTCCCGATGGTGCTTATCAACTGATCGTGGGCGATGCGGATCGTCACTCATCGGAAGAATTCAGCGGCAATGCCTGGAAGTTCATCTCGACCGATGTGGATACGCTGCTGGATTCGCTGCAGACACTTAATTCAATCCGGCGCGACGCACTGTATGTCAAACTGGTGCGTCCCAACGAAGGCATCGCTGTGGGCCGCACCGCGATGCCGAAACTTCCGGCATCACGCAAGGCGCTTTTGATGTCTTCGGGCAGGGGCGATGTTGCGGTGATGAGCAATGTCGATGTGAAGATCATTCCCACGTCGCTTGTCTTCCAGGGATCGGCCGACCTGAGCATCACCATCGAGGCGAATCCTCATGGTGAACAATCGGTGAAACCCGCTGCACCCGCGACGCTGCCGTCGGGCCCGCCCCAGCGACCGGCATCGCCGTGATCCATCGGCCACTTCGGGGATGATTGATCAGCGACAACTGTTGGCCGGGAATAAACCTCGTGAGGAGCAAGAATGAAATCTGCCGTGTTGATGATTGCCGCGTGTGCATCGTTCCCGGTCTGCGCGGTGGGAACGTCGTATTGGACGCACACCAGCGAAACCGACTTTGCCGCCGGGACGCTTGAGAATGTGGTGGTGACCAATCGCGGCGAGTTGAAACTGTCGCGCGGGATTGAAACCGTACTGTCGAATGATCCGAAGATCGCGACCGTGCATGCGCTGACCGAAAGCGCCGATGGAACGATCTACGTCGCCACCGGCGCCCGTGGCGTGGTGATCGCGATCAAGGATGGCAAGTCGGTGACGATTGCGGACTTTGGTGCAAATGTCAGCGTGACCGCGCTGCTCGCCGAGAAGGATGGTTCCCTGCTGGTGGCGACCTCGGGCGATAAGGGCAGAGTCCATCGCATCAAACCTGGCGCAAAAACCGATGAGAATTCAGGCGCAAAGCCTGCTGAGATTTTCGCCCATGACGACGTGCAATACATCTGGTCGCTACTGCGGGATGAACACGGGACGTTGTTTATCGCCACAGGCCCGCACGGCCAGTTGTTTTCGATGGACGCTCATGGGAAGTCCAAACTCGTCCTTGACACCGTTCAGAACAATCTTCTAAGCCTGGCGACCGACGGCAAGGGAACACTCTATGTCGGCACGGATCCCAACGGAATTGTTTACAAGCTGAGCATCGAGTCAGGCGAATCATTCGTGGTTTATGATGCCAACGAGCCGGAGATTAACGCCCTTGTGCTGGACGCAAAGGGCAATCTATACCTTGCGGCAAGCATCGGCGGCGCGGTGTTTGGAGAAGCGGCGGCTGCAGTTGCGGGGGCTGCAGGTGAGCCTGACAATCCGACCACGGCACCATCACCTGGAATCCGCGACGAGCCGCCCGCGCAGCCAGAGCCGTCTGATCCGCCCGCCGGCGCGCCCGGCGAGACGCCTGCAATACCCCGGACATCTGAACCCAAGCACATGATGATTCTTGAAGAGCCGGCGAACGAATCGGTGACCACAGCGCCCGCCGAAACTCCGGCATAGACGTCATCACCGGCAGCACCGACTCCGATGGAGCAAAGCATCACCGCCGCCGGAAGTGCGATATATCGTGTGGATCCTGAAGGTTTTGTCCGGGAGATGTTCCGGCAGCAGGTGACGCTCTATGGAATGATCGAACTGGATGGAAAGCTCTTCGCGGCCACAGGATCGATCGGCATTGTTTACAGCATCGATCAATCCGCCGAAGAGACCACCGCGATTGCGCGCACCGACGCCACGGAAGTCACTGCGCTTCTCAAGGCGAAAGATGGCGCGATCTATCTGGGCACTTCGGGCACCGGCGGCGTCGCAAGATTGTCACCGGGATTCGCAAAAGAGGGTGTTTTCACCAGCCCGGTCCTGGACGCCACTCAGATCAGCCGGTTTGGAAAGCTTGAGATGCATGGAACGCTTCCAAAGGGAAGTTCGCTGAAAATCTCCACCCGCAGCAGCAACCTTGCGGCTGAGGATGAAGCGGGATGGTCGCCGTGGACCGATGCCGTTGCAGCGACACAATTTTCGCCCGTCACATCGCCATCCGCGCGGTTTCTTCAATATCGTCTGACCTTTGTCGCAAGCGGGGATGCGACACCTTCTGTTTCCGAGGTAAAGATCGCATATCAGCAGCCTAACCAGGCACCAACGATCAAATCTTTGATAGCGGTCGCCAAGTTGAGCGAAGCGGCGCTTGCGGGCGCATCGGAGCCGAACTCGGTGGTGACTGTCGCGTGGGAGGCCGAAGACCTCAATACGGATCGGTTGCAGCACACGCTCTGGATGCGAACCGGTACCGTCGGGCCGTGGGTGCAGTTGAAGGATAAACTCACCGAAGGAACCTATGAATGGGAAACCCGCAACGTCGCGGATGGCAGCTATCAACTGAAGGTTGAAACGTCGGACGCGTCCGCGAACCCCAGCGGCGAAGGCAGGACGACATCCCGCGTGAGCGAGCAGGTGATTGTTGACAATACGCCGCCGCAGGTTGGAGATCTCAAGGCCACGGTTGACGGGAACGGGGCGACGATCGACCTTCGGGCGGCGGATCAAACGACCAGTGTGGCGAATCTGGAATATTCGGTTGATTCCTCAACTGACTGGCAGAGTGTGCTGCCTTTGGATAAGATCGCCGATTCGCCTGATGAGGCCTACCGCTTTTCCGTCCCGGATTTGGCGGCTGGTGCGCATCAAATCACGCTTCGCGCGGTGGACGCGCGGGGCAATGCCGGATACCAGAATGTTTCCGTCACCATCGCGGCAAAGTAACCGCCTTTGAAAAGGCACAGAGATTTGAGAGGTTTTCGTAATGCATTACCCCCATCGCAAGAGCAAAGTGAAGCGCGCCCGCAAGCTGGGTTTCCGCGCACGCATGAAGACCAGCAACGGCCGCAAGATCATCAACGCCAAGCGCCGCGCGGGGCGTCGGGTTCAGGTGGTCTGACGCGCGGTACCAACCGCCCTGGCCGGATGCGCACAGTTTCTGATCTTCAGAACATCGTAATTATGCCAAGTGCAGATTTCACAGTTCGCGAGGCGGACGGCGTGACCGTGGTCAGGCTGACCATCGACAACCTGCTCAGCGTCGCAGAGGTCAGCCGCGTTGGAAACGATCTCAACAAGCTCGTGGACTCTGGCGCGAGCAAACTGATCGTCGATCTCAAACAGATCATCTATGCGGGCTCAGCCACGCTGGGGATGTTATTGAGCCTTCGTGAAAAAATTGGCGGGAAGAAGGGGAAAATGGTGCTTGCGAGCATCGACAGCATCGAGAAACTGTTCTCGCTTTCACGCACCAAGTCACTGTTTGAAATCGCACCCAATGCAAACGACGCGATGATCCTTTTCAAAAAAGTGTGATCAGTCGCGCGGTTCAGACTGAGTCTTCACCGCGTTTGCATCCGCGGGTATTTTATTGATGCCATCAATCACCGCCTGCTCCAGTTTTTCCACTGTATCCTTCTCACCCACCACATGCGTCAACAGACTGACTTTGTGGTTCTCAAGAATCCGCGCTACCACCGCCGGATGATTCACGACATCTCCCGCAGTCCACTTGCGGACATCGTTCCAGGTGTCGGTGATGCTTAAATTCTTCTTGGGTATCAGCGCGATCCTGCCGGGGTTGCCCGGAGCGAGCACCACATGCAGCGACAGCGCCGCTAAACTCCAGCCAGTAAGCAGAAGCACCGACACCAGCAGTCGGAAAAGTGTTTTCATAACATTGATTGTTGCAGGTCATCGGCGGGAATCAATTATGGAACCGCGTTGGATTTGGAAGGTGAGGAATGACCGGACGTCATCCAACAGCGGGTAATCTCAAAAATTAGGCAGCGGCCGGATGTGATCGGCATCATCGTCAATTTCCAACTCACTGCGGGTGGATTCATCCGGGTTCGGGGGAAGCGTCTCCTCGGGCTGTCCGTTTGAGTCGGCAGGATTCTCAGACCCTGGATCAGCTTCGGCACCTTCCCCGCCGGTTTGAGCACTGGCGTCTCCGGTTGGTTGAATGGGCGATGAACCCACCAAGCAATGATAGTAGCCGGTGGCAAAATAACCCTGTTGCTGCTGATACGGAAAATTGATCAGTTCGACAAATTCACGGATCAATTGCTGCGCTGATTGATCCGTTCGTTCGGCGGTCTGCACGAGCTGCTGATGCTTGCGGTCCTTAAACCGCATCATCTGCACAAACCGACCGGCCGATTCACTGCCTGCCCAGTTGGCGGCGGTTTGTTCGTAAACCTCAAATCCCTCGCATCCCAGGCGCAGCATCGCCTGACGGAAACGCTGCATCAGACGCCCGTGTTCGGTCCGTTTTTCCTTGGGGACTATATAACTGTTCGTCTGCAGCAACATGCGTTTCAACTCCCGCCTGGCGAAGCCAACCGCTCATGGCAATCCGGCATTCTGCCAGATTGTGACTCAAGGTTCAAATCAAGCAAGTTCCCATAGAGGGACTCGATGAAATCTCTACGTCCAGATAACTGCCGGATGCATCCTGCCCCGGATATGATGGCCAGGTTTGCAAAATGCAACCGGCCTTGCGTGCGGACGCACACAAGGCCGGTCACAAATCAGTTGTCTGGCTTTACTTTCCTGCGGAATCAACCGAATCAGCCGTTTCGGAGTCAGGCTCTGTCGCAGCGGCCTCTAGCGCGCGCTTGCTCTCAACCAATCCTTTGGATTCCAGGATCTGCTGACGGATTTCCACACACAGATCCTTGTTTTCCGTCAGGAACTGTTTGGCATTCTCCCGGCCCTGACCCAGTCGCGTCGTCTTATAGTTAAACCACGCGCCGCTTTTTTCGACAATGTTCCCGAGCACCGCCAGATCCAGCAGATCGCCCTCGTAGCTGATGCCGCGATCAAACATGATGTCGAACTCCGCATCGCGGAATGGCGGGGCCATTTTGTTCTTCACAACGCGGGCGCGGGTCCGCGCGCCCACCGACACATCCCCCTCCTTGATCGTCTGCGTGCGGCGGACGTCGATTCTCACCGACGAATAAAACTTCAGCGCCCGCCCACCTGGCGTGGTTTCGGGATTTCCGAACATCACGCCGATCTTCTCGCGGATCTGGTTGATGAAGATGACCGTGCATTTGCTCTTGGAGATCGCACCGGTGAGTTTCCGCATCGCCTGACTCATCAGACGGGCCTGCAATCCCATGTGCGAATCGCCCATTTCACCTTCGATTTCCGCACGCGGAATCAACGCCGCCACCGAGTCCACCACCACGAGGTCAACCGCGTTAGACCGAACCAGCAGTTCGCAAATCTCAAGGCCTTGCTCGCCGGTGTCGGGCTGTGAAACCAAAAGGTCATCGAGTTTCACGCCCAGGCGTCTTGCCCACGATGGATCGAGCGCGTGTTCCGCGTCGATAAACGCGGCAACCCCTCCTGCTTTCTGTGCGTTGGCGATGACGTGCAGCGTCAGCGTGGTCTTGCCAGATGATTCCGGACCGAAGACTTCGAGGATTCTTCCACGGGGGATTCCATATCCTCCCAGCGCGATATCCAATGAAAGTGATCCTGTCGCAATGCCGTCAACCGGGGATTTGTGATCATTGCCCAGCGTCATCACGCTGCCTTTGCCGAACTGCTTCTCGATCTGCTGCACGGCGCGGGAAAGCGCGGAATCCCTTGCGGGATCGCGTGGCGGAGCGATGTCTTTCGACACGTCCTTCACACCTAATCGGTTGGAAACGGGAGCTTCAGACGAACCGGAAGCGCGGTCTTTCCTGGCCGAGGTATCGGCCTTCTCCATGGTCTTTGCCATGACATCTCCTTACTGTCCGCCGGGTATCTCAGCGATCTTTCACGCCCAGCCAGCGGGTGCGATTCACAGGCCCGCAAGGCGGGCAGTGACCGCGATATAGTGGTGACTCGTGAGATCAACTAAAGGCAAAACCTTCGGATCTCTCCGGCCGCTCGTGCAATGCACGTCGCCGGACTGAACTCGACGGGGAGTCACACAAACCCGTCCCTGTTCAGTGGTTGTTAGGATAGTAGCGAACATCGACCGAACTTCCAGTGAATATCAAATATTTTTTCGATTTTGAGCAGGCGATCATCATATGTGCGGCTTTCTCACAAACACTGGACGAACCGCCCCACCACTGGTGAAATATATGCCATGAATTCAACACAAACTTATGACGCGTTGATCAAGCAGATTCGCGAAATCGCAGTCCTCAATTCCTGCGGTGAACTTCTGGGCTGGGACGAACACACCTACATGCCCGCCACCGCCACTGAGCATCGTGGCAACCAGTCCGCGCTGATCGCCCGGCTGAGCCACGAGATGTTCACTTCTCCACAGATCGGCGAACTGATCGCCGCTATTGATTCGAGTGATCTCTGCAAGGATGCGTACTCGGATGCAGGCGCGAATGTCCGTGAGATCAAGCGTCGGCACGAGCGCGCGACCAAGCTGCCCTCATCCCTGGTTGAAGAGCAGGCCAAGACCGCAGTCATGGCCCAGCAGTGCTGGGCCGAGGCGCGCAAGAACAACAACTTCGCGCTCTTCGCGCCCCATCTCCAGAAGACAATGGATCTGAAACGTCAGGAGGCGAGGTGCGTGGGGTTCAGCGATCACATTTACGATGCGCTGCTCGATGACTATGAAAAAGGCGAAACCACCGCCGGCGTGCGGAAAGTATTTGAATCACTCCGGAAGCCGTTGATCGAGCTGGTCGCGAAGATCGTTGCCTCCAGCAGGAAAGCGCCGGTTGAGATCCTGGAGCGCAAGTACCCCGCCGCGCTGCAGGAAAAGTTCGCCCGCGAAGCCGCGACGGCGATCGGATTCGATTTTGCCGCCGGACGTCTTGATGTCACCGTGCATCCGTTCTGTTCATCCCCCGGCGCAGGCGACACGCGGATGACCACCCGTTATGACGAGAGCTTCTTTGGCGATGC
>Ga0163144_10027270_pt1 | contig 11066 bp, 10 predicted proteins | sample OliLak19BULKMAT1_FD_123175 | JGI IMG/M metagenome (GOLD analysis project Ga0163144, IMG submission 123175) | Freshwater microbial mat bacterial communities from Lake Vanda, McMurdo Dry Valleys, Antarctica - Oligotrophic Lake LV.19.BULKMAT1 | ecosystem: Environmental > Aquatic > Freshwater >... | reverse complement strand
GTAAGCTCGATGCTGTTTTTGCGTACAGATGGTGTGCTGTGTACTTCAATATCATATAGCCCAACTGGGTCTAAATAAATCGTGTCAGGGTTGCCTTTTGCATCCAGATTATGCACAAAGTTGTACATAATTTTTTGTGATGTGTGGTCGTAGAGCGTAAAGGGAACATTGGTAATAGTTGGATTAAAGTTTTGGTCTAACAAATTTATTTGTGTGGTAGTGGTGTTGAGTGTTTGCTGAATAATAATGCCCACCGTGCCAGAAATTGAAGACTCATTTTTGGGATTATAAAACGTGCCCACGCAGTCAAACTTTTTGGCAAACTCGGGTTGCATATCCAAGCCCACAATAAAAGGTTTTAGTGTAATGCGTTTGCTAATCAAAGCAGCCGCCACTTCGCATGGATTGCCATTGCAATTTTCGTTGCCATCGGTAATCAAAATAATAGAGTTCAGCGATTTTTCATCCACCGGAAAATCATTTAGCGCCTGCTCAATAGAATAGGCAATAGGCGTCATGCCCTTGGGCGACAGAGTGGGCATAATGGTCTTTACTTTTTCGGCATTGTTTTTGGCAAAAGGAATCAGCAGCTTACTATCGGTGCAGTTTTTTTGTTCGCGCGGAGACTGATGCCCAAACACCCGCACGGCAAACTCCACATTAGGATTTTTTCTTTCTACCGAATCAATGATATTGAACAAAATTCTTTTTGCCACTTCAAAGCGATTGGTGTTTTGCCATTGCTCTTTCATGCTGCCCGAGCCATCTAGCAAAAAAAGGATGCGGTTGCGTTGCGGTTTAAAACGCGGCACATCCTGCGCACCCGCCTCCGCAATTATCAAAACAAAAAGAAACACCCAGCAATACTTCAACATCAATTTTTAGTGTTGCATAGTAACGAAATGATTACGGATTTAATGCGTCCTTTAGAATTTTCTTACAGAATAGTATTCAAGTTCTTTGCTTACTGGCAGGCTTTAACTTCCAGCAACTTCAATTACTAACTACACCCATATAACCTTTCTATCACCTCACTTTCCTCGGCATCAATCTGCATGGTTTTATGCGCATTGGTTTCGCCCTTTTTAATCTCGATTTTGTTATTGGCTATGCTCAGGCATTTGCTTAGGTATTCAATCAAGTACTTATTTGCCTTGCCATCTACCGGCTGCGCGCGGATGTGAATCTTCCAGATGCCATCATCGGTTTTGGCAAGCGAATCTTTTTGGGCACCGGGCTTTACGTGAACGTGCAACAACATTGTATAAAGTGCATAAAACGCTGATTACTCAGAAATTTTGCGATTATCATAAACCTATCTGGGGACACTGGGCTATTGCGTTTAAGCATCAACAGTAATCAATTCGGCTTTTGTAAAAGATACGGGAATTTCCAATCCTTCTGCTCGAAGACCTTCTAAGTGAAATTCAATAGCTTCCACTACGTTCACTTTTGCTTCTTCAATAGTATCACCCGAAGAAAAACATCCAGGAAGACCTGGCACTTGTGCCCAAATTGAACCATCTTTTAATTTTTCAAAAATTACTAAGTATTGCATACATGTAAATTTAGATTTTAATAATAGAGTGGTGTTATTTCCATCCCGCAATTTTTTTGATACTGTTTATTACTCCTATTGACGACTCTTTGTTTGAGCCATGGTCTGGTACTGTTATCAATTCTTTTACCCCTATTTTTTATACTGTTTGTGACTTCCACTTTGGCGCGCAAGAATCCATCCTTCGCTTTCTAATTTTTTAATTATCTCCTTAGTTTTCATTGCGTTCTAACAAGTAGTTCTTTCAAAAATAAAGATAAAACAACAAAAATGTTTTTCGATGAAGTCTATTGAATCACCCCAAGTTCCTTGCCCACTTTTGTAAAAGCAGCAATGGCTTTGTCGAGGTGGTGCATTTCGTGCGCGGCACTTAGTTGCACCCTGATGCGCGCCTGCCCTTTTGCCACTACTGGAAAGAAGAATCCAATCACATAAATACCTTCCTCTAAAAGCTTGGAGGCAAAACTTTGCGCCAGCGCAGCATCATACAACATCACAGGCACAATGGGATGCACCCCAGGCTTTATATCAAAGCCAGCAACAGTCATTTTTTCGCGAAAATATTTTGTGTTTACTTCCAGCTTATCGCGCAGCGTGGTGGTTTGGTTCAGCATATCCAACACCGCAATAGACGCTCCCACAATGGCAGGCATCAAAGTGTTTGAAAAAAGATAGGGACGCGAACGTTGGCGCAATAAATCAATCACTTCCTTGCTGCCCGAAGTGAAGCCCCCACTTGCTCCACCCAATGCTTTGCCTAGGGTTCCGGTGATGATGTCAATTTTGCCAAGCACACCGCAGTGCTCGTGCGTGCCGCGTCCAGTTTTACCCATAAAGCCCGAGGCATGACATTCGTCCACCAATATCATGGCGTTATATTTTTCTGCCAGCGCAACAATCTTGTCCAACTGCGCAATGGTGCCATCCATACTAAACACACCATCGGTAACAATGATGCGCGAACGGTTTTTTTGGGTGGCTTGCAACTGTGTTTCAAGGTCGCTCATATCATTGTGTTTGTAGCGCAGTCGCTCAGCCTTGCAAAGGCGCACACCATCTATAATAGAAGCGTGATTCAGTTCATCGGAAATGATGGCATCGGCTTCGCCAAACAAGGGTTCAAAAACACCACCGTTGGCATCAAAAGCTGCTGCATAAAGAATCGTATCCTCGGTACCCAAAAATTCGGAAATCTTCTGCTCCAATTGTTTGTGAATATCCTGCGTGCCACAAATAAAGCGCACACTGCTTAAGCCAAAGCCATGTGTATCAATGGCATGTTTGGCAGCTTCTATCACTTTGGGATGCGAGCTTAAACCAAGGTAATTGTTGGTACAAAAATTTACCACTTTTTTACCTGCCGAGGTGGCAATATCTGCCCCTTGTGGTGTGGTGATAATTCTTTCGGTTTTAAAAAGACCGTTGGCTTTTATGTCTGCAAGTTCTTGCGCTATTCGTTGCTGAATGGTGTACATCAAAAAATTATTTTCGGCAACGAAGGTGAGGGTTTCTTTGTAAAAAGAGGGATGAAGTTTCTTTGATAAGGGACGAAGGACGGCTGCATACGTCCCCCGTCACCCGTCCCCCGACCCTTTACATCCAAATAAAAAGCCCATCGAACGTTTGTTCGATGGGCTTAGTCAAAAGTTTATTCTAAAATTAAAATCAGAATGATTTCACAAACCGGATGGTTTTTGTGTTACCGTTTTGGCTAACCGAAAGAAGATAGCTACCTGCCGCAAGCAATGAAACATCCAAGTCCATTTTACCCGCACTGACATTGCTAACCACTGGATTGTTGATTACAACTTCGCCTAAAAGATTTGCAACTTTCACTTGCAAATCATTTGCAAAGTTCGACTCACTTTCAATAGTGATTAAATTGTTTGCCGGATTAGGATACAATTTCAACACATGCGTTTCAATATCTTTCACTGCCGAAGGCAAGGTTCTGTTACCTGTTGCAAACCACACAGGCCATTTTGCAAGATTAACTTTAGAAGTAGCCGAGGATGCATTGCCGGTAATTTTGTCGGCAGCAACATCAATAAAGGCTACAATAGGATTGCTGCTATTATCTAAACCGCTAAAAGCAATTCTGCCATCATTTTTAGAGTACGATGGTGTTCCGTAGGTGACATTATCCCAAATAATTGCAACTGTATTTGTTTCAAGATTCGCGCCTAGAACAGAAATTTTCCCCGCGTTTACATCTTCAAAATCAAAGGAAATAATATAAGGTGAGTTTTTTGAAAACGTTGCATTGCCAATATTAATTCCTTCATCTAGCGAGCTAAAGATTTTAAATACTGTGCCATCTCCCCAATTATTTATGCCCTTGCTCCAGGTATTGATTATACCCATATCCCAGAAATCTATAAAACCACCACCTGTATTTGTAAACACATTGTAAGCATCATACAAAACATACTCACCCGTGTAATCCCATTCAATGGCATCAGCATAGCGCACACCGCCAATGCTTGCCCCACCCGTGCCTGTAGTTGGGTTATAGAGGCGAAATTTTGCCCATTGTTGTTTGGTAAAATCGTACACCCAAACCGAGGTGTCAGCAACAGTAGAAACTGCTGCCATTCTTGCTCCATCGCGCGAAACGGCAACATTATCCCAAGCGGCATCTGTTGTCATTTTTGTTTGTGTAAATGGAGCGGTCAATTGAACATTGTAAATATTTTTATCAGTACCAACAAAGAAAGCATACGCGCCATTGTCAGTTACAGATGCTTTGCGATTTTGAGGAACTTGCGATAATGCCTGAAAGCCTGAAATGGCAGGGTCAGTCAAATACAATTCGTTAGGATCATTCACATCTGCATCAGCAAAAACAATTTTCTCTGACCCTGGATTTGTTGGCAAATTACTTGGTGTGCCGCTACCCGAACCATCTAATATTCCAACTGTGTCGAAAGCTTGTTTAGCAGTATTTACTTCTGTTGAATTTGCACCGTGCAAATCTGTTGCTGCCTTCACTACAGCCAGTCTTGCGTCAATAAATTTGGATGTTTTAGTAAGGTATTGCGAAAGTGCTTTGTAATAAATTTGTTCTGCTTTTTCTTTTCCAATTGTATTTGCAATTAAGTAAAAAGCGCGATTCACGATTCCGCTATTGATATGTACACCGCCTTGATCCTGTGTACCCGTGTATATCTCATTCATGTGGTTGGGTTGCCAGCCATTATCATTCAAACTATTTCCTCCATTATGTGGATCCATCAAATTGCGCATAGCACCGCTTGGAAACTTAGAAGGTTGAATCACATCTTCTCCCTGAAGCCAGTCATCTCGGTCTATCATACAACCGAAAATATCGCTGAACGATTCGTTTAAAGCGCCTGATTCGTTTTTGTATTCAAGATTGGCAGTTTCTTGTGTAACGGCATGTGTCAATTCATGCCCGCCCACATCCAAGCCTCGCGCAAGTGGCTTAAATTGTGTGTTGCCATTTCCATATATCATGTATTGCCCAGTCCAATAAGCATTATCCATCCCAACACCACCAGCTTCAGCAACATTGATAAATGAAATTATATCTCCCCCCTTATTATCAAACGACTTGCGATTGAATGTGTTTTTGAAATAATCGTATGACAAATTAGCGTTGTTGTGCGCAGACACAGCCGTTGCACTCCAACCAGAATTATTGCTTGTTGTAATATCTTTGTAAGAAGGATTTTGCTGTGTTGAATTTTGAAAATCCATAGTAATAATGGTGCCCTTTCCGTTTCCCGGTTTAGTGGTTTGCGAGCCAGTGTACATATCTTTTGTGGCATTGATGAGGTAATAAAGTCCATCCTGAAACACATTAATTGTTTTAGGATTGCCCATCAAATCATTTGCTGTTGCTGTAGTGGGTCCTGCTGCGCAAATGTGGTTGTATTTATCAATCACTTTTCCATCTAAGGCGTTGATGTAATACTCCCAACGGTTTAAAATATTGGGGTGCAAGGTAACATGCCATGCAAGGGTAAAATCACTCAACCTTTCCTCAGACGGAAGCAATACCAACTTGCTTTCATAAGTTGCGTGCGTAGCATATTGTGCATAGTCTTCAGTTTTCATTTCAGCAACATAGTAATCGGTTAATGCGGCAGCTTGGGCACCTTCATTAGTTAGTATAGGCTGTAAATATTTATTGGAGGGCTCTGGTCGGGTTCTTCCACCAAAATAGATAGTGCCATCGGGTGAATAATGCAACCAACATTGCGCGCCATAAACTTCAATGCCTTTATGCACTTGTTGAAATTTTACGTGTGCACGATTTTGTGCATCGCTTTCTACCAATAATATTTCAAAAGCCGCATCACCCTTACTCACATTAAGTGCATCGGATAAAGTATTTAAAGCTGCCGGAACTGCCGCACGTACTTTTGCTTCGTCCTTCAACTCCGTTGGTGAAAGATTATGCTTTAAGCCTTCAATTTCCATCGGCATACCGTTGTGTGGGTCGCGATTGATGCGCAACTGCTCTGCTGATTCAGATTTATTCCATTTCAAAGCAGGAATTGGCTTGAATGGTTGCGTGGAAACAATGGATGGTAACCTAAGCGGTTGAGCGGTCGGGTCAATTTGAATGTAGTTAAACGTTGGCGTATAAGTTGCTTCCTCCTTTTTTTTCTTTCCACCAAAACCTTCATTGGCAAAAAGATTGGAAGTCACTAATACTGCGATAGCAAGTATGGATGTTGTGTAAAGCTTTTGCATAGCACTATTTTTTAATTAATGAAAAAAGTTCTTTGTGTAATTCTGAAATTTTTGTGTCAATACTTTTGTTGCCTTCGCTCCAAACCAACTTTACGGCTGAGCCATTTTTACCAAAGGCAAACTCATTATACATATTGCCGGGTTCATTAATTTCTGCAAGAGGCAATTGCAGGGCGATTGCTTTTTTGAAAACAGAAGCAGTGCCTTTTTTATTAATGTTGGGTAGCGTTTCGTAGGAGGTAGCAGCAATGCCCTTTTTTACAAATAACTGTCCGTTTTCTAACAAACAGTAAGTAGTAGCGCTGCCAGTGAATCCCCCTCCAGTTCCAAACCAAAGTGCATTTTTTGTCCACTCATCGGGCTTGCTTACTTGCTTTTGCGTTTGGCAGGAAACAGCGACCATTGCCATAATTAGCAAAACAATATGATGTATAGTTCTAAGTGAACGCATATTTTAGACATTCATGTGTAAAACGAAATAAAGAAGTTTTTTTGAAAGCGTATAAAATTATCTTCTAATTCGATTGGCTGACAAAGGCAGTGATTTCCATGCGCTTTCACCAATATGCTGCACACTTCTATAGTTTAATGGAAATTCCAAAAACACATGTAGCATACTTAAGAAGTAAAGTGCAATTAAACCTGTGCGATAATCGTAAATATACAAACCCACAGAAGCTACCCACAAAACCATCACACTAATGAACCAATGCCTTGGAACTTCGTGCCATTTAATAACGGAGGTTTTTGAGAACCAATTCAAATAATGATACGTATAGGCAAATGCAATGAAGCGCATAATGCCCAAGCCAACTGCGCTGCTAAAAACAGCTTCGCGGGTATTTGTTCCCAGTTTCAACAAATAAATAATTGCCTGATTTACCTGCACAAACCCGCTTTCAATTATACTGCTTTGTGCATACTCGGTCACTTTATACCAAGCAAAATCAGGTTTGATAAGAAAGCAAATTGCACCGCAAAAAACAAATACAATTAATGCCGCAACACCCGGAATACTCTTGCTTTTTATGGCTCCTGAAATCATAAATAAACCAGTAAAAAGAAATACATGAATTAGGGTAGGAAGGAAAATTGCAAAGAGAAAAAAGAAAGGTGGTGATTCGGAAATGGCGGTGCCAAGTGCTGTTGCCACGGCAATAAAAATCACTTTATATAAAATGTTTTTGAACAACACCATTGCCAAAGCACTGAAGAATGCAACGAAAATTAAAATGTTAGCGATGCTGGCATATTCGGTAAAAAGCACAACAAACAATGTTGCAAAAACACACAGTACACCCAACCACACAAAATCAAATTTTGAAGTGGTGAAATAGTCTCGTTTATGCAACCAAGTAATTTCTGTGAGGTAATGCAGCGGACCCAACACGGCATAAGAAAAAAGAAACAACTCGAATGGAACGGCAAAGGCAGCGGCTAATGCCAAAAGCATCAAACCTATATTCAGTAAGTCTATTTGTTTAGTTGTCATTTTTATTTTTCCACAATAACGTACTCAAAAAAGCCTTTGTGTTCTTTGTGCCTCTGTGGGAAATCCCTAAAAAGGCATCCCTGAAAACATGCCTTTTGTAACCGCAGCAAACTCTGTTTGAGTTAAGTCATCAGCTTTTTCCATTGCTTCGTTTACAGCATTTTTAATGTGTGCTTCCAAGGCAATTTTATCATCAATTTTTAGAATCGTAATCTCTTTAATTCTTCTGTTGCCATTTACAATCACTTTTACATAATCGCTAGAAGATGAAACTTCAATAATGTCAAGATGCTTTTTTATATCTTCTATCTTTTCTTTCATTTCTGTAAGCTGTTTCATTTGGTCAAAAAATCCCATATCTGTTTTTATTTTGTTTGCAATTTAAAATTTCTTCCATTGACTATAGTCAAAAGCAATTTTGAAATAAGGAAAGTATTTAAAAAATCGGCTAAAGCCGAAATTTATACTTATTCCCATTCCTTTCGCGCGGTTTGCACATCGTCTAAAATATGTAGGTAAGACACGTATCTATCTTCCGATATTTTTCCTTCCATTACGGCAACCATTACAGCACACTCAGGTTCATTTAGATGCAAGCAATTGTTGAATTTGCATTTTACTAAATAGGGTCGCATTTCAATAAAATAATGGCTCACCTCCTCTGTTTGAAAACCGCTGATGCCAAACTCGCGCACACCAGGTGTATCAATAATATTGCCCCCAAAATCAAGAAAGTGCATTTCGGCAAAAGTGGTAGTGTGCATGCCTTTTCCGCTATTTTCAGAAACTGCTTTTGTGGTTAATTTTAAAGTTGGTTGCACAGCATTTAGCAACGATGATTTGCCAACACCAGAATGACCTGCAATCAATGATGTTTTATTTTTTAGTAATGAAGAAAGTTGTTCAATTCCAGTTTTGTTTTGAGCAGAAGTAAGCAGTACTTTATAACCAATGCTACTATATAGTGCTACAATTTCCTCTTGTTTTTTTTGATGTTTTTTTTGCAGCGCGTCTTGTTTGTTTAGTACAATAATTGTAGGAATATGATATGCCTCGGCAGTCAATAGAAACCTATCAATAAATCCTGTGCTGGTGCGAGGTAGGGCAAGCGTGGCTACTAATACTACTTGATCTAGATTTGCAGCAATAATCTGTCGCGCTTTTTCGTGCTTTGGCGACACGCGAACGATATAATTGTTTCTTGGTTCTACGGATGCAATTACCCAATCGGCTTCGTAATTTTCTATTTGCACCCTGTCGCCAACAGCCACTGGATTTGTAGTGTTGCTTTCATCCAATCGCATAATACCTTTCAAGCGACACTTTACCGTTTCGCCCGAATCGAATTTTACTTCATACCAACTGCCGGTGGATTTTGTTACAACGCCCTGCACAATAATTACCTCAATAAATTAGTTTTAAAAAGCGTTTGAATACCCATTACTTTTTTACAAATCTCCTGTAATAGTTCACGCCAAAAAGCACCCCGCCTGCAACAATCAGCATGTTGCCATAAGCAAGCACTTCCATCATGCGCAAACCAATACCCCAAAAGAATACTATGAGTGCAAGAATTATAAGCCCTTCTGTTAAGCTATGTTTCATCTGAATATAATTTAATTTTTAAAGGTCTGATAGAATGCCCAACCTGATTTTCGAAATCAGGTGAGATGTTTAATCATGGGCATTTCATGCAGGCAAATTTGAATTAAATGTTTTGTTGTTTAAAGCAAAGTCACATATAAAAAAATGTATCAGGAAGAAACGACTTCATGTCTCCTCAAAAAATAATCATTTGTTAAAAGTACTACTATGTATTGCATAGTACATTTTTATAAACATATCTTTGCAAAGTCAAATACAATAATCATGGAAATAGAAAACAGTAAAGCTCAGATGCGCAAAGGCGTTTTGGAGTTATGCATTCTGGCAATACTTTCTGATGGAGAACATTACCCTACAGAAATATTGGAAAGAATGAAAGAGGCAGATTTGTTGGTAGTTGAGGGAACAATTTATCCATTGCTCACTCGATTGAAAAACGAAGGCTTGCTCAATTATCATTGGGTAGAATCTACCGGAGGACCACCCCGAAAGTATTTCACCCTTACTGCCGATGGCAAAAAATCTTTAAAACAATTAAAAGAAGCCTGGACAAAAATGAACGAGGCCGTGGCAAGAATAATTGCCGATTAACATTCACCAAAAAAATTAATAACACATAAATAATAGAAAATGAAAAAAACATTCACCATAAATTTAGCCGGAGTTCCCTTCCTTATTGATGAGGATGCCTATCAATTGCTGCACAGCTATTTGGAAAATATCAAACAGAAATTTAATAGCAGCGAAGAGGCAACAGAAATACTGCACGACATCGAAGCACGCTTTGCAGAGTTGTTTTCGGAGTACTTGAAAGGGAAAAAAGAAGTAGTAGGTGTTGCCGAAGTTGAAGCAGCAACAACAGCTATGGGCAAACCAGAAGATATTGCAGGAGCAGAAGCAACTACTGAGCAATCAAGTAATTCGCAGAACAAAAACTTTAGTCAAGCAAAGCAACAGCGTAAACTTTTCCGCAATCCTGATGATAAGGTATTGGGTGGTGTGCTATCTGGTGTAAGCATCTATTTTGGAATTGAAGATTCCATCTGGTTGCGCATACTTTTTGTTGCGCTGTTCTTCTTCGGTTTGGGCTCTACTTTTTTCATTTACATCATACTTTGGGCTATTGTGCCTGAGGCAAAAACAGCTTCAGACAAACTGCAAATGCGTGGTGAATCTGTAACCTTAGATAATATTCAAAAAGAAGTTTCGGAAGCTGCAAATCGCATAGGTAAATGGAATAACAATGGCAGCATTGGAGAAAAATTGATTCACATTATACTAATGATAGTGAAGGGATTTCTCAAGGTAATCGCAATTTTTATTGCCTTGATTGTGTTGTTTGTGCTTTTTGTTTTTGTTGCATCGTCTATTGGCTTTTTATCGTTTGCATCTATACCATCTGTGCAGGAATTGGCAAGTGTATATGCCGAAAACTCCACCGTGGTTTACGCAGCATTGACGGGCGTTTTTCTGATAATATTAGCACCACTGATTTCTTTGTTGTATGCTGCTATTAGGTTAATTGTTGGTGTAAAAACTAGAATTCCTGCAATGAAATGGATTGTTTCGGGAGGATTTATCTTGGGTATTTTATTGTTGATTTTTTCAGGCTTAAGTTTTGGTATCAACTTTAGAAGCAATGCCTCAGCAAGCCAAAAATTTGCATTGATGCAGCCGACAAATAATGCT
>Ga0163144_10027269_pt1 | contig 11066 bp, 3 predicted proteins | sample OliLak19BULKMAT1_FD_123175 | JGI IMG/M metagenome (GOLD analysis project Ga0163144, IMG submission 123175) | Freshwater microbial mat bacterial communities from Lake Vanda, McMurdo Dry Valleys, Antarctica - Oligotrophic Lake LV.19.BULKMAT1 | ecosystem: Environmental > Aquatic > Freshwater > Lake... | reverse complement strand
GATGGTGCCGATGATCTTCCCGCCGTGCTTCACGTAGACGTTCTTCATCACGGAGGTCTCGGTTAGGCCGGCGTAGCTATCCTGAACCGTCCCGGAGATGGGGACGATAACGCGGTCGCTGGATAGTGAGATGTCGCCCGCACTGACGTAGTTCACCTGCATGTTCGGGGCTGACTGGGACTTCTTGATCACCTTCGGGTTCTTCCCCGCCTGCGTCTCAAAACCCATCGAAACGATCGCCAGCGCCCCCTTCATCCGATGTGCGCCGTTGGCTCCAGCCGTCAACTGGCTCAACTCATCCGAGTAGGCTTTGACGTTACCACATTTTACATCGATGTGGTAAAGCGCCGGTGGGACGTTCTGGCCGACGGCGAGTCTCAACTCCAACCTCTGGCCACTCCAAATGTTGTCCTCGGGATAGATCAGACGCTGAGATAGAATCGCGATCTTGGTCTTCGCTTGCTCCGGAGTGAGGCTGGCAACGTTTGCCACCGGCGTCGTTACATCTGTCGCTTCATCACCATTGCCCGTGGGCAGGAGGAAGTGCACATAGTCTCCGGTTGCGGAGAACGTGCTCGACTGATGGAGGTCGGTGAGGAACCCCGCCTCAATGGTCAGGGTAACCGTCGATCCAGTGGCGATCACATCGGGGGATGCCTTGATGACGTTCGCCCAATAGGGAACGCCGACGGAATATTCGTAGTACAGGCCCCCACCAAAGGATGAAAGGCTCGTAGTCGCATCGCCGCCTTCCTGATAGAACGCCTGCGCGAGGTTGGCCGACGAGGAACCACCATCTCCTCCACTCGACGGGGACCCATAGCCATAATTGAGCATGCTGAAGCCTGGCTTCCAATACTGCCGATCGAGCGAGCGCGTAACCTTGAGACCCTTCTTGCCTTCGCTTTCCACCGGTTGCGCATCGTCCTGGGCTACCGGTTCGGTCGAGTTCCCCAGCGTGATGCTGCCAGCGCCAGGTTCGAGCAGTTCCGGCTTGTCGACGATGACGATGTCTTGCGTCGGTGCCGTAGTTCCGCTGGCCTGGGACTTCCACGACGGGGCAACGGTTATGATCGCCGGTTTGATCCACAGCAGGTCCTGACCAGATGATGACTGCTGCGGATCCAGCGGGGATTCTTGCGCGACGGAGTATGATGGCGGTGGTTCGTAAGGTCCGCGAGGCGGATTGCTCGCCCGTTTTTCCAAAGGGGTATATTGATCTGGTCCATTGCGATTCAGCGAGAACAATTGTGACGTCCCGAAGGTCTCCTTCGGATTTGTTTTGGTGTCGTCGTCTTGATTTTCCGGGTCGTAGTACCACTGGTAGGCTTTCCCTGCCCAATCGTAGAAATGTAGCGTGTTTGGCGATTGGTCGCGCCCATAGGCTACGTCCGGAGTGTCATGGAAGATCAATCCGCTATCATAAAATTGCGGGCTCCCGACGGTAAAACAAACGAACTTCAATGGCTGAGTTCCTTTGGCGTGGCGGTTCCCCGCCAGATCAGCGAACACGAAATTTTTATTGTTGTACCAGTAATAAGCCGGCGGGGATCCATTATCCGGATCTGCGGGGGTTGTGTGCGCAGTGCCGGTAAACGTTTCTTTCAAGCGGAAGCCGCCGCCATGGCGTCGCAAGGGATCTTCGCTGGGAGGCTGTCCTGCCGATGTGCCGGTCGGGGCGCTGGTCTGCCAAATCAATGAAATCTCTTCATCGGCTGCGGGGGAAACGAAGCGGAAAGGAAGCGACGACGCATACCCGCCGACCGGGTTAATTCCGCCAACGGAGTCGCTGGGGCTGTCTTCGACTTCCGGAGCCACACGGTCGACCAGTACCTTTGCTGGTTCCAGATCCTCGGATTCGTTGCCAGCTTTGTCGGTGAGCTTGATGCGAATACGATAGACACCGGCGGCCGGTACGACGCTGTTCTTTGGATAACTCTCGCTCAAACCAGACCACCCAGTGAGGAGAAGCCGTTGCGTGGTAGACGCCGTGGTTTCTTCGGGCTTATCCTCATTGGAACTGGTTTTGTCCAGCACCGCCGTAGATGTCAGCGCGATCTCGCCGCCACGAACATCAACGGCCTTGATGGAAGCCGCATCTACCGGGTGGGCCTGGTCAAGGCCGACATCGTCGATGATGGCCGCGATCAGCCCCTCTCCCAGGTCGTCTTTGCCGTAGAACGGGTGGTCATAGCGAGTGCGCAGGGGCTTGTTCCAGGCATCCGTCATCTTGTTGATGATGAACTTGCCGTCCGACCGCGTGACCAACGGGTATTCGGCCTGGCCAGCTTGGTACGTGCGATCGTCTGAGCCGGGATGAAACCGTTTGGGCAACAGCATCACCAGCGACGGCTTGGTGCGATCGACCCACAGGCGTTTCGTCTTTCCGCCATTTTCACCAAACTTGTCGACATACCGCGACCCCGCTTGGCCACCCTTGGTGGCGGTGACGCTGATGGAGATGTCGAACTGGCCCTCGGGGAAGGTGAAGGTTTCAGACCCGCTTGGTGAAGTGAGGACCTTGGTCGTGTCACCGAAGGTGATCGCAACCGATGTGATGGTGGCACCTGAAGCAGAACTGGCGTTGACCGAGACGCCGATCGGGTCCTCAGATTTGGTGTAGTGGTACTCGACACCCTCGATGGTCTCGTTGTCTGAGCCGGTTTGGTAGCCGGTGATGGTCGCGGTGACGGTCAGGTCCGCATCCCAGTTGATGGTGGGCTCCGGTGGCTGAGTCGTGCCACTCGTGACTGTCAGCGTCCGGGGTACCGGAGTCGCTGCGGCATGATTGCCATCTCCCGATTGCGATGCCGTGATGGTCGCGGTTCCCTGACCAACGATGATGACGAGCGATCCGGAGATGGTCACGACACTGGTGTCCGGACTCGCAAAGCTCACCGGCAGACCGGATGACAACGTCGCCTGGAGCGTGAAAGGTGCGTCGGTGACCGTTTTCGAGGGCAGGGCCGCGAAGGTGATGGTCTGTGCCGCCTTGGCCACCGTCAGCGGTTGCGGCACTGCCGTCGCCGCATCCCAGGTCGCATCGCCGGGTTGTTCCGCGGTGATGACGGTGCTACCAGCGCCAACGATCGTCACCGTGTTGCCACTCACCGTGGCCACGGATGAGTCCGCGCTGGTGAGCGTGAGCGGCAATCCGGACGACGCCGTCCCGCTGAGCGCGAAAGGCGCATCGCCATAGGTCTTCGCCGTGAGCGCCTCGAAGGTGATGACCTGAATCTTTTTGGTGACCGTGAGCACTTGTGGGACTGGAGTGGCGGCGAGGTAGTTCGCCGTTCCGCCCTGCGACGCGGTGATCGTTGTGCTGCCGGTCGTCACGATGGTGACCGTGCTGTCAGTCACCGTGGCCACTGCCGGTTCGGAACTGATGTAGGTGACCGGTTCCCCAGACGACGCCGTGGCCGTCAATGGGAAGGGTGCCTCGCCAACCGTGTGGGTGCCGAACGCCGGGAAGGTGATCACCTGCGTGGCCTTGGCCACGGTCAACGGTTGAACCACCTCTGCAGCCGCGTCCCACGTGGCATCACCGGCCTGCGTGGCGGTGATCGTCGTGCTGCCGGCACCGACGATGGTCACGGTGTTGCCGCTGACGGTGGCAACAGCGGTGTCGGCACTGGCGAACGACACGGGCAGACCCGACGAGGCGTTCGCGGTCACGGTGAACGGCGCATCACCAAACGTCGTCGCCGGAAACGCCGCGAAGGTGATGGTCTGAGCCTTTTTGGTGATCGTCAGGACTTGATGGACTGGTGCGGCGGCGAGGTAGTTCGCCGTGCCGTCCTGCGACGCGGTGATGGTTGTGCTGCCAGCGGCGATGATTGTCACCGTGCTTCCACTCAACGTGGCGACGGACGGATCCGACGTGGTGAAGCTGATCGGCTGTCCTGACGACACGGTGGCGATCAGTGCGAAGGGGGCATCCCCCACCACGCGTGAACCAAGATCACCAAAGGTGATCGTCTGACCTGCTTTGGCCACCGTCAGCGGTTGGGGCACCGGCGTGGCGGCTTCCCAGGTCGCATTGCCGGTCTGCGTCGCAGTGATGGTCGTGGACCCTGCGCCGACGATGGTCACCGAAGAACCGCTCACCATGGCCACCGAGGAGTCTGCACTGGTGAGAGTCACCGGCAATCCGGACGACGCCGTCGCTGAGAGGGTGAACGGCGCATCGCCATAGGTTTTCGCCGGCGGAGCCGCGAACGTGATGGTCTGGGCCTGCTTAGGAGCGACGAAGGTGACCGTCACCTGGGCGGATGCGGGCGCGTTGTAGGCGTCGCGCGCGGTGGCCTGGATGGTGTAGGTGCCGAACGTGCTGTTGTTAAGGGTGGCGATCGTCGACACCGCGAAGCCGGTGCTGCTGGACGGGGCAAAGGTCACACTTCCCGTGGGTGCGCCTACCACCGACCACGTCGTGGTGAGATCGGCCGAAGGGCCATCATCACTGGCGATCAGGCTCAGCTCGACGCTGGTCCCGGTGACCGGATTCGCTGCTGGCGTCGGGCCGGTAACGATGACCGGCGACTGGTTGCCGTCGCTGACGGTGACCGTGTGCATGGTGATAGCGCCGAGATCGGCACCAACCGGAGCGCTCAGCGACAGGACGATGGTCTCGTCCTGTTCTGCGAGGGCGTCCGCCAGCAGCGGCAGGAAGATTGTGCCCTCGAAGGTGTCCGCCGGGATCTGCAGTGTGGCGTCCGGTGCGGTGTAGTCGGCTCCGGGGGTGGCCGACCCACTCAGTCCGATGGTCACGGTGGTCGTCATCGCGGACACCGCGCTCAAACGCACGATCACTGAGGCGGTGCCGCTGTTTTCAAAATTCATCGAGGTCGCCGCAGCGAAGCCGAGCGTCGGCTTGGCGTCGGTGTTGCGCAGGGTCAGCGCATGCGTGGCGACCGCACCAAGGTCAGCGCCCACCGGATCGGCCAAGGCCAGAGTCACCTGACGATCGGGGCCGTAGCGCGAGTCATCGATCACCGTGGCCACGACGGACGCCGAGGTGGAACCCGCCGGAATGGTGAGGCTCGCGGGAACCTGCGCATCGGTGCCGGAACTCTGCAGGGCAACCGTCACCGCTTGGTTCGTGCTGTGCGACAGCGCCACGGTCAACGTGGTGGAGCCGACGTCCTCGTTCACGCTGCTGGTCGCCGCGCTGAACGCGATGGTCGGTGTCGTCGGAGGAGTGGTGGTCGGGTAAAGCTGGCTGGTCGGGACCGGCCCCTTCGGTTCGTTGGTCCCCTGCCACCACAGCTTGGCAACCGCGGAACCACCGTGCTCGAAGTATTCCATGCGGATGCGGTAGTGCCGTCCGGCTTCCGCGGTGAAGGTGTAGGTCGAGTCCGCTGCACCGCGCAGGATCCAGGCATTGATGACCTGAACATCGTCGAGCCACAGGCGCACGCCGTCATCGGTGCGGGCAATCAGGGTCAGGGAGCCAGCGACACGGGGCTGGATTTCGCCTTCCCAGCGTGCGCTGAAACCATCGACCGGAATCGGCGATCCAGGCGAGCCACCGCCCCAGTTGAAATCGACGCGGGGATCCAGGCGGGACAACGCCGGTGTGCCGCTGAGCGTTTCATTGGCGAAGTAGGACGCGGTCAGACCAGTGCCGGTGCCCGCTGGCGGGATCGGCGGAGCCACGGGGTAGAGTTGCGTCGTCGGGATTGGTGCCTTGGGTTCGGTGGCACTCTGCCACCACAACTTGGCGACAGCGGAGCCGAGGTGTTCGAAATACTCCAGGCGGATGCGATAATGCTGGCCGGCCTCGGCCGGAAAGGTGTAGGTGGAGTCGGTCGCGCCGCGCAGGACCCACTGATCGATCACCAGTTGGTCGTCAATCCACATCCGGACGCCGTCGTCGGTCCGCGCGATGAGCGTCAGCGGGCCGCTGGTGCGCGGTTCGATCTCACCCAGCCAGCGCGCACTGAAGCTGTTCGACGGCACGCCGGTACCGGCTGAACCGCCGCCCCAATTGAAGTCAACGCGGGGGTCCGTGCGCTCAAGCACCGCCGGCCCGGACAGGGTTTCGTTCGCGAAGTAACTCGCGAGCAGGCCCGTGCCGGTGCCGTTCGGCGGGTCGACCGGATCCGTCGGGTAGAGCTGACTGGCTGGAATCGGAGCTTTTGATTCGGTGGCGCTCTGCCACCACAGCCGGGCCGTGGCTGCGCCCGTGTGCTCGAAATACTCCATACGGATGCGGTAGCGATGGCCGGCTTCGGCGCTGATGGTGAAACTGGAGTCGGCGGCGCTGCGCAAGACCCATTGGTCGATCACTACCTCGCCGTCGAGCCACACGCGCACGCCATCGTCGGTGCGGGCGGTGATCGTCAGTGGCTCGCTGACACGGGCTTCAATCTCGCCATCCCAGCGGGCGCTGAAGTTGTCGACCGGAACTCCTGCGCCTGGGGAGCCGCCGCCCCAGCCGAAGTCGACGCGCGCGTCGGTACGCGCGAGCACGGGCACGCCGGAGAGAGTCTCGTTGGCGTAGTAGCGCGCGAGCAAGCCGGTGCCGGTGCCCGAATGTGGTTCCACCGGAGCGGTCGGATAAAGTTGGATCTTCGGCACCGCAGTCCGCGAGATGGTTGCACTGCGCCATTGGAGTTGGGCCACCGCCGAGCCGAAATGCTCGAAATACTCCATGCGAATGCGGTAGCGTTGGCCAGCGACGGCGGTGAAGGTGTACGTCGAATCGGCCGCCCCGCGCAGCCCCCATGCATCGATCACCAGTTGCCCATTCAGCCACAGGCGCACGCCGTCGTCAGTGCGGGTGATCAGGGTGAGAGATTCGCTGCGCAGCGGAACGATCTCGCCATCCCAACGTGCGCTGAAGCTGTCGACGGGTAGGCCGGTGCCGGGAGCGCCACCCGACCAGGTGAAGTTGACCTGCGCGTCAACGCGCGTCAGCGCTGGCGTTCCGCTCAAGGTCTCGTTGGCGAAGTAGGTCCCCTGGAGGCCGGTTCCTTCGCTCGCCATCGCCAGCGACGGCCACGTTATCAGGAAGCAAAACAGCACGGCACGAGCGATGAGCAGGGGCATAACAGACCTCACGGGAGAAAGGCAACTCGGTGAATCACGAATGCATGGGCGTGCTCATGATGGGCCAGTCTTGAACACTTCAAGCCCGCCAACCACCCCACTGTTGAACGCCTTGGGCTAAGCATGGAAGTCTAGTATGGACAAGGGCATTGGTTCTCCTGTGGCGGTAGTGCAGCAGAACGGATCTCTCCCGCCCCCCTCAGACAGGGCGCCGCTGCGGCCAGTAGCGCGAGGCCTTGAACCCTTCAAGGTGCCAAACACCTGAGACCATCAATGCCCACTCCAGCCCAGCTCTATTCGACCCCGCCATTGATTCCCCGTATTATTCCCCGTATGTTTCCCTTTGATATTAATGTGAAAATAATTCGGCGTTTCGCAAATATAGTCGTCTTTCTATTATTGCCAATGGCGACAGCGTTCCTCGCGTCCGCTGAAACGCCACTTCGCCAAACCATTCCGCTCAACAACCGGTGGCTCTTCCAGTTGGTCGACTCGCCGACGGATGCGGTAGACGTAGCAGCATGGAAAGCGGTTGATCTGCCGCACACCTGGAACGCCGGCGACGGATCAGAAATCGGGAAATCCTACCGTCGTGGATATGGTTACTACCAGCGCAATTTTTTGGCGGAAAATGCCTGGACGGAGAAGCGCGTATTCTTGTCCGTCGGAGCGGCCAACGCCAAAACTCGGGTGTACTGCAACAACCAGTTGATCGGCGAACATCGCACCGGGTTTACCGCCTTCCGCTTCGACCTGACCGATGCCTTGCGGTGGGGAGAGGACAATGCCTTGCAGATCGAGGTCGATAACCGCGCATCGCTTGAGTACCCGCCGATCGTCTCGGACTACACATTTTTTGGTGGAATCTACCGCGATGTCTCGCTCATCATCGTCGAGAACCAACATATCAGTCTGAGCCATTTCGGATCAAATGGCGTCTACCTCCGCCAAGTATCCGTTGATCGACAACGCGCCGAGATCGCCTCGCACGTGTGGCTGTCAAACCTGGGCGAACAGGCCATCGATGCTGTTCGCGTGGGCGTGCGGGTCATCGATCACACTGGGAAAACGGTCACGGCAGTGGAAATTCCCGATCTCAAGTTGGCAACCGGCAGCCACCAGGAGGTGGTGATTCCCTTCACCCTCGAAAACCCTCGCCTGTGGAATGGCCGCAGCGATCCCTACCTCTACCGCGTAGAAACCACCGTGCTGGTAGCCGGGGTTCCTCGTGATCGCACCGTCGAGCCGCTCGGAGTCCGCAGCTTCTCCGTCGACGCCGAGCGTGGCTTTATTCTCAATGGCCAACCCTACGACCTGCATGGCGTTTCGCTGCATCAGGACCGCGCCGAGAAGGGGTGGGCGATTTCTGATGCCGATCGCGCGGAGGATGTGGGCTTGATCCGTGAGATTGGTGCCACCTGCGTACGCCTCGTCCATTACCCGCACTCGCCAGCAACCGTCTCGCTGCTGGATGCCCACGGGATCGTGGCTTGGTCTGAAATCCCGCTCGCCTACCGCCTTGGAAAGATGCCCGAGTACCTGGACAGTTGCAGCCTCCTGCTGTCGGAAATGATTTTCCAACTGTACAATCATCCATCGGTGTGTTTTTGGGGGCTGTTCAATGAGATGAGCGGCGCACAGGAGGCGAACCTCAAGGCCATTAACCATCTCAATACACTGGCGAAAACACTGGATCCCACCCGACTGACCACCGCCGCTGCTGGCGCGATCGAACAGGACCCGGCCTGCGACGTCCCGGATGTCATCGCCTTCAACCGGTACTTTGGCTGGTACATTCCCGGTGCCGGCATGTTCGAACCTTGGGCTGATGGCGGGAAGAAGCTCTTCCCCCAGCGCCGCTTTGGAATCGCCGAGTACGGAGCCGACGGCATCCTCGATCAGCATGCCGACCACCGAACCCATCGGACCAACTTCCAACTCGGAATCGACAGCCGCATGGGGACGGAAGAATACCAGACCTACCTGCATGAACAGGCATGGGGCCAACTGCGAGACAAGCGCTACCTCTGGTGCAAACTGGCGTGGAATCTCGCGGACTGGTCCCGCGGCGGAATCCGCAATCCGACCGTTTTCCCGAGCGCGGGTATCGGACGCAAAGGGCTGGTGACCCATGACCGCAGCATCAAGAAGGACGCCTTTTTTTGGTACAAAGCCAACTGGAACACCGAACCAGTGCTGCATATCATCGAGGCCCGCTTCACGCCCCGCCAATTCAAAGAAGTCGATCTGCGCATCTACTCCAACATCGGCCTCCCCTCAGTGCTCATCAATGGAGCCCCGCTGGCAGCCAAGCCGATCCAGACTGGAGTCCGCTACTTGTGGCCCAACCTCGTGCTGCCAGTCGGCAAAGTGCGCATCACCGCCCAGGCGAAATCCGGCGGTCGAGATTTCACCCACGCGGTCGACTGGGACGTTCCGGACCTCCTCCCGGTGAAGAAGGCCCCGCCGCCTGCCCCGCCGCCTGAGAAGAAGCCAGGATTCTAAATCGTCGTCCGGTCACCGGACGGTCGCGAGGCTTGCTCGGTTCTAGCCTGCGCTGAGGTACTGCCCTCGACGCCAACCGGTCGGTCATTCTGCAGAGCCTCATTGGATGACGTGCTCCAGGTGCGGTGACGACGAAGCAGCCACCAGACGCCCAGTAGGTCGATCAACCCGGCAGGAAATCTGTTGCCGATGCCAAATTTGCTCATGCCTCGCTCCCGCTCGCGGTGAGCAACCAAACACTGGCCAACCACATATCCCTGACGCTCCATGAACACCGGCATGAAGCGGTGCATTCCTTCGAATACAGGCAGTGCTTGAAAGGCTTCACGACGTCCGACGCGCAATCCACATCCGATATCGACATACCTATCCCTGAGCACAGCTCGTCGAGCGCAATTGCCCACCCGGGAACTCATCCGCTTGAGCGCAGTATCCCGGCGTCCGGCTCTCACCCCGACCACCACGTCTTGGCGATGCTCCTGCATATGTTTGAGCAAGATCGGGATATCTTCTGGGCGGTTTTGGCCATCGCCATCGAGCGTGGCGATCCATCTGCCCGACGCGGCCTGAAACCCAGCCGCGTACGCGGCTGACTTGCCGCTGTGCGGTGTGATCCGGATGTATCGCTGCGGCAATGCGACCTGCTGAAGTTGTTTTTCTGTGTCGTCAGCCGACCCATCGTCCACCCAGATGGCTTCCCAGGTAAAATGGCAAGCTGCTAATGCCTGCGAAATCTCGCGCGACAACGCAGGGATCGACTCGTGTTCGTTCCAAACCGGAATGACCACCGACAGATCGATCGACGACGTCATCCTGCTAGGCTCGAACGCATAAGGTACGGACACCACATCATGCGGACGTGGTTGGTTCTGGCTTGGGCTTACGATCCATGCTCAGGTTCCAAATCGCCAGCGCGAGTGGCATGGCGTTCTGCAGCACACCGACACTGTCTTGCTGCCCGAATAGGAAGTAGGCGAGGGCCATGCCGGCACCGGCTATACTGATCCACCAGAAGGATCGCGGCAGGCCCGAGTCCTGCGTGCGAGCACGATGCAAAACCTGGACACCCCAGCGCAGGCTGAAACACAGAGCTCCAGTCCAGCCGATGATTTTCCACCCGGTAACGACCATGCCGCCGAAAACGGCAATTTCCGTGTGTAGGTTCATTGCTACATTGTGCGCCCCTTTTATCATTCCGCCAATGGCCGAAATCTGATTAGACCGTTTGTTGTGAAGCTTTCTCCTGCCGCACTTCTCTTCCTGATCGATTCACGACCAACAGAACACGGTGTATCCCCACGCCGTCCCAATGGACGAGATCTGATTCATCCGGTTCCGCGTCACCAGGGCCTCCCCACACGGATGGCCATGATCGAAGAGAGCGGCCAGACCGAACGTGGACAGGGCGTAGTGCGCAGAAATCCATCGTAACCAGATCCAGCTTTCCGAGCCCCTCTTCCTCCTCACGCCGCCCGACTCAAACCCTTGAGACACCGAGCCCAGTCCCCAGG
>Ga0163144_10027267_pt1 | contig 11067 bp, 11 predicted proteins | sample OliLak19BULKMAT1_FD_123175 | JGI IMG/M metagenome (GOLD analysis project Ga0163144, IMG submission 123175) | Freshwater microbial mat bacterial communities from Lake Vanda, McMurdo Dry Valleys, Antarctica - Oligotrophic Lake LV.19.BULKMAT1 | ecosystem: Environmental > Aquatic > Freshwater >... | reverse complement strand
TTGTTTCAATGCGGGTGGGCCAAAGGAGCTTATTGCTGATGGAGTAAATGGATTTTTGTTTAACGACGAGGCGGAGCTCATCGCAAAGATGAGTGCTATTATGGGCGATGAAAAGAAGCAAACTGAAGTGGCAGAAAATGCCCGCAACTATGCACAAAAAAACTTTTCCTATGAAGTTTATAAACAAAATTTAAAAAAGCTTATATGACCCTTCGGCGTGCTCAGGGTCATAGTGAGTATAATCGAACTATGATTTCTGTTGTAATACCCGTATACAAAAAGACCGAGGAGTTTCTTGTAAATCTTGAGCAAAACTATCCACTTATGAAGGGGTGTGAAATTATTGTGGTCAATGACGACCCAACTAGCAGTATCAAATATCGACTGTTCCCCAAAGGGGAATCGCCCTTTGGGCGAAAAAAGTACAATCTGCGACTTATAGAAAACCCCAAGAATCTTGGATTTAGCGGTGCAATGAATGAAGGAGTAAAAATGGCAAAGAATAATTACGTGTTTCTTCTCAACTCAGATGTAACTCTTAACAACTCTTCGTTTCAATCAGCAATAAAAAAATTTGAACAGAACGACCGTCTTTTTGCTGTCACGTTTGCTCAAAAAGAGAAGGACGGGTCGGTTGTTGGTAAAAATAAAACTTTTTGGAGACGTGGACTTATTCACCACTCGAAAGCAGACAATCTTAATGCTGGCAATACGGGTTGGGCAGAGGGAGGCTCGACGATCATCAGAAAAGATATGTTTATACAACTTAACGGATTCGACACAGTCTACGCTCCATTTTACTGGGAGGACATTGACCTATCTTATCGCGCAAAAAAACAAGGATATGAGGTTTTGTTCGATCCTGCAGTACTCGTTAATCATCGCCACGAATCAACAATCGGCTCGTTCTGGTCACCCAGAGCTATTCGTACAATCTCTTACCGCAATCAACTGCTTATGAGCTGGAAGCACATAGAAGATACAAACATCATCTCTCATATCGCCTATCTCACATTTCATCTCGTAAAATCTGTTATAAAAGGCGATACTGCATTCATTCTAGGCTTTTTGCAAGCATTTCCATATTTACTAAGTCCTAAATTCTACAAAATTAGGTAACATAGAGCCATGCTAAAAAGATACTACGTCGGTCTACTTCTACTATTTTTTACCGCAATCACGATATTTCTACATGCATACAATCCTTCAATCCCGTGCTTAAATGCAGACGAGGTTTCGTTTGGCTTTAACGCCTACTCAGTTGCCACCACAGGTAAGGATGAATACGGAATTACAACTCCTATGCGATTTAAGGCATTTGGAGAAAACAAGTTGCCCGTTCTCGCGTATCTGGCCGCGCCAGTAACTAAACTGCTTGGGACTACGGACCTTGCGGTAAGGTTGCCCGTACATCTTGTGGGCATTCTTTTTCCAGTTCTGATGTTTGCTCTTTCATTTCAGTTGTTCAAAAATAAAAATATCGCCCTCATGACCGCATTTCTTACATCTGTATCGTCATGGATTCAGATAACGACCAGACATGCAAATGAAGCCTCGCTCTCCACCTTTTTTATAGTTTGCGCTACGATCCTTCTTTTAAAATTTTTTGAGAATAAAAAATTAAGATATATTTTGTTTTTTTCATTCTTCAACTGTTTATCAATATTTACCTATCACCTTGGCAAACTTATTCAACCTTTCTTTTTGGGTTGGATAACCTTCTACATTTTTTTTCAAAAATCTAGCACTAAGCAAGACTGGAAGAAAATTTTTCTTATCTTTATTATTCCCATCCTTTTCTTCGCATTCACAGAGTACAAAAATCCAAGCAATAGAATTGGGAATCTTGTGTTTTATCAAAACGAAGGATTCAGACAAAATATCCAACAAAAACGAATCGAAAACAACAATCCAGTATTCTATAACGTAGCAACAGAGGCAGTAAACGTCCTCTCGAAAAACTACTTAACATATCTTTCTCCTTACTACTTGAGTTTTGTCGGAGATGAAAACCCACGTTTCTGGTATACGGAAATGGGTCCAATTACCCCGGTGGAATATCTTTTCATTCTAATTGGCCTGTACTTTCTATTCAAAAACGACCATAAACATAAATACTTTCTACTAACCTTACTCTTGTGGGCCCCTTTGTCAGCGGCACTGTCTTGGGCGGAACTTTCAATGACAAGAAACTTTTTATCAATTGTGCCAATTTTACTGATAGTATCATATGGATTTTTTAGCTTCGTTAGGTCAATACCAAGCAAGACCGCCAAGCTTCTAGTATTTATCGCAATAACTTTGGCATTTATCTTTTTCCGAGTCGGAACCTGGGATTTTTACTTCAATCATTACGCAAAGCGACCACTGGTTATTCGTGCATCAGAATGTGGATACTCAGAACTAGCTAGTTACATTAAACAAAACTACAACAAGTTTGATCGCTTTTACATCACCAAGGAGCATGGCCAACCTTACATGCATCTACTTTATCAACTACAGTTTCCACCAGAAAAATATCAATCGCAGGCAACATTATCCGCGCCAGACAAGTATGGTTTCGGACAGGTGGAGAAGTTTGATAAATTTATCTTCCGTATGCCAAATGAGCTAAACGAAAAGAAGGTTGTATACGTAGGATACCCTTGGGAAATTCGCTCCAGGCCTGGTTTTAACCCAGACGTAGATGAGGCAAATATTAAAACAATACGAATCGGTTCAGAAGAGATATTTTCAATTCTAGAAAGATAATCTACACAACCAAGTAAACGCTTAGCAGGTACATCGCCTTTATTATGATTGGCGCATATACAGATCTTCTGTACGCATACAGAAACGAAAGAGCCAGATTGAGACTCATCTGTATGACCAGAACCTTTATCAAAAGGTCTCCTGTAAGACCCGATGTGGTAAACAGTAACGGAACATTTAAAAAGAAGTTCAGAACACTGGCATAGATACATGCGGTGATAACATTTTTCGAGTCTTTAAGCAGTCTCTCAAGAACAAATCCCTGCGACAGTAACACCTCTGTCGTTGCGGTTACCAGAGCAAGAATTATCCATTGGACAATCTTCTTATCAACAAAAAAATGTGTGTCGCTCAAAAGAAGCATCGCAAGAAAAAATATAGACCCCATTAACCCTCCGATTGCCAGTTCATGCCAGAGGGACTTCGCCTTTAGTCCGACAGCCTTTAAGAAATGTTTACCCTCAAATCGTGTAATGAAAACATACATTGGAACAAGAAAAATAGCTGGCTTAGCAATGATCTCGTCGGCCCACACACCTAGATTTGCCTGAAAAGCAGCTCTATAAAAACTCCACAAAATCATTGAGATTGCCCAAATATTCAGAACTCGCTCGGTGTAGGTAAGCTTGCTACGCATGTAATTACCTAAACTCTACAAGATGAAAATCACGAATGCAACAGAGATATTAAGAAATTAATCGATGGATTCGAACCCGAAGAGCCCTAGCTATTTTATGAACAATTTTTAAGGATGGATTTACCTTTCCCTCCTCAATTCGGGCTACATACGTACGATCAACATCGGAGAGAAACGCAAGTTTCTCCTGCGAAATGGAGCGCTTTCTACGTGCGCAACATATTTTTTCACCTAGCCTCTTATAGAAATAGTTTCCCTTCATCCATGAATAAAATAAAGCATGGAATGATGGGTGTCTGTAGCTTATATGCTACAAAATCGGATATTTGGACTGTCAGAAAAGGAAAAAATTGCCTTTATACCACACGTTCCGAATCGTATGTGGTATTTCGTATTTGGTATTTGGTATTTTGCTTTTCATACAATATACAACATACGAAATACGATATACGGGTCAATGAAGGAAAACTTTACTCCAAGAAGTCTTTAAGCTTACGGGCTCTTGTAGGATGCTTAAGTTTACGAATTGCCTTTGCCTCAATCTGTCTGATACGTTCACGGGTGACCTTAAACTCTTTACCTACCTCCTCAAGCGTTTTTTGTTTTGAGTCCTCTAGTCCGAACCTCATCATCAAGACCTTTCTTTCTCGTGGCGATAGGGTATCAAGCACTTTATTTAGCGCGTCCTTTAAAAGCTCTTTTGCAACTTTGTCATAAAGACTGGGCTGATTGGTGTCCGTGATAAACTGCTCAAGAGTCGTCTCTTTGTCATCACCAATCGGAGTTGAAAGAGACTTTGGCTGCTGAGAAATTCTCATCAGATTCTCTACATCCTCGACAGTGATCTCCATATCCTTGGCAATCTCCTTAAGTTTAGGATCGCGACCATATTTTTGCGTTAACCTTCTCTGGGTTTTGTAGAATCGATTGATCTGGTCAACCATGTGAACAGGAATTCTAATTGTTCTTGATTGATCTGCAATTGCGCGAGTGATGGCCTGCCGAATCCACCATGTGGCGTAGGTTGAGAACTTAAATCCTCGTCTCCAGTCATACTTCTCCACCCCTCTTATGAGTCCTTTGTTTCCTTCCTGTATCAGGTCAAGAAATGACAGTCGTCTTCCAAGATATTTTTTTGCGATAGAGACCACTAGTCTTAAGTTTGCTTTAATAAGTAGCTCCTTTGCCTGCTCGTCTCCTTTTTCATAACGCTTTGCAAGATCTACCTCCTGCTCGAACTTAAGAAGTGGGGTTTTGCCTATCTCCTTAAGATATTTTTTAATAGGGTCGAGCGACTCTCCGTGTCTTGCGGTAATCAACTGTTCGATCTCTTTTTCAATCTCCTCAGCTGACTTTTTTGCGTCCTCCTCTTCACGAGTAGACACAGTCTCAAAAATATCAATACCACGCTTGAGCGCCTGCTCAAAAAATTCGTCGATGTCTGCGATGTGATTTTCTGGCTCTGGGTAGACTAAAAGTATGTCGTCCTGAACCAAAAATCCGTCTTCTTCACCCTGATCAAGTAGCTCAACGAGAGATTTGGGGAGTTTGTGCTTCAGCATAGCTTCAATTTTATAACAAACCGAGCTTTTTTTCCACCTCTGTTAAGCTTGTCATGAGCTCCTGCAGCCTAGGTTGCTCCTTAGTTTTCCCGTCCTCTTCCTTTGCCATAAGCCCAGCAATGGTTCGTTTGTACATATTTCGCTGTAGTTCATACACGGTTTTGGTGAAGTTTGCGTCTCCAGACTCCTCTTCGTATGACGCAAATAAATAAAGTTCATTAAAGACAGGTAATAACTCTGCCTGTAGCTGTTTACTAAACTCTTCGATAGACCTTGCTGGGTGCTTTTTCCTGAACGAAATAAACTCGTTAAAGAGCAACCGATAGGAAGGGACCGTAAACACCTCAGGATCAAAGTCGTGAATCATTTCGTACAGCTTTTCACCCTCGTTTTTTTGAAAAAGTAGTCCGATAATGTACTTTTGTATGATAACTTCTCTTGGAGTTTTTGCTACTGTGGTCTGAGTCTTTGACGTATATCTCGGTTGCACAAACTTTTTTCTGCTGTTGTAAAGAGAGCGTTGAATGCTAGACTCGCTTACACCAAGCGCATCCGCTGTTTTTTTGATGTAGTGAGACTGAACAATTGGATTTTGTATCTTGGCGATGAAGCCACCCATCTCGTCAGCAATTTGCTTTTTGCCAAAAGGGTCCTCTGCCGAATACTTCTTAAGAAGTGTAGACAAGAGGAAGTCGTAGACCGGAACTCGATTGGACAGAGCTTGTTTGAACTTGGCTAAGTCTTTTCGTACCGCTTCATCTGGGTCTTTTGCAAAGTCCAGAACCATAACCTCAATCTCAAAGTCTAGTTTTTCTGCCTCGTCCGTACCACGTTTAACCGCCTCCTCACCTGTCGCGTCGGCATCAAGCGCAAACACAACTCTGGTGCAGTATCGTTTTAACAACATCAACTGGTCGCCTGTGATTGCTGACCCCTTAACTGCAACTACGTTCTCTATTCCGTACTGAAACGGCGCAATAACATCAAACTCTCCCTCAACCAAAATAACAAATCCCTCTTTTTTGATACTGTCTCTTGCAGAGTAGACACCGTACAGCGACTCACGTTTATGGTAAATGCTTGTCTCAGGAGTATTTATGTACTTGGAGCCAGGATTGTCTTTGTCCTCCTTGAGCACACGTCCAGAAAAAGCAATGATGTTTCCTCTTGAGTCCTTTATCGGGAAAACCAGTCTTCCTCGAAAACGGTCATAGCCACTGGACTTTGCAGATTGTACCGTCAATCCTACACGCTCCAGCTCCTCGGGCGTGTACTTTTTTTTAAGCAGATACTTCATAAGAGAGTCCCATGACGCAGGAGCGTACCCCAGCTGAAATGTTTGGGCAACCTCCTTTTTTATTCCTCTGTCCTTGAGGTACTCACGCGCAGCCTTACCTGTTTCTGTACTTTCAAGAACGTACTGATAGTAGTCTGCGGCAATTTTATTTAATGAGTACGATCGATCCTTTACCTTCAGTCCTGCATCATCCACCTGCGCAAACGAAATATTAAGTCCGTATCTTTTCGAAAGCTCCTGTGCCGCCTCCAGAAAGGTTAGGTTTTCCATCTTCATCAAAAAGCTGATGACATCTCCTCCTTCATTACAGCTACCAAAGCAGTGCCAGATCTGACGATCAGGAGAGATGAAAAATGACGGAGATTTTTCTTTATGAAACGGGCAGATAGCCTTAAAGTTGCGCCCTGCTTTCTTAACAGGAATATAAGAACTAATCACCTGAACAATATCAACCTTCTTCTTAATCTCTTCGGCTGCGCTTACCATCGGCACATTGTACCACTCGCATAGTATTCGGTGGTCAGTATTTCCCGACACCGAGTCGGGATCCCGATGACAGCGATCATCGGGGCAGTATTCAGTATCTTCCATTCCCAATACCCAATATCGAATATCGAATATCGAATATCGATACTAGAGAATGCCTTGTAATCCTAAAATCAGGGAGAGTATAATTGAACTAGGTCATATGATATACATACACATAGAATCTAACCAGATAAAGATTCTTGCACTGAAAAAATCGCTTCTTGGACAGTACGAAATAACGACATTTGAAAAAAAGCACGAATCGGATCTTTTGGATCAGGGGAGAGTCGTGAACGTGGATTTACTGGCCTCGGCGATTAAGGAGGGCGTAACCCATGCAAACGCACTTTCCGACCGAGACGTCGTACTGATACTGCCACAGGGGTCCTTTTCATTTCTCAAGGTTGATATTCCTGCTGACATTGCCTCCTCTGCGGTAAGCTCATTCGTCTATGACAAAGCTCGTGCAACGCTTCAGATGGCTCTAGACAACAGCTACTCCAACTACTTTGTAAAGGAATTAGCTAATCAAAAACAGGTTTCATTTTATGCGATTGACAGCTCCGTGCTGGACTCGTTCAATGAGACTCTTACTCTTTTGAATCTAAAGGCGGTTCATATAGTTCCGGAGACACTTGCGATTTTCAAACTATTTGAAAAAACTCTGCGGCAGGAGAAAAAAGAAAACATTTGGTATGTATCCTACAGTGGCTCCGATCTAAGCGGATACTTATTTGATTCGGGTGGGCTTGCATCCGAGACTCACTGGAAGGCAAAGATCGATGAAGGCAGTAAACTAGAGGAAATTCTTAAGGCCAAAACCGATGAGTTTGCAGAGCAAGGAAATAAACTAAGCAGAATTATCCTATCGGGAAATGCCTCCGATAGCGTCAGGCAGGATACATTTACAAAGGCCGTAGGAGCATGGACCAATCCCCTCAAAAGAATCATTCCTAATTTTTATGACACGTATCTTAAGTCCTTAGTAATTCCAACAGGCACCCCATTCCCAATTCTGACCTTTGATGTGTGCTTTGGAACCTTCATTCTTTTGCAGGAGAACAAGGAGTTCCAACTTCTCAAAAAAGCACCAAAAACCATGTTTAAAGGAGCAGGAACATCATTTTCCTTACCTAAGATTCCTTTGTTTAGAAAGGAGCTTATGATTTTCCTTGTGGCATTTGGTATTTCTTTCGGAGCATTTTTCCTACTGTCTCGTTCAAACTTTGCATCTATGAAACTTCCATCAATGCCCTCAATCTCTAATCCATTCGCTAGAGTACAGCCTACTCCAACAGCAATCCCAACCATAGCTCCAACCCCAACACCAAGCTATGACAAAGAAACAATAAGAGTTAAGATTCTTAACGGATCTGGTGAGGTTGGTATTGCGAGCACCGCAAAAACACTGCTGACCGATGCAGGATTTAAGGAGATTGTAACGGCAAACGCAGACAACTACGAGTACGCAACGTCGGTTTACCAGATCAAGACTAAGTTCACAGGAGTAGAAGATGAGCTTACCACAGCGCTTGATGGTAGCGTTAAGGCTCCAAAGATTGAGGAGCTTGATGCTGGCGACACCTCAGACGTCATCATAATTTTGGGATCTGACTTCAAGTAACACTCTTTGTCATTCCGATCCTGACGTTGTGTCGGGAGAGGAATCTAGCAGAGCGAAATTCTCCACTTTAATTATTTTAATAATTAAAGTAATCAAAAAGAGACCTTCAGATAATCCATCCCTAGTTCTTTCATGTCTTTTGGCGCCTTCATATTTTCAAAATCATTATAACATCGTCAACATATTTGCCTTTGTAATGAATTTTTTCTGGAATACGCGCTACTTCTTTAAAACCGTAGCTTTTATATAGATTAATAGCAATATCGTTCATATCAAAAACGGATAGTTCAATCATTCGAAGACCTTTCAATTCTTTAATCGCTTCTTGAATGGTTGTTTCTAGCAACAGTCGTCCTAATCCTTTACCTCGAACCTCCGAGTCAAGAGATAGACCAAGCTCTCCCACATGTGAATGAGTCCGAATGCCAAGTGAAACTTCTGCAATACCCGCCACCTTACCATCGACAAATAAAAGTATCTTGACCATAGTCCCGTCCTGCAATTTCTTAACCGCACCTACTACATACTCTTGCTCCTCTTCAGAAGTTATCTGCTCGCCCTGAAACATAATAAATGTCTGTTCTTTAGAAATCTTGTTAATATACTGACGCATAGGTTCAGCGTCGTCCTTGTCCACATAACGAACAAAGACGTTATGATCTCCGACGATCTTTTCTAAGACAATTCTCCCCAGTTCCATAGTCATTATTATACCAATGCCACCTTTGAGGTGGTATGCGAGCTGTCTGAACAGACCAAAAAAAACATTGAAAGCATGTTTTGTTGCGAATATTTCCGAACTTGGCCCATTACTTTAATTATTTAAATAATTAAAGTAAGAAGAATACCTATTTGGCGTGTCAAGAGGTCACTATTGATGCCAGGCTCCGGATTGTTAGCCTCTAACCCTTTGGCCCATTGTTACGATATAATTGATGCATGGATGAAGATTTAGACAGACGCATACAAAACGTGTTGGAAAAGGCCGATCTGCCAAAACGCAGATTAGGTCTTGAGCTTTTGGAGAAGCAGACCTACGATGCAGATTTTTGGAAGGACTCTGAGAAGGCAGGGAAAACTTCCAAAAAAATCGCCGTTCTTAAAAAAGAACTTGAGGATATGGAGATGCTTGAGCTTCTTTGTGAAGAAAAACAATGGAATGAGGCAAAAAAACTACTAAAAATATACGAGACACTTCTTTTTCTATCCGGTGACTATGACAAAGAAGACGCCATTTTTTCTATTCACTCAGGGCAGGGTGGTACAGAAGCCATGGACTGGGCAAGTATGCTTTTTCGCATGTACACGCGCTACTTTGAACTTAAGGGCTGGCGATGGGAGGAAATTGATCGAGTTGCGGGAGAAGAGGCGGGCATAAAAAGTATAACTATCAATGTTTCTGGCGCATATGTATATGGATATCTGCGTGGCGAGGCAGGAGCACATCGACTTGTCCGGCAGTCCCCGTTTAATGCCGATAAACTTCGTCAGACCTCATTCGCCTTGGTTGAGGTACTTCCACTTATCGAAGATCAGAGCATAGAAATTCGAGAAGATGAGCTTGAATGGCAGTTTTTTAGAGCAGGAGGCCATGGAGGCCAAAACGTAAACAAGGTATCAACCGCGGTCAGACTTACTCACAAGCCAACTGGCATTACGGTCTCAGCACAGACCGAAAGACAGCAGATGCAGAATCGAGAGATTGCGCTCAAACTTCTACGTGCTAAGCTATGGCAGATTGAGGAAGAGCGCAAGCAAAAAACAATCGAAGGCCTCAAAGGAGAAAAGATTGCAAGCTTTGGCCGACAAATTCGTTCCTACGTACTACACCCATATAAACTCGTTAAAGATCTGCGTACAAACTACGAGACTTCACAGGCCGAAACAGTGCTTGATGGAGATCTCGATGGCTTTATTGAAGCATGGCTCAAATCAGACAAGAGAAAATAATGTCATGCTGAATTTACTCGCCTCGCTGTAGCATAGGCGAAGCGGGGTTCAGCATCCCGTTGAGATCCTGAAACGAGTTCAGGATGACGTCCATAACTCAGATTTAAAATCTACGATATGGTTTTGACATTTGACATTTGAGTTTTGAAATTCTTTTTGCTACCATGTATTCATGGATTCAAAGACCTCGACCGTTCGCCCACTTCAAACCAAGACCACTTCTGTTCTTCCTGTCTGGCTAGCGATAATATTTTTGGCAGTGGCGGGACTTATCGGAGGAGTTTTTGGCTGGTTCATATCAGGTAAGATGTCCTCAGCAACCGATACTCCGTCTCAGGCTGTTGAGACAGCGAAATCATCAGGAATTAAGGATACAAAAAAATTTCCAGATACAGCAACAGGCATACTTAAGGAAGGTGGAATCGATGGTGAAGGTAGCTATCACCTTGAGAGACCCGGAGGCAAATCACAAAACGTTTATCTTACCTCAAGCATCGTCGATCTCTCAAAGTTCTTGGGTAAAAAAATTAAGGTTCAGGGACAGACATTCGAAGCACAAACTGCTGGATGGCTCATGGATGTAGGATTCGTAGAACTTCAATAACGCGTAACATCTGCCTCAAATTCTGTTCTATAATGAATGTATCATGATTAGTTTTCAAAATGTTTCTATGCAGTTTCCTATGGGAAATGCCGCTCTGCGAAACGTCAGTTTTGA
>Ga0163144_10027266_pt1 | contig 11067 bp, 7 predicted proteins | sample OliLak19BULKMAT1_FD_123175 | JGI IMG/M metagenome (GOLD analysis project Ga0163144, IMG submission 123175) | Freshwater microbial mat bacterial communities from Lake Vanda, McMurdo Dry Valleys, Antarctica - Oligotrophic Lake LV.19.BULKMAT1 | ecosystem: Environmental > Aquatic > Freshwater > Lake... | reverse complement strand
TTACGCAAAAGAGGTGAACGCACTCAGAAGCGTTCAGCGTTGCAGAGCGAGCAATCTCCTCACCCCACGCTGCGGCGGGAGCCGCGGATGTCCCGTAGCACGGGTGTCCCGCCCCACGTTGCGGTACGCCGCGACGATCAATCGTACGCGGTTGATGGTCAAGAGCTAAGCGTTCTTCGCCTGTAATACGAAGTAGGTTTGCTTCAGACGTTCCGATGTATCACGGGCGCCTCGCCCGTGTCTTGTTTTTCAAGCAAAAAGACACGGGCGAGGCGCCCGTGATACGAGGAGTACCGCGTGTGAATCTATCCCGATCCGTATCAGTGGCATACGTCGCTACGCTCGGGTATCTCGGTCGGGTACGACCGAGCGTCATGCGTACATGACGACGGGCGAGGCGCCCGTGCTACGAAAAGCCCGGTCGACCGGAACGCCGATCGACGAGAATCCCGATCGACGAAAAGGCTCGATTGACTAGACGTCCGATCGACGAAACCGCCGAACAACGAAAACGCCCACCGACGAAAAGCCTTTGTTACGACAACCCTCGCTTCGAACGATCGGCACCTCGACCAATGTCTCCCGCCGACACCATCGTCGCCATCAGCTCCGTGACGGGGTACGCGGCGAGGTTGATCGTCCGCGTCTCCGGGCCGAACGCAGTCTCGTCGGCCGCGCTCATTGGACTTCCCTCCGACTCCACGGGCGCTTCGCGCGTCGAGCTGCGTTTTGCCAATCTCTCTTGTCCCGCGTGGGTCTACGTCTTCAAGAATCCCAAAAGCTATACCGGCGAAGACTTGGTCGAATTTCATCTCCCTGGAAATCCGGTTCTGGCGAGGTTGCTGCTCGATGACCTGATTCGAAACGGTCTGCGACAAGCCGACGCCGGAGAATTCACGGCCAGGGCGTATTTCTACGGCCGGCTCGACCTGACCGAGGCCGAAGGCGTCGCAGCGACGATTCATGCACAGAACGCAAGCGAACTGCACGTCGCGCGGCAACTGCTCGCGGGTGAACTGTCGCGCCGGCTCCGCCCGATCACGGACCTGCTCACCGAAACCTTGGCGCTGGTCGAAGTGGCAATTGATTTCACGGAAGAAGACGTGACGTTCCTGTCCGAAGCCCATGTGCGTGCCCGCGTCGCACAAGCCGACGACGCGCTCGCCGACCTGCTGCGCGGCAGCGTGCGGTTTGAAAAACTTTCGCACGAGCCGCGCGTGGTGCTCGTCGGTCGTCCGAATGCGGGGAAAAGCACACTGCTCAATGCGCTGTCGCGCAGCGACCGCGCGGTGGTTTCTTCGACCCCCGGCACGACGCGCGACGCCATCTGGGCGACGGTCGCGCTCCCGCGCGGCATGGTCCGCGTCATCGACGTCGCCGGCCTCGACACGCCCGGTGACGATACGATCGACCGCCAAATGCAGGCCCGCGCCGCGCGAACCATCGAAGAAGCCGACGTCGTCGTCCTGGTCCATAGTCTCTCCGACGCATCACCCCTGCCACAGATCGGCCGCACGCCCGACCTGCTGGTTCGAACGAAACGCGATTTACAGGCGCCACCGTCACCCTCTGATTCGATCGACGTGAGCGCAAAAAACGGAGTAAATTTAAACGCCCTGCGCCGAGCGTTGGATACGATCGCGTTCGGCCCCGAACGCTCGACCCCAAGCGAATTACTCGCGCTCAACGCGCGTCACGTGCGAGCGCTGGATCGCACACGCGAAGTGCTGGCAGGTGTTACCAATCTTCCACCCGACACCGGCCCCGAATTCATCGCCGCGGACCTGCGCGAGGCGCTGGACGAACTGGGACAGGTTCTGGGCGTCATCTCACCGGACGACGTGCTGGGCAAGATTTTCTCGGCGTTTTGTATCGGAAAATGAGGGGTTTTTGTCCACGAAGGACACGAAGGACACCAAGTAAAAAAAAGAGAGGCAAGTTAGAAGAGAGTCGAAAAGAGGAATGCTCGTCCGGACCTCTTTTTCTTCGTGTCCTTCGTGCCCTTCGTGGATAAAAAAATTCACGACGCAACGATTCGTCCCGGCGCGTCGACCCTGCCGATCGCCCCGCGGAAGTCGAAAGCGTAGGCAAGGCTCGCGAGCAGGAGTTCACCCGCGACGGTCCAGAGGCGGAGCAGGACGCTGAGGAAGGCCAGCAATCCAACGAGCGCTTCGGGATTAGTGAAGTGTTCGCGCACCGATTGGGGGAGGAAGAGCATCATGGCGGTCATGAAGACCAGCTCGCGCACGCCGAGCCCGCCCGGTGCCCAGAACGCGAGGAAGCCGGCGCACCACGCCAGACAGTACGACCCCGCGACCGCCCAGAGCTTGCTCCACTCGAGTTCGAGCGGCCCGCGGACCAGCAGGAAAACCGCGACGCTCTGCCACGCCAACCCGACGACCGCCCAGCCCAGCAGGCCGAACAGTTTGTAGCCACGCGGGCGTTGCGTGATGGCGGGCTTCTGAATCGCGTGCATGACGCGGTTGACGATGCCGTAGAAGATTCTCGGGTGTAGAAGCAGCGTAAGTAAAGGGACGAGGCCCATCGCGACGAACAGCCACATGCGGGCGTCGTGCCCCAGTCCCGACGAAGGCCTGGCCCCGAACCACAACAAACATCCCACCGCCACCAGCAGGTTGGCTAGAAGGTAAACAGTGAGTTCAAGGATTTGGCTCGTCGAGCAGACGCTGCCCGACACGCCATAAGGTTTGACAAGATAGACGCGCCCGACGACCTGCCAGATCGCGCCGGGCAGGTAACGTGCAAGCTCGGAGGTCGACCAGATGCGTGTCGCCGCCGCGACGGGAAGTTTATGCCCCAGGCCCTTGAGCATCCGGCGCCACGACACCACACGAAAGAGGAACAAGAACGCCGCGAACATCGCGCTCGCAATGATAAAAATCGACGGGTCGGTCTTGAGTACGTCGGCGCGGACCTGATCCCATTGTCGGACGACCGGCCGCAGAATGTACGCGAAAATCGCCACGGTGATCGCAACACCCAAGGCGCGTTTTAACCACGGTAGACTGCGTTTCCAGACGTGCCGGGCGCGGTGGCCGTAGCGTGGGTCGATCTCCAGAATTTCCGAGTCCGGCTCCCGACTCATCGGCCCGCCGGCGATCAAACGTCGTCGCCTCCGGCGCGGCGGGAGCAGGTCGATCCCCTTGCGACGCAGCCACGGTCGAATCTTCCTCCGCGCGAGCGGCGCCACGAGGATCAACCGGTTGAACACCCGGTCGGAATACAACCCGCAAACGAAACAAATCGTCACCCCGGCCATGTACGCGCCGAACAACACCAGCCCGTGTCGTGCCGAATACGGCGTGCGCAAATAGTCCGCCCAGAATAGGTACGCCATCACCAGCGTTGGTAATACCACCGCCACCAGCGCGACCCCGCGCCGGAAGTAGCGGCCCGTTCGGTCGATCGCGCGACCCCGTAGCACCCGCGCCGTCAAATGTCGCTTGCCCGGAAACGTGATCAGCCCGAACCCGATCAAAAACATCGGAATCCCGCCCGGCCCGGGCACCGCAAGCCCCACCGGCCAACTCAGCATAATCAGCAACCAGCCGATGACGTTTTTCAGAATCAGCCAAGCATAGGTCTGAAGAAATTTGTGCACCGCCCGTGCCAGCTCGACGCGCGGCTCGGCCGGGTCACGGTCGGTTCCGTGCTCGGGAAGGTTGGACTTAGGCGATTGAGCCGTCATGGAAAGCGGAACACCCTTTCGCAGTCGATGCCCCTGATTCTAGGACACGCCGTACCAAGCCGTCATCGTAATCGAAACCCCGCGCCACGGGCGAAACTCAAGCGCCCACGACCTGAAGTCGGCCGACCTTTCGGGCGACGTCGAGCACGCGCATCGTTTCCCGGGCTTCGTCCAGCGTAACCGGGAATGGGCGGCCTTTGCGCAAGGTGTCGTACAACAGTGTCCAGAAGCGCGGCAATTTTTTCGGCACGCACGCGAACTCTTCTTCCGTCCACTGAAGTGTTTCAATCGGTCCCTGTCCACTAATGGCGTTTTCGTCGGGTTTGAGACGCCGGAGGGATTTGCGGCCAAGGTATTTGAGCCGCACGCGGTCGGCTTCGATGTGGAGGCTGCCGCGCTGGCCGTGGACGGTTAAGAACGTGCGACCCAGTGCCAGCCCGCCACTGATTTCCACGTCCGCAACGACGCCCGTCGGGCCGCGCAGCAGGAGTTTGACGTGGTCCTCGGCGTCACCGACGGCGCTGACACGTTTGAGGTCGGCCCAGACGTCGGTGGCGCGTCCGCCGATCAGTTGCAGAGCCCAGTCAACGCAGTGCGGCCCCCAGTTCAAAAGCTGCCCTCCGCCGTACTTGCTCAACGTCTGCCAGTCGGCACGGCGCTGATAACTCGCGACGCTGATTTTCACCTCGAACACGGGCCCGATTTTGCCCGACCGGATGATCTCCTGCGCGACAAGCAGCATCGGATCGAACCGCCTGTTGTGTCGCACGAACAACCGCCCCGAGCAACCCGCGGCGAACTTCATCAACTTGTCCGCGCCGGCCAGGTCGAGCGCCATTGGCTTTTCGACCAGCGTGTGTTTCCCGGCTTTCAGCGACCGGCGGGCCAGTTCGACGTGTTCGTTCGAGCGGGTCGCGATGACGACGACCTCGACCTCGGGGTCGACCAAAAGCGCGTCGAGCGACGGTACGACTCGCCCACCGAACGATCGCGCGAATTGTTCGGCGCGTTCGGGAACGAGGTCGCAGACGGCGACGATTTTCGCATGAGGCACCGGCGCGACGTCGCGTGTCGCCATCCCGGCCCCCGCGCGACCGACGCCGCACAAGCCGATGCGCAACGCGTCGGTACGCTTCTTCACCGGCACCGAAGATGCGGCGCCCGTTCGGGTACCCGCCGCGCCCGACTTCATCTCCGCTTCGACCGCCGTTTTCATATGAAAGCCTTCTCCGTCGACCGTTCGCGCGCACGTCCATTTTCGGTCCTTCAATATACAACGAGCGACCGGTCCGACATACCTGCGGCAGTCAGCTTGCACGGGCGCGCCCGCTGCCCGACAATGCCGCGCCACTTTCGGGCACCTTTGAAGTCTATTTTTCTGGAAGACGGCCGCGCATGAAACGTCCCGCGATTTTTTTCGACCGTGACAACACTCTGATCATCACCGAAGGCTACCTCGGTGACCCGAACCAGGTCGTCCTCGTTCCCGGCGCCGCCGATGCGGTGGCGCGGGCGCGGCAGATGGGGTTCATGACGGTCGTCGTCTCGAACCAGTCGGGCGTTGCGCGCGGCATGTTCACTGAGAACGACGTCTGGGCGGTGAACCGGCGCATGAATGACATGCTGGTTGCTGAGAACGCCGAAGCGGTGATCGACTGGCACGAGTTCTGTCCATTTCACGCCGAAGCGGTAATCGACGCGTACCGCGCCGACAGCGACCTGCGCAAGCCCAAGCCCGGCATGATTTATCGCGCCGCGGACTCGCTCAACATCGACCTGAGTTCGAGCTGGATGGTCGGCGACGCCGCGCGCGACATCGAGGCGGGTAACGCCGCGGGGTGTCGGACGATTTTGTGTCAGGACCCGGACTTGTCGCCCAGCGTCGCGTCGGCGGTGCAACCGCACGTGCGCCCGACGATGGCGGTGTGTGATCTGTCCGAGGCGTTCGACTTCATTGCGTCGCACCTGACGCCCGCGCCGGTCGAGCCGACGGGAATTCTCGAATCCATCCCGACCGTTCAGACGGCCGCGCCAGTGATTGAAACACCCGCGCAGGGGAACTTGTTTGGTGAACCGGCGCCCGTGACGACGCCCGTTGCGCCGGTGGTCGAGACGGAAAAGACCAACGCGGCTGAAGCCGGCGTCGCAGCGCCGGAGGTACGAGGGCAACGGGCGTCGGATCAGCCCAATCTCCCACAAGCGTCTGCGCCAACGCCTGCGCCTGCATCAACGCCTCTGCCTGCGCAAACGCCCGCGTCAATGCCGTTGCCTGCGTCAATGCCTGTGCCTGTGCAAACGCCGTTGCCTGCCTCAATTCCTGTGCCTGTGCAAACGCCTGTGCCTGCGTCAATGCCCTTGCCAACACCGATGTCTGCGCAAGCGCCAGTATCGACCCCGGCGCAGACATTTGTGCCCGCGCAGGTCGCTCCTCCGGCGCCCGCGGGGAAAGAACCTACGGTGCGGATCGAGCTGGGGAAGCTGGAGTCGCTTGCGGGGCAGATTTTGCAGGAGGTTCGTCGAAGTCATGAAGCCCCGCCGAGCGATTTTTCGGTGAGCAAACTGCTCGGCGGAATCGTGCAGGTGGTCAGCCTGGCGGTGCTGATTCTCGCGTACCTCAACCGCAACGTGCCCGGCTCTCTCGAGCCGACGCTGCTGCTGGCGCTGGTGCTTCAGACGCTGACGATTTCGCTTTTGATAATGGGACGACAGCGCTGATGGAGCGGCAGCAGTGACCGACCGGCGGCGTTAATTGGCCGACAGCGCTAATCGACCGACCGCGATAATCGGCCGGCACGATTTCGTGACGTCGTCGATCGTTTTGTGACCCGATGAAGCCCGACGACCTCACCGCCTTCGCCGCCGCCCGCGCGATTTGTCAGCGCCACGCCAAGTCGTTTTATTTCGCGTCGAAGTTTCTGCCCCGCGCCAAGCGTGATGCCGCGTACGCGGTGTACGCGTTTTGCCGGCTCATGGACGACGCCGTCGACGAATCGGCCGAGCCCGAGCGCGAGCTGGCGGCATTTTTGATCACGCTCGACGCCGTCTACGCCGGCGAAGTCCCGCCTCAAAAAAATGACGAAGCGACGGCGGCGGTGCACGCGTTCGTGACGACCAAGGACGTATATCAAATCCCAAAAGCCTATTTCGTTGACTTGGCCGAGGGCTGCCGAATGGATTTGACCGTGACGCGTTACGCGACGTGGCCGGACCTTGAAAAATACTGCTACCACGTCGCCGGCGTGGTGGGGCTGATCATGAGCTGCGTGTTCGGCCTGTCGAACGAGGCCGCGAAAGCGCAGGCGGTGCAGATGGGCAACGCGATGCAACTCACAAACATTCTTCGGGACGTCAAAGAGGACTACGCGCGCGGTCGAATCTATCTTCCCGCCGTCGACATGGAGCGGTTCGGCTATACGGAAGAAGACTTGTCGCGCGGCGTGGTGAACGAGGCGTTCGCCCGACTGATGAAGTTCGAGATCGCCCGTGCGAGATCGCTCTATCAATCCGGCGCCGCGGGCCTGCAATTTCTGGAGGGTTTTTCGTCACGCCTGACCGCGAGCGCCATGGCTGTGATTTACAGCGGGATTCTGGGGGCGATCGAACGGCAGGGGTATGACGTATATGCGCGAAGGGCGGGGATCAGCAAGGTGCAAAAGATGAGTCGGATTCCGCGGGCGTGGAAAGTCGCACGTTGCGGAAGCGGAAACCTATGCCGGAGCGTTTGGGATTAGGGCATTTCTGAATCGAGTCAATCATCAACTATTCCCAGTCGTCGAGCATTAGGCCGGGAACACGCGAAAATTCGGATACATTGTGACTGACGAGCGTAAGCTGGTTCGATAAAGCTGTCGCCGCAATCATCAAGTCGTTAGGCCCGATCGGTGTACCGCGTGACGCGAGATGCTTTCGAAGTGTTCCATAAATATTGGCGCAACGATCATCAAAGGGGTAGGATTCGAACCGCGACAAAAACGCATCTTGCACCGCCCGCGCGGCGAGCGGGCCGTGGCTTTTTGCAGAGCCGAAAAACAATTCTGCTTTCACCACCGAGCACACGACGATGTCGGACGAATGATGTGAATCAAGCTGAGCGCGCAATTTTGGTGCCCGACCGGCGATGTAAAGAATGCACGCGTTGGTATCTAGCATCCACTTCAATCAATCGGCTCCCGGACTTCGTAGGTTCCCTGATCACCACGTTCAATACCGAGTTCAGCTCCAGAACCATATGTCCGGGCGACGAATGCGCGCCACTCCTCCTGGTCAAGGACTTTTTTCTCGGACTCTGCCGTCTCAATCGTCACGCGCACGCGATGGTTTGCCTCTGATTCCCCTAGCGGGACGCGTAGCGACAACACGCCATCTGGGCCGACGTCAGATTCGATCTCAAGCGTCTTCATCGTGTCTCCTTCCCGAACCATTCTACGCCCCCTTCAACATCTTCCGCAGCACCGTTTGTAGGATTCCGCCGTTACGGTAGTAATCGAGTTCCACGGGGGTGTCGATGCGGCAGGTGGTGGTGAAGGTGATCATTTTCCCTTCGGCCTGCGTCACGCTGACGGTCACGTCCTGCCCGGGCTTGAGCGTATCGTCGACCAGCACGTCGTACGTGCCCGTGCCGTCGAGGCCGAGCGTTTTTGCGGTCTCGCCCTTTTTGTAGACCAGCGGCAGGACGCCCATGCCGACGAGATTGCTGCGGTGGATGCGTTCGAAGCTCTCTGCGATCGCGACGCGCACGCCGAGCAGGAATGTGCCCTTGGCGGCCCAGTCCCGGCTGCTGCCCATGCCGTAATCCTTGCCGGCCAGTACGACAAGCGGGACGCCGTGTTTCTGGTATTCCATGCTGGCGTCATAGATGGGGACCACCGCGCCCGTCTCAATGCCCACGGATTGCGATCCGTGCGCATTCGGCACGCCGAGGAACTTCGTCACGCCGCCTTCGGTGCCGGGGGCGAGCAGGTTTTTAAGACGGATGTTCGCGAACGTGCCGCGCGTCATCACGCGGTCGTTGCCGCGACGCGCGCCGTAGCTGTTGAAGTCGATCGCGCCGACGCCGGCGTTCAACAAAAACTTCCCGGCCGGCGAATCTTTCATGATCGAGCCGGCCGGTGAAATGTGGTCGGTCGTCACGCTGTCACCGACCATCACCAACACCTGCGCCGATTTGATCCCCTTGATCGGCGAAGGCTCCGGCGCGAGATTCGTGAAGAACGGCGGTTCCTGGATGTAGGTGCTCGCGTCGTCGAAGTTGAACAGCTCGCCTCCTTTGACGGGGATGGCGTTCCACTGTTCGTTCTTCTCGCCGACGTTGTGGTACTGGTTCGTGAACATGGCCGGGTCGATGCACGATGCGACGGTTTCGGCGACCTCTTTTGCGGTCGGCCAGATGTCTTTCAGGTAGACGTTTTGGCCGTCCTTGCCACGGCCGATCGGGTCTTTCGACAAGTCGATGTCCACCGTCCCCGCGAGCGCGTACGCGACCACCAACGGCGGAGACGCGAGATAATTCGCCTTCACGTGCGGGTTGATGCGCCCCTCAAAATTCCGGTTCCCCGACAACACGCCGGCCACGACCAAATCCTTCGCTTCGACCTGATCGCTGATGTGTTCCGGCAGCGGCCCGGAGTTGCCGATGCAGGTCATGCAGCCGTAGCCGGTCGTCTGGAATCCGATCTGGTCGAGGTACGTTTGCAGACCGGCCTTGTTGAAATAATCGGTAACCACACGCGAGCCGGGACTGAGCGAGGTCTTCACATGCGCCTTGGATTTCAATCCTTTCTCTACGGCCTTCTTGGCGACGAGGCCGGCGGCGACCATGACGCTGGGGTTGCTCGTATTCGTGCAACTGGTGATGGCGGCGATGACGACGTCGGCGTGTTTGACTTCTACTTCTTCGAGAACTGCTACGCCGCCGGCGGCGGCGGCTTTAATGGTTGCGGCCTTGACCGTGTCAGCGAAATTCATGTCGAAGCTTTTTTTCACGTTCGGCAGGCTGATGCGGTCTTGCGGGCGCTTCGGGCCGGCGAGGCTCGGCTCGACGGTGCTCAGATCGAGTTCGAGCACTTCCCCAAAGACCGGCTCGACGTTCGCTTGCCGCCACAAGCCTTGTTCCTTGCAGTAGCGCTCGACGAGGTCGATCTGTTTCGCGTCACGGCCGGTGAGCGTGAGATACTTCAACGTCTGGTCGTCGACGGGGAAGAAGCCCATCGTCGCGCCGTACTCGGGCGCCATGTTGGCGATGGTCGCACGGTCGGCGACGGACATGTGCGACAGGCCGGGGCCGAAGAATTCGACGAATTTTTCGACCACGCCGTGCTTGCGAAGAATTTGCGTGATGGCGAGCACCAAGTCCGTCGCCGTCGTGCCTTCGGACAATTCGCCCCAGAGTTTGAACCCGACCACCTGCGGCGTAACCAAATAAATCGGCTGACCGAGCATACACGCCTCGGCCTCGATCCCGCCCACGCCCCAACCGACCACGCCAAGTCCGTTGATCATCGTCGTATGACTGTCGGTGCCTACAAGGCTGTCGGGATAGGCCACGCCGTCCTTGGTCTGCACGACTTTCGCGAGGTATTCCAAATTGACCTGGTGCACGATGCCGGTGGCCGGCGGGACGACGCCGAAGTTCTTGAACGCCTTTTGTCCCCATTTCAAAAATTCGTACCGCTCGGCGTTACGTTGAAATTCGGTTTTGATGTTATTGAGGAGCGCGAACTCGCTGCCGAACTCGTCGACCTGCACGCTGTGGTCGATCACCAGGTCGACGGGGACGATCGGGTTGACCTTCTGCGGGTCTCCACCCGCGCGTTTCATGGCCGCGCGCATCGCGGCGAGGTCGACGACGCAGGGGACGCCCGTGAAGTCCTGCAAAATAACACGCGCGACTTTGAAGGGCAGTTCGACGGCGTTGACCTTCGTCGCGTTGTAATTGGCGACGCCGACAACGTCCGATTCATTCACCACAAACCCGTCGACGTTTCGCAGGCAACTTTCGAGCAGCACCTTGATGCTGAACGGCAGCTTGTCGACGTGGCCGATACCGGCCTTGGTGAGCGCGTCGAGCCGGTAGGCGGTGACGTCACCGGCGAGGGTGTTGATCTTGGAAACGGAGCCGAAAGGGTTGTGATTGATGGCCATGATGATGGGTCTGTAGAACTGAACGCGCCCCGCGACGGACTGTCCGGGCGGTGCGATAGGCGCATCTTATGCGCGGGGGCATGGAGCCTCAAGGATGCAGGCTGCACGATAAGACCCTTCTGTTCTCACGGAACCTCCGGGAACCACGGAGCACGCATTTTGAACAGCGACAGAGCGAGTGATGGACCACAGATTGCACAGATTTCACAGATTAAATA
>Ga0163144_10027265_pt1 | contig 11068 bp, 6 predicted proteins | sample OliLak19BULKMAT1_FD_123175 | JGI IMG/M metagenome (GOLD analysis project Ga0163144, IMG submission 123175) | Freshwater microbial mat bacterial communities from Lake Vanda, McMurdo Dry Valleys, Antarctica - Oligotrophic Lake LV.19.BULKMAT1 | ecosystem: Environmental > Aquatic > Freshwater > Lake... | reverse complement strand
TTTCGCGCGGGGTCACGGATTCGCCTTACGATCAATGGCGCCGACCGCGACAATTTTCCGACGCTGGCGCGGGCGCCGAGGGTCACGATTCACCGGGGACCTGGCCACGTGTCGCTGCTCGAATTACCGGTCATTCCCGAGGGGCGCTAGACCGGCCGGCGCGATCCCTGCGGCGGTGGCGAATGAGGCTGAGCGTCGGCTGAAGTGGCTCCGCTTTTCTGTACAGCCTACCGGGGCGGGTTGAGTCGAGCGCGAGCGGGGGATCAGGCTGCCACCGCGAGAGGCCGCGGCGTGCAGGAGGCCTCGTCCGGGGTGCGGTCGGTGAGGCGTGAGTGGCGCCGTCGACTATTGGAGAGGGTGAGGTACCGGCCGATGCCCGCGGTCGCGGAGCAGGCCGATGAACGCCGCGCTCGTGCATGGGGCGCTGCGAGACACCGTGAGCTATGTCATCTCTCATCTCCTACGCCGCTTGCTGCGGCACATTGATGTCCCAGCTCCAGCGCTGGTTCGGCGCGGTCGCGAGGAGTTCGGGCGCTGTGAACCCGGGGTGGCGCCGCTGAGCGGGTCGCTCCCGCCACTCGCCCGCCGCGACCAGCATGCGATACATGGTGCGCTCCGAGCCGCGGTACGTCCCTGCATTGAGCAGCGTCGCATAGAGCGCCGCGCGGCTCATGCAACACGTCGAGCACCCGCTGCCGCTCCGTGGGGGTAAGCGTACGGCACAACGACACGGGAACGCATGCAGGACGTCTGGCACGCTGACGCCGGGACGAGAGCCGCGTGCGCGGCATCGACGGCTGAGACTGCATGGTACGGATGTGCCGGTCCTCAACCACGCAATGCTGCGAACTTCCCCTGACGCACCCGGGGCATGCGATGCGCTAGGCTACGACCAGTGGCCGACACATCACGCGGAACGCCGGCCTGAAGGCAACAACAGCGCACCTGCATGCGGGCGCGACATCCGGAGAGTCTCCATGAAGGGCTTCGTACGCAACATCGAGGAAATCGCCGTCGGCAACTCCGATTTCCGCAAGGTGCTCTATACCGCCACCAACTGTCAGCTCGTGGTCATGGCGCTGGACGTGCAGGCAGACGTCGGCGAGGAGGTGCACGAGCTCGATCAGTTCTTTCGTGTGGAACAGGGCAGCGGCGCCGCCGTGCTGGATGGCGTGCGCACGGAGATCGCCGCGGGATTCGCAATCCTGATCCCGGCCGGCACGAAGCACAACATCATCAATACGGGTGATGTGCCGATGAAGCTCTACACCCTGTATGCGCCACCCAGTCATCGCGACGGCGTCGTGCACAAAACGCGGGCAGCGGCGGACGCCGATACGGAACACTTCGACGGCAAGACCACTGAGGGCCACCCTGACGTCAGGGCATCAGAACGCCGTGCGACGCAGGAAGTCGAGCAGCGGCACCAGTAAGCGCCACGGATCCTCCTCGAACGGCACGTGCCCCAATCGCGGCAACGGAACGAGTGAGGCGTGCGCTATGGCACGCTGGTAGTCAGTCGCATTGCTGAACGGAATCATCTGGTCCTGCTCGCCCCACAGCAGGAGTGTCGGCACCTGAATACGGCGGAGCATCGGCACCGGGTCCGCCAGCACGGTCTGCCGCATCCGCGCGAGCAGCGCCGCGCGTGCGCCGGGCGCGAGCATCATGTCGTAGTATCGAGTGGTGACAGCGTCGGTCATCGACGCCGGATCGGCATACGCCGGCGCGAGGCTCATCGTCAGCACGGGCTTCGGCAGCACATAGCGCATCAGCGACATGGTGATCGGCACGTCGGCGGCCCTGCCGTACTCGAACCCGGGGCTCGCGAAGCCGTCGGGTGAGATCAACACCAGCCGTTCGATGCGCGACGGGTACTGCGCCGCAAACGACCACGCCACCCGTCCGCCCATCGAGTTGCCGATCAGCGTCGCGCGTTCGACATGCAACGTGTCCAGCAGTGCCGCAAGCACCCGCAGACTGCGCGCGTCCCGATAGTCACCACCGTGATCGGGCGCGCTCAGTCCACTGCCCGGAAAGTCGAAGCGAATGACACGATAGTCGCGCTCCAGCACAGTGGCCCACGGCTGCCCGGTAAGCAAGCTGGAACCGAGCCCATGCAGCATGACGAGCACGCGAGCGTCTCGCGGTCCCGTGTCGCGCACGTGCAGGCGCACACCAGCCACCATCATGAGGTCTTCCGGTCGCGTGGCGTACGTCGCCTCGAGGTGTGCACGATCCTTGTCGGGCGTCCACAGCACATACGCCGTGCCGAGCAGGCCGGCGGCGATGATGATCCTGGTACGTGTCTTCACGCGCTCTGGTGTGGCTGGCGGGACGGTGGATATCGGCCGGACAAGATGGCCGATGCGACGCGCTACGCAAAACCCCGACGCGCGCTGCCGGCCCACGAGAGTGTCGGCAACGTGCCGCCCCTGTTCGCCCCGCCCACCACCGATCATGCAGCTGACGGGGTCGCAGCCGCCGCTCGAGTGGGCGACCGAGCGGCGAACGTGCAGTGGCGCGCTGGTGGCGCGTGACGCGGCTTCGGACCGCGTTCGCGTGGACGCGCGTGCAGATCCGACCGCCGCCCGGGTTCGTTAGATCGAAGCCGGCGTCAGCACGCGCCGCGCGCATCCGGCTTTCGCCCCCATGCCATGGTGGCCACGAGGCGCGCTCCCCAGGTGTAGCGAGCCTTCACCCTGCGCTCGCACCGGCGGCCGATCGCAAGGAAAAACGTCCCTCTTGCTGGAATAAAGCGATAGTCGTAAGTTCTGGCGAGTCATTCATGGGGAGAGGACGCTGGACGCCTCGCCCTGGCCAGTGGTGTTGGCGAAGCCGCGAAACGGTGGCGGGCATCGCACGCGACTGTGTTGGGGCACGCCGCAATGGGCGGCTCCGTGCGGGCCTGACGCCGGAGAGGGAGCGGGACGTCCTGCAGGCATGGTCGGCGCGACGACGGGGGTGACACGCCAGGGCAGGCAGTGCGCCATGAGGGATTGAACGCCAGAAGTCGAGAGCGGGAGGCACGGACGATGGTGCTGTCTCCGGCGGGCATCGCACGCACATTCGCGTTTGGCAGCCGTTCGAAGGCGCATGGCCGGGCGCGACCGGGCACTCAGGACTCTTCCGCCGCGCGCCACGTCGCGCGCGGCGTGCAGCCTTGCTTCGCACGTCCTGTATTCCCCCAGCCCGAGGTGCCCCGTGAAGCATGCACGAACGTTGCCTGGCAGGAGAGGACCGCTCGAGATCGTTAGGCTCTGGCTCCTGGCGTCCCTGCTCCTTCTCGGTGCCAGCCGCGCGGCCATCGCGCAGGCCACAGCGCAGGGCACCGCGCAGGCCACCGCGACCATCCGCGGGGTCGTCCTGGATGCCCTTGGCGCACAGCCCATCGAAGCGGTGCAGGTCTACGTCGCCGGGCAAAACGTCGTCACGACGACGAACGCCAGCGGCGAGTTCGTGCTGCAGCGCGTGGCGCCCGGGCGCGTGACGGTGCGCACGATCCGGCTCGGGTCGACGCCTGCCGAGCAGGTCGTCGAGATCGCGGCCGGCGAAACCAAGACCATCAGGTTCGAGCTGTCGCGGACGGCGCTCAACCTCAGCGAAGTCGTCGTCACCGGCACCGGTGGCGCGATGGAGAAGCGCAAGGTGGGCAACTCGCTCGCCAGCGTCAGCGGCGCGGAGATCGCCAAGCTCGCGCCGGTCTCCAACCTCCAGGAGATGCTGCAGGGGCGGGCCGCCGGGGTCGCCATGCTCCCCTCGGGCGGCACGATCGGGTCCGGCGGGAGCATCCGCATCCGCGGCCTGACGTCGGTCACGCAGAGCGGTGACCCCCTCATCTACATCGACGGCGTGCGCCTCGATGTCTCGAGCAATGGCCCGAACGTCGGAGGGCAGACGCCGTCCCGCCTGACCGACCTCGTGACGGCGGACATCGATCGTGTCGAGATCGTGAAGGGGGCCGCTGCGACTACGCTCTACGGGACGCAGGCCGCCAACGGGGTCATCCAGATCTTCACCAAGCGGGGGGCCACCGGCCGGCAGCGGAGGACGATCGAGGTCGAAAACGGGATCGAGCGGCTCAATGCCAGCCGCATGCCTGGGCGCCTCTGGACGCAGTATGAGGGTCCCACGGGGTATCGCGCGAATGACCCGCGTGAAATCATCTCGAACGGCTACCTCCAGAACTACAACGGCTCCATCGCCGGTGGGCTCGAATCCATTTCCTATTACTTCTCGGGCGGTTACACCCGGGATGAATCGACCATCGCCCCAGAGAACAACTGGCTGCGCCGACTGAACGGCCGCTCGAACCTGAACGTCGTGTTCTCGCCGAAGGTCTCGTTAGGGCTGAACATGGGGGTCACGGGGTCGCTGCTGCGCATCCCGGACAACGACAATGCGCTGCACGGGCTCTACTCGCAGGTCGTGAGCGGCGTGCCGTGGACGGCAGATGCGGGGCGCCGCTGGGGCGAACGATGGGGCTCGTGGGACATCAACCGCACGATCGAGAACTACCAGGACGTGCAGCGCATGGTCAGCGGGATCACCCTCGACGCCCGCCCCACGGAAAACTGGCGGAACAAGCTGGTCGTCGGACTCGACTGGATCGACGAGGAGAACACGCGCTACGTCCCCTACGGCTTCAAGGGCGCGGGGATCCCGTTCGGCAGCCGGTCGAACCAGAAGCGCCGCTTCAACGACCTGACGGTCGACCTGCAGAGCGTCTACTCGCTCAAGGCCTTCGGACGCTTCGCCACCGACATCACCGCCGGCCTTCAGGGAGACTTCCGGAACGACATCCGGACGCTCGCCGACGGTCGGGACTTCCCGGCACCCGGCGTCTCGACGGTGAGCTCCACGGCGATTCGAACCAGCGCCGAGACACGCACGGAAGAGATCAACGGCGGCGTCTTTCTGCAGGGACAGATGGCGTTCGGCGACCGGCTCTTCGTCACCGCCGGTGCGCGTGTCGACGGCAACTCGGCGTTCGGCAAGGACTTCCCGCTCCAGACGTACCCGAAGGTGTCGGCAGCCTACCAGATCTCGCAGGAGAAGTTCTGGCCGACCCAGCTCATCCCGATGCTGAAGCTGCGTCTCGCCTACGGCGTGGCCGGACGCTCGCCGACGCAGTTCTCGGCGGACCAGACCTACATCGCCATTGCCGCAGAGAATGGCCTCCCTGCGGTGAGCCCGGGCAACGTGGGTGACCCCAATCTCGGCCCCGAGCAGTCCAAGGAGATCGAGGCGGGGCTCGAAGCCGGCTTCTGGCACGAACGCCTCGGCCTGGAAGCCACCTTCTTCTCGCAGCGCACCGAGGACGCCCTCGTCCAGAAGCAGTTCCCGCCATCGCAGGGCTTCAGCAATCGCCAGTTCGCCAACATCGGTGAGGTGCGCAACAGCGGCCTCGAGCTGGGCATCCGCACCCTGGTGATCCAGAGGGCCAACTTCGAGTGGGATTCGAATCTCCAGCTCTCCTGGATGACGAACGAAGTGACCGACCTCGGTGGCTCGCCCCCGATATCGGGCGGAGGGGCAGTGCGCATCGTCCAGGGGTACCCTGTCGTCGGCATCTGGACCCGAGGCCTCAAGGCGTGGGATCCCGTCAAGCGGACGCACATCGGCACCGACACGCTCATCTACCGGGGATCGTCGGCCCCCTCCTGGCGCGGGTCGCTGCAGAGCAGCGTCCGCTTCTGGAAGCGCTGGTCCCTGAGCGCCCAGGGCGACTTCGCGACCAACATGTTCGAGCAGAACTTCGCGAAGGGGTGGTCCATCTCCAAGCTCACCGGCGACCCCTATCTCCAGCTGACCACCGGTCCGCGGGCGACCCGCACGCCGGCGAGTGATTCCCTCCTCAACCTGATCAGCGTCCTCGGGCCCGGTTACCTGGTCGAACGCGCCGACTTCTTCAAGTTCCGCGAGCTGAGTCTCCTCGTGCAGCTCCCCGCACTCATGGCGCGGTGGGCATCGGTCAGCGATGCCTCGATCCGCTTCGCGGCCCGCAACCTGTGGGTGTACGCACCTAACTACACGAATCCAGATCCGGAGGTCAACACCAACGGCAACAGCACGCTCGCCCGGGGCTCCGACTTCAACACGCAGCCACCGGCCCGCCGATTCCTGCTTGCCTTGCGTGCCACCTTCTAACCCACCCGGAGCACACTACCGATGAACACCATTCGCAGCATTGCCCACCTTCGGCGATGGGTGCCCCGATCGGCGCTCCTCGTGACTGCCGCTTGCACCGGTGTCCTTGATGTCGAGAACGAACGTGACATCTCATCAGAGGACCTCAACTCGGTCGAGGCCGTGCCGGCGCTCATCGCCGGCGTGTCGGGTGACTTCTCCGCTGTCTACATGCTCGGTGCGCTCGTGTCGGGCTACTCGGCCAATGAGCTGCAGCATGTGGGGTCGGCCACCGGTTGGCGGGAGCTCGAGGACGGCTTCGCCGACAACCAGGGATCGGCGGGGACGTTCTACAACAATGCGGCGCGCGCGCTGTGGGTCGCCGATCAGGCAGCGACGCGCTTCAAGACGCTCCTGCCCAACGCGGACAGTCGCGTCGAGACGGCGCGCGCGCGGATCTACAGCGGTTACACGCTGCTCCTGATGGCCGACAACTTCTGTCGTGTCACCATCGACGGCGGCGCGCCGATCACCCCGGCCCAGGCGTACGAACAGGCCGAGTCGCGCTTCACCGAAGCGCTGACGGTGGCGCAGAAGGGGAACCTCGTCCCGCAGCAGCAGGCGGCGCTCGCGGGACGCGCGCGGGCGCGCCTGATGCGCGGCAGCTTCGCCGGCGCCCGCGATGATGCCAAGCTGATCACCCAAGGCTTCCGGCTCGACGCCAGGTATTCGGAGAACAGCGCGCGCGAGAACAACGACATCGCGCTCTCCACCGTGCGGCTGATTCGCAAGGAAGGAAGCGTCCATCCCATTTATTACAGCGACGCGCGCTACAAGACCGACCCGCGCACGAAATTCCTCGATCGTGGCCCTGCAGAGAAGGGGGCCGACGCCATCCGGCAGTTCGTCGAGCAGCAGAAGTACCCCGCCCGCACCGCACCGGCCGTCATCGCCAGCTGGCAGCAGGCGAGGCTCATCGAAGCCGAGGCGGAGCTCCGGTTGACCAACACCACACGGGCGATCCAGCTCATCAACGAAGTGCGCGCCGCCGCCGCCCTCACCCCCTACACGGGAAGCACGGCCAGCGCCGACGTCCTGAAGCAGCTCATGTACGAGCGCTCCGCCGAGATGTGGCTCGAGGCCCAACGTTTCCACGACCTCAAGCGGACCAACGACCCCTTCCTCGCCGGACGCGCCAGCTGCTACCCGCTCAGCTTCGCCGAGGAGCAGTCGAATCCGAACATCGACAAATGACGCATCGTCATGAAGCACCCGGCGCATGTATGCGGCACTCGCATCGGTGGTTGACGAGGCTGGGACTCGCGGCAGCGGTGATGGGCCTCACTCCCTCGGGGAGTGGAGCCCAGGGGCGCGACGCATGGGACGTCACCCAGGCACGTGGCCGTACGCGCGACATCGCCTTCACGACCTCCGAAGGGACGTGGATGTCGATGGACGTGACCCCCGACGGTCGGTGGATCGTCTTTGACCTGCTCGCGCACGTCTATCGCGTCCCTGCTGCGGGGGGAGCCGCCGAGAGCCTGACGCAGAACAGTGGCGTCGCGCTGAACTTCCAGCCGCGCGTCTCGCCGGATGGGCGGCACATCGCCTTCATCTCCGACCGGCGCGGGCAGAACAACCTGTGGATCATGAACGTCGACGGCACGGAGCCTCGCGCCGTCTTCGTCAACGAGAACGTCCGCGTTGCGGAGCCGGCGTGGAGCGCCGACGGCCAGTACATCTTCGTCCGACGGCAGAGCATGACAGCCGCGGGAGAGGGAGCGGGCGGCGGCGGGGGGATCTGGATGTACCACCGCGATGGTGGTGAGGGGGTCGAGGTCATCGGCCCCTCGTCAGGCCTCAGCGCGCCGGCCTGGCCATCGCCGTCGCGCGACGGGCGTTACCTGTACTTCCAGGTCAACGCCGGCAGCGCCCGCGACGTCGTACGCGGCTCGGTACAGCTGCGCCGCTACGAGTTCGCCACCCGCGAGGTCATCGCCATCACGTCGGGTGAGGCGAACACGCAGATTCGCCTCTCCAGCGGTGGCGCCTTCGCACCCGAGGTCTCCCCCGACGGGCGATGGCTGGCCTTCGCGCGCCGAATTCCCAACGCGAAGATCTCCTATAAAGGGCACACGTACGGTCCCCGGACCGCGCTCTGGCTCCGCGACCTGGAGTCGGGAGCGGAGCGCCTGGCGATCGATCCGGTCGAGATCGACCTGTCCGAGGGGGGCGGGAGTCGCGCGCTCCCCGGATACGCCTGGTCGCGTGACGGTCGCACCCTCGTGATAGCACAGGGAGGGAAGATCCGCCGCGTCGATGTCTCGTCAGGCGACGTGTCGACCGTCCCGTTCGTTGCGCAGGTCAAGCGCACGATCTCGGAGATGGCGGCCGCCACGTTCCGCCAGAACGATGACACGTTCGAGGCGAAGTTCCTCCGGTGGCACACGCGCTCGCCGGACCGCAGGACGCTGGCCTTCCAGGCGATCGGGCGCGTGTGGCTGATGGACATCCCCAGCGGGATCCCGCGCCGCCTCACCCCGCCCGACTTCGCACCCTTCGAGTTCGCCCCCACCTGGTCGCCCGATGGCCAGTGGCTCGCCTTCACGACCGTGGACGACACGGGGCGCGGCCACGTCTGGAAAGCTCGGGTGGGAGCCACGACGCCGCGCACCTCGGCTTCCCGTGTTGCAGGCGGCTCCCCCGCCACCCTCCAGCGCCTAACGACCACCGCCGCGGAGTACGTCCACCCCATCTGGTCGCCCGATGGCAAGGAGGTCATCGCCGTCCGGGGGTCCGGTGCGACCTTCAGGGGGCAGGCGATGATGTTCAACCCGTGGTACGATCTCGTGCGCATTCCCGCCTCGGGGGGGGCAGCGAGCAGCATCATCCGGGTCGCGCGGGCATCGGAGGGGGACATCTACAGCTTCGCCCGGCGCTCGATCGTGCAACCGGCCTTCGGTCCGGGGGGGCGCCTCTACTATCTGGAAGAGCGGCAACCGGCTGGAACGGGGAGCGGGCGCGGGCGCGCCATGATGCACTTCACTTCCGTCGCGCTCGACGGATCGGATCGGCGGTCACACCTCCGCTTTCCATTCGCCGATGAAGCGGTTCCATCGCCCGACGGCCGATGGGTCGCCTTCCAGGAGGGCGACAACGTCTACCTCACGGCGTTGCCCGCGGGCGGTGGCGGCGAGGAGCCGCTACTGGTGGAGAAGCGCCGCGGGCGCGTCCCGATCCGTCAGGTCAGCACCGCGGGCGGACTCTTCCCGCGCTGGCTCGACGCCGCCACGCTCGAATACGGGAGCGCCAACCGGCACTTCGTGTACCACGTCGCCGAGCGCTCCACCGACACCACGGCGATCCGCCTCGCCGTCGAGCGCTACAAGCCGTCCGGCACGCTGGCCCTGACAGGGGCGAGGATCATCACGCTCGACAACCGCCGGGTCGTGGAGAACGGCACGGTGATCGTCCGCGGCAATCGCATCGCCTGCGCCGGGGAGTGCCCCACGACCGGCGTCGATCGTACCATCGACGTCTGCGGCTCGACGATCATCCCGGGGCTCATCGACATGCACGCGCATCACCACCGCGAGCATCGGGGCTTCCGCCCTCGGCACGACTTCGAGGTGGGCGTCTACCTCGCGTTCGGGATCACGACGAATCTCGACAACTCGATGTGGTCGCAGAACATCTTCCCGACCGCGGAGCTCATCGAGGCTGGGGAGACGCCGGGGCCGCGGACCTTCAGCACCGGCGACCCGCTGTATCGTGGCGATGCACCGCGCCAGAACGAGCTGTCGTCGTACGACGTGACCGAGCAGAGCGTGCAGCGCCTGGCGTCATGGGGGGCCGTCTCGCTCAAGCAGTACCAGCAGCCGCGCCGCGACCAGCGCCAATGGGTCTCGCATTCCGCGCGCAAGCTTGGTGTGCGCGTCACCGGCGAGGGGGGCGACCTCGAGTACGACCTGAGCATGATCATGGACGGGCAGACCGGGTGGGAGCATCCCCTGGACAACCTCCCGCTCTACAGCGACGTGACACGCTTCCTCGGCGCGGCCAACGCCACATACTCCGTGACCTTCGGCGTCGGGAGCAGCGTGTGGAACGAGGAGTACTGGTGGGGAGAGCGCGAGGTCTGGAAGGATCCACGGCTCCAGAAGTGGCTCCCGTGGCGGACCTTGCTGCCGCACTCCCGGCGCGTCATGCAGCGCCCGGCTTCCGATTACAGCTTCCCGATTCTCGCGCAGGCGGTCGCCGACATCATTGCCGCTGGCGGCAATGGCGCCATCGGCTCGCATGGCCAGGCGCACGGCATCGCGCCGCATTGGGAGGTGTGGATGGCTGCCTCCGCGCTGGGGAATCACGGTGCGTTGGAGCTCGGCTCGCTCGGCGGGGCGCGCTTCCTCGGCATGGAGAGCGACCTTGGCTCCCTCGCGAACGGGAAGCTCGCCGACCTGATCGTGCTCAATGGCAATCCGCTGGAGGACATCCGCCAGACGGCCAACATCCGCTACGTCATGCGGGGCGGGGTGCTCTACGACTCCGGATCGCTCGACGAGATCTGGCCGCGCGCTCGCCCGTTCGGGGCGTATCCCTGGATCGATCCCGTCTCGCTGCAGACCGACGTCAAGGGCGTCGACCATCACGACAAGGCGACGAAGACGAACGAGTCGGCGCGCCAGCGACCGTAGGCAGAACGCGTACCGTCAGCAGCAATGCCGGGATCCGGAGCCTCCGGGTCCCGGCATTGTCGTCCCGAGAACGCGCTCGATCGGTTCGGCCAGCGTGACGAGCGCAGCGACGAGCGCACTGCTAGCCCGAAGTTACCCCGCGAAATAGGCCTTGTAGCCAACCGAACCGGTTGGCTGCCTTCACGTTAGGGACTGCGATCATCAGGCAGCGTGTTGCCATGTAATTGCGCTTGATAGGTACAATG
>Ga0163144_10027264_pt1 | contig 11069 bp, 10 predicted proteins | sample OliLak19BULKMAT1_FD_123175 | JGI IMG/M metagenome (GOLD analysis project Ga0163144, IMG submission 123175) | Freshwater microbial mat bacterial communities from Lake Vanda, McMurdo Dry Valleys, Antarctica - Oligotrophic Lake LV.19.BULKMAT1 | ecosystem: Environmental > Aquatic > Freshwater >... | reverse complement strand
TTACCCTGATCTTAGGAAATTGTCTAAGAATCACTAAAATTTTGTTGTTCTATAATCAAAAAAAATTACGAGGATGTATATTATGGATTCCTTACTACTTCAAGAAGCAACAGACAACTTTAATACAATAATTAACCAAGTCACCCAAAGCCATAAACCAGTCATAGTCAAAGGCACAGACAATGACGTAGTTATCATCTCTAAAGAAGATTGGGCAGCGATCAAAGAGACAATTTATCTTAACTCTATCCAAGGATATATCGACTCACTCAAAGAAGTCATGTCTAGCCCCAGAAACGAATGGGTAAAAGCTGAGGAGCTAGGATTATAAACTGATGTGGGAAGTGATCTTCATGAAAAACATTAGTTTCGATGTTAACTGCTGAAATGTTGAGTTTCAAACATAGCATCAATTAAATATCAACTTGTTTCAGGAACTTATGTCGGTGGATTAGGATACGTCCATCCTATAATTTTTAATTGAAGCGCAAAACGCTGTAGTGAAATTTTTCTAGTGAAGTTATAGCCTATGTCTAGTCGCGTCAAAGCACTTGTTTATTACATTACGGCGCGGTTGCTACTTGCCCCACTGATGTTGTGGGCGATCGCCTCGGTTGTATTTCTATTGATGCGTGCGACCCCTGGTGATCCCATTGATGCGATTTTGGGACCTCGCGCTCCTGAAGAAGTCAAAGTAGTGTTGCGTGAACAAGTTGGACTAACAGGTTCTTTGTTTTCCCAATATTGGGGATACATGAAAGATTTGTCGCACTTTAGTCTAGGTAAATCGATCAGTACTCGGGAACAGACAGTTTGGCAAATTATTAAAAACTTTTTTCCAGCTACTGCCGAGCTAGCGATTTATGCGTTGATCATTGCGCTAGTAGTTGGTTTGACAGTGGGCATTTTTGCGGCTTTGCGCCCAAACACTAAATGGGATGTAGCTGGCAGGTTGTTTGGGATTATTACTTACTCATTACCGCTTTTTTGGGTGGGGATGATTTTGCAGTTGGTTTTCTCAGTGCAACTAGGATGGTTGCCGATTGGGACAAGATTTCCTGCTGGTGTCGAACCACCAGTGAGGGTAATTGGACTATATACAATTGATGCGCTGATAAAAGGAGATTGGAAAAGCCTCTGGACGAGCATTCAATATCTGATTTTACCTGCGATGAGTTTAGGGATTGTGATTAGCGGTATTTTTGAGCGGATTGTCCGCGTAAATTTGCGTCAAACTTTGCAATCTGACTATGTGGAAGCCGCAAAAGCGAGAGGGATTAGTCCAATGGCAATTTTGTTTAATCATGCGCTCAAAAATGCCATGATTCCTGTGATTACCATTCTCGGTTTGACAGTAGCTTCGATGTTAGGTGGTGCAGTTCTTGCCGAAGTTACTTTTTCTTGGCCAGGATTAGCAAACCGATTATTTGAGGCGATCGTGGGGCGTGACTATCCAGTTGTGCAGGGAATTGTGGTGTTTTTTGCGATCATTGTCACGATCGCTAGTATTCTCGTAGACATCATCAATGCTTGGATTGATCCTCGTATTCGTTATTAAAAAGCATGATTTGTGGCGGGTTGCTTCGCAAATCATGTTTGGTATTTGGTTATTCAGTAGTCAGTGCTGGTTGTATGAAAATCAAACCTGTTTTTGTTGGAATTGCGGTACTTGGCATGTTGCTACTATTGCTGAGCCTGAGTACAGTGGCAAAGGTTTTAGGAGCAAGTCCCTGTAGTGTTTTAGCAGGCGTAAAAGCTCAGCCTCTGGCAGTGAGCTTATTGCCGAAGCGATCGCCCGCATTTATCTCGTTTTTAGTCAATCCAGACAAATTAGGATTATTCACGCAGTTGGCAGCACAGCCAAGCGATCGCGCTGATGTTCGTCATGAGTTAGACAACCTCAAACAGCAGCTTCGACAAAACTGGTCACTTGATTATGAGCGTGATGTCAAAACTTGGCTCGATCAAGAAATTACTTTAGCGGTCACCGATTTAGATCTCGACAATCAACCTGCTAATGGTCTTCAATCGGGATATTTACTGGCTTTTGTTGCTAAAGATGTGGATCTTGCAAAGACAACAATTGCTGATTTTTGGCAACGTCTTGCGTTGAATGGTTCCGATTTAGGCTTTGAGCAATATCAAGGTGTATCGATCTTAAGTACCAGCTTAAGTACCAGTGTTATTAATGATAAACCGACGATCGCTGGGACAACATTGGGTAAGTTTGTATTGTTTGCTAATGATCCAAAAGTGTTACGCGAAGTAATCAACGATTTACAATCGCCTAGTTTAGCGCTGACAAGTCTAGATAGCTATCGCGATCGCATTGCTCAAATCGATACAGGTAAAATTGCGATCGCCTATGTGAATCTAGGAGAGCTAGGTGAAGAGATCCCCAAAGAGAGCTTGTTAATGAGCCTAAGTTTTGATAAAGCAGGAATTAGAGCCAAAACTTTATTGGCGCCAGAAAATTCTGACAAGTTAGCAGCTAAAGCTGAGTCGATTGATCACAAATTAACTAAGCCCAAATCCTCTCAAAAATCCACTGCAAATATTGCTAAAGCCATACCTTCAGGAAGCTCATTAATTATTGGCAATAATCTTGATAAAACCTTACAAAGTTTGCAAGATTCACTTTCTCTAGAATGGCAAAAGGCGATTACTAAAACAATCTTAGGAAATACAGATATTCAATTTGATCGCAGTAGCTTAGCATGGGCACAAGATGACTATGCGATCGCCTTACTTCCCAAACCAAATAGCGATCCTGATTGGTTATTAGTTGCCAAAGTCAAAGATGCTAAGAACTCTGAAACGGCGATCGCTTCTCTTGATGACCTAGCTAGAACTAAGCTCACAGTGGGCGATATCTTGCTCGAATCGCAACCTATTAAAGTTTGGACAAAGCTGACTGCAATCCCCACTAGCTCAGATTTGGGCGTATCAGGAACTGTCGTAGCAGCTCACACTAAGACTCCAAATTATATTTATTTGTCAAATTCACTCACAGTTCTAAAATCGGCGCTCACGCTTCAGGATAAACAAGCGATCGCCAACTCGAAAAATTTTAAAACTATCGCCGCGAAATTACCGAGTGATCGGCAAACATACGGCTATATCGACAAAAATTTCGATCTAAGTTGGTTAAAGACAAGCTTGCCAAATCTCTTGTCAAATCTCTTGCCAAATAGTGATGGAATAAATAAAATTTCCCAAACAATCGACAGTTCTCCACTTAGGCAAATCTTTAAACATCTTGATATTGTGAGTTTTGCTAGTACCAGTGACAAAGCAAGTATAGAGAATGGCGAACTCTTCTTATTACTGAAATAATTATTTACTCTTATCTAACTAACACTCTTATGACAGTTTTGACTACTCCTAACGATGTCTATACACTTGCTCAATGGTTAGCGGGTGATCATAGTAATTGGGAACAGGCGATCGACAATCCGCCATTTTTTGCACATATTCGGGTTGGTATTCGGACCCTACCAAATCCTATTTCTGATGAAGGCGTATGGCTATTTTTAGAACAAGCCTATGACTTTGAGTTACATCATCCTTACCGTACTGCGATATTAAATCTCCTCTATCGCAATGAGCGCATTGAAATGGTCAACTATCGCCTTAAAAATGCCGAAGTCTTTTTTGGTGGTAGCCGCGATCGCTATAAACTTAAGCCGCTAAATATTGAGGCGATCGACAAGCTAGAAGGCTGTACCCAGTGGGTGCATCGCACTGATCAGCTTACTTTTAAAGGCGGAGTCGAACCTGGTAAAAAATGTTGCATCAACCGCAAAGGCGTGGACACTTATCTCAGCATTGAGTTTGAAGTTACCGAAACCACTTATAGCAGCCTTGATCGTGGCTATGACATAGTAACTGACGAACTGATATGGGGTTCAATTGCTGGAGCATTTCAATTTACAAAAAAAGCTAGCTTTGGTGACGAAATTTCCATAGGATCTATTCCTTAGGTATAATAAGCACCTGACAAATTAAATTTTTAGATATGGCGCTTAGAGCGCCGCACTCTTAAATTCAATGTCAAAAGCATAACTAGTCTGAGCGTTATAGGTGTAATTTGAAAGTCCTCGTAGTTGGCAGTGGCGGCAGAGAACACGCAATAGCTTGGAAACTTCTACAATCTCCAAATATTGATCGAGTCTTTTGCATCCCCGGTAATGGCGGTACAGCCACCATGCCCAATTGTCAAAATGTTTCCCTAAGCATTGATGATTTTGAGGGGATGTTAAGGTTTGCCCAAGTACAGGGAGTTGGTTTCACCATAGTTGGTCCCGAATTGCCATTAGCACTTGGCATTGTGGATTATTTTCAAGAATCAGAAGCACTAATTTTTGGTCCAACCAAAGATGGCGCTCAGATTGAGGCGAGTAAATCTTGGGCAAAGATGCTCATGCAAGAAGGCAATATCCCAACGGCTGCTAGTGCGACATTTCAAAGCCTCGAAGCATCTGAAATCTACGTGCAGAAACAAGGCGTGCCCATCGTGATCAAAGCTGACGGTTTAGCAAGCGGCAAGGGTGTAACCGTAGCGATGACTCTCGAAGAAGCATTTGAAGCGCTTGAGCGGATATTTTCTGGACAATTTGGCGATGCAGGTGAAACTGTAGTGATCGAAGAATTTATGATCGGTCAGGAGGTATCTGTCCTAGCTGTTACTGATGGCAAAACTATACGACCATTAATTCCTGCTCAAGATCATAAACGTCTCGGTGATGGTGATACGGGTCCAAATACGGGAGGTATGGGAGCTTATGCACCCGCCCCGATCGCTAGTCCTGAGTTGATGGCAAAAGTCCAAACTCAAATTTTAGAGCCTGCGATCGCGTCGCTTCGGGCTAGAGGCATTGACTATTGTGGTTGTCTTTATGCAGGGTTAATGATCACACCCGAAGGCGAACCCAAAGTTGTCGAGTTTAATTGTCGATTGGGTGATCCTGAAACTCAAGCAGTGTTGCCATTACTGGAAACAAATCTAGACGATCTACTAATGGCTTGTGTAGAAGGTAGACTCGCAAATTTCCCACCACTTAAATGGAAAAAGCAGAGTTCTGTATGTGTAGTTATGGCGGCAGATGGCTATCCCAACAAGGTGGAAATAGGACAATTTGTAACAGGGCTTGGTAAAGCTGAAGACCGCGGTGCTTTTGTGTTTCAGTCAGGCACTAAACTTAAAAATAATGCTCTTGTTACTAATGGGGGGCGAGTTCTAGGTGTTACGGCTCTGGGTGATGACATTCACAATGCGATCGCCAATGTATATGACGCTCTTGATTTTATTGCTTATGACGGCATGTATTACCGCAAAGATATTGCTAGTAAAGCAACTATCTAAAAAAGCCCACGCAATGCGTGGGCTTTTTTCTAGTCTGCCATACTAAGATTTACAGTAATCGTCAATTTCAGCGAAGAATCGGCATTTGAGTCATGAATTTGCTGTAAATATTGGTTGATCGGCCGATCGCCATTTGGCTCAAGCAAAACTCTTGATAACAATTGCAAAAGCTTTGATGCCCCATTGCTAATTTCTTGACTGAATGATTCCGTTGCGATTGGCAAATTTATCGGAGCGGTGATCGGTGAGCTTATATTACTAACTTGAAGCGATCGATTCGTATAGCGGCGTAAAACCACTTGCAAATTATTTTTAGTCACGCGATCGCCAAAAGCCTCTGATAGCAATTGCCATAATTTATAGCCAACATCACGAATATAAGCTGCATCGTAACCAGCTTTCTCCGCAATTTCTGAATAGGTCTTACCTTCCCAAGTTTGACGAAAAATAGCCTCTTGAATGGTACTAAGGCTCTTATTTTCTAAAACAGAATCCACGATATTGAGTGCGTCTTCAATAGTCATCGTTTTCCTCACAATTCACTAATTATTTATGTTTTCAAGTCCTCTTAAAAAAATCTAGCGAGCCAAAAAACTTCATCCAAATTTTTATTTTAATTTGGAACTTCCTAACTAAATCTCCATCTAGTTAGTCAAACAAACAAATAGTTTGTACTCAACACATCTATACAATTCAAAAATCCAAAGTGATTACTCAATTTCAAAAATACTCAACCCACTTTGGTTAAACTCGCTAGAGAACTTTAAAGAACAAAACGTTGTGCATGTGTTTCAAGTTAACACAGTTTATTTAAACTGGTTAAGTAGAATAATTGTATAGATGTAAACCTCAAAAACATTTATTAGTAAGGTTTTCAGGGATTGTCATATTTTTTTGATCTAGCTCAAACTTGTTTTTAACGATAAAAATTCTGATATTTCATGACATCAATCAAGACAATAACAAGCAAGTTCTTGGAGCAGAAAAAGTCAGGTCTTTTTTTCTAGCATTTTCTGACGAAATACCACTAAGATTTTTAGGGTTACATTTTTGCACGAAAATCATGGAAAATGTTTTTCTTAGCGTTGTACGAGCAATATGGCAAACAATAAAAAAGAAGTATTGGTGTTAGGGCTGACTTTAGTGATCTGTGCTGGAATGGCTGGTGCTGGCATTTTATTCTTTGCGAAAAACAAACCGTTAAATTCTGATAGCAATCCTACAGGTATATCTAGCAATGCAAATTTTGACCTGACGACGCGCAAAAGTGAAGGTGAAAGATTACTGATTGCAGCCGAATCAAATGCAGATAAGGAGGAGGCGATCGCGGCGATTGTCAAAAAAGATTACGCTACTGCTACGGCTAAATGGGAAGCTTCACTCAGCAAACAACGCAGTGATCCTGAAGCTGTTATTTATCTGAATAACGCCAAAATTGGCGATCAGAAATCTCTAACAATAGCGGTGAGTGTGCCAATCGGCGGCAATCTCAATGTCGCTAAAGAAATTTTGCGTGGTGTTGCTCAAGCCCAAACTGAGGTAAATAGTCAGGGCGGAATTAATGGAACTCCTCTAAAAATAGCGATCATTAACGATGATAACAACATCGAAATTGGCACAAAAGTAGCTCAGGCTTTAGTTCAAGATCAAAGTGTTCTCGCTGTGATTGGACATAACGCCAGCGAGGTATCAATTGCTGCTGCGCCGATCTATCAAGCAGGAGGATTGGTGATGATGTCATCGACAAGTATTGCCAAAGAACTTTCAGGGCTGGGTAGCTACATTTTTCGGACAGTGCCAAGTGTGAGATTTCAAGCCGATGCTTTATCCCAATACGCAGTCAAAAAGCAAAACAAGAAAAATATAGGTATTTGTATTAATTCTGTCGCTAAAGCTAGTCAATCCCTGAAGGAGGAATTTACTGCTGCTGTATTTTCCGATGGCGCAAAAATCAGTCGGATCAATTGCGATCTGTCTAGTCCCAACTTTAGCGCCGACAAAGTAATTGAGGAGATGTTAAGCGATCGCGTTGATGCGCTTTTATTATCTCCAGGGGTAGAAAAAATTGAAAAAGGGATAGAAATTGCTGTTATTGCCAGAAATCGCCTTTTATTGCTGGGTGATTCGACTTTGTATACTTTCAAAACCTTGCAACTAGGACAGGGTGCGATCGCGGACATGGTGTTAACCGTGCCTTGGCATCCTGAATTTTTAGCAAATAATCCCTTTGCAAGTAATGCTGTGAAGCTTTGGGGTGGCGATGTCAATTGGCGTAGTGCCACTAGCTACGATGCAACACTGGCGATCATCAGCGGCTTACGCAAAAGTAATACCCGCAAAGGACTCCAACAAACCCTATCCAGCAATAGCTTCGAGCTTGAAGGTGCAGCAGGCAAAATTACTTTCCAACCGTCAGGCGATCGGGCTAATGCTTCAATTTTGGTAAAAGTAAGTAAAGGCGATCGCTCAGGTGTTGGCTATGACTTTGTGCCAATGCGCTAACATTTGTGGTGATTTTCTTAGCAATTTCTTTTGGGGAAGATATGCGAGCAATAGTCATAAAAGTAATGTTTTTCTTTTACTATAGCGATCGCTATAAAAAAGAAGGGCGCTTCGCACCCTTCTTTTTTGATTTTATGCTTGATATTTTTTAAAAACTAAAGTGACGTTGTGACCGCCAAAACCAAAGGAGTTAGAAGTTGCCACATTAATTGTCATTGGACGAGACTTGTTAGGCACATAGTCAAGATCACATTCAGGATCGGGATTTTCTAAGTTCATCGTTGGTGGTGCAATATCATTTTGCACTGCCAAAACAGTTGCAACAGCCTCAATGCCACCTGAACCACCGAGCAAGTGCCCTGTCATTGATTTAGTGGAGCTAACGGCAACTTTGTGAGCATGATCGCCCAACACTTGCTTAATTGCCTTAGTCTCAGTCGAGTCATTCGCTGAGGTACTAGTGCCGTGAGCGTTTATATAGTCCACCATCTCAGGAGTAATATCGCCATCTTTGAGCGCTAAAGACATTGCTCTCACTGCGCCTTCTCCATTGGGCGAAGGGCTAGTCATGTGATAGGCATCGCAGGTGCAGCCGTAGCCAACGATTTCCGCATAAATTTTTGCTCCACGCGCTAGAGCATGTTCGAGATTTTCAATTATTAAAATACCTGCACCTTCGCCCATCACAAAGCCATCGCGATCGCGATCAAAAGGACGTGACGCATGGGCAGGGTCATCATTGCGGCGGGACATGGCTCTTGCTGAGGCAAATCCTGCAAAACCGAGAGGCGTTATTGCGGCTTCAGTACCACCGCAGATCATCGCTTGAGCGAAGCCTCTTTGTACCAAACGAAATGCATCGCCGATCGCATTGGACCCAGCCGCGCAAGCAGTCACAGTGCAGGAGTTTGGTCCCTGTGCACCTGTATGGATTGCGGTCAAACCTGCTGCCATATTGCCGATCATCATCGGAATCATGAACGGACTACAACGCGATGGACCCTTGGTGCGAATAATTTCGTGCTGATCTTCGAGTACCTGCAATCCGCCGATCCCAGTACCCAGCAAAACGCCAATTTGGGCAGAGTTAATCGGTGTAATTTCTAACTTAGAGTCGCGTAAGGCTTGCAGACTAGCACAAACACCAAACTGGGAGAAGCGATCCATACGTCGTGCTTCTTTAGCGGGGATATAGTCAAGAGGATCGAATCCTTTAACTTCTCCGCCAACACGACACTCGTGGTCAGTCGTATCGAAGCGAGTGATTTCCGTAATCCCGTTTTTACCATCGACTAGACCTTGCCAGTATTCTTCGACCGTGTTACCGATCGGTGTGATTGCACCTAGTCCAGTGACAACGACGCGAGAGAGGGGCTGAGGGTTTTGCATTTCGTAATGATTTGGATAGAGTTTAAGAAATACAAGGGCTGTTTCTCCATCTTAAGGAAAAGCAACCCTCATATTTCACTAGGCAGCTTGCTTGCTTTCGATGTAATCAACAGCATTCTGAACGGTGGCAATCTTTTCTGCGTCTTCGTCTGGGATTTCAACGCCGAATTTTTCTTCTAGCGCCATAACGAGTTCAACTGTATCAAGAGAGTCAGCACCAAGGTCGTTTGCAAAGCTAGCTTCAGGCTTAACTTCGGCTTTATCAACGCCTAATTGGGATGCAACGATGTCTTGAACTTGCTCAAAGGTACTCATTTACTTATTCTCTGCTGACTATCAAAAACTTTTTAGCGTTTTTAATTTTATCGGATAAAGGTATCTGTACATACACGATCGCAAAGAACCTACAGAAAAAATCTATTTTTTAGCTAAGTCCCATACGCAAAGTCCCATACATTTAAGCTGTCGCATCAGAAATAATCCTCCAACCGAATTACCGATCGCATCAAGAGCAGGACTATAACAAGCGATCGCCGCCTGATCAGCGATGATCGATAACAAAGCACCGCTAACACTGGATTTTGAAGGCAAACCAATATCTTTAGCGAATTCTGCTGAAGCCTCATACATCCCACATTTGGTCATGATCTCTAACACGATCAGAATATATGGCGATCGCTCCGTGTCAACCAGCAAAGTTCCAATTTTTGCTAGATCTTGGACAGACCCGCATAGGCAACAAATTTTTTCGTAGATGCCAAGAGCATGACTAGGATTTGAGATTATGCCAAGAGATTTAAGTTGATTAGCGATCGCTAAATTGCGACGATTAGCAACTGATCTCACCGAATCTAACATTGTGAAATCTAAATACAAATTTGCGCCTGATCGCTGATTTAGCCAATTTTGCAAAGTTTCACAGGACGCTAATCGTGAAGAAAGGGCGATCGCGCCGCTATTGACCATCGGATTTTTAGGCTTGCTGTCAGGAATTGTATTAAATGGTTCTAATGTTGGCTCAGAATCAACCATCTGAAAAACTACATTACTGCCTTGATTTTCTAGCAAATAAAGTAACAAAAATGGCTTGATCACACTCATCAAAGGAAAAGATTCGGTTACGTTACCTGCGATCATTAGATCGCCATTTATGCGTTGAATTGCGATCGCGATCGCTTGTGGATCAGCTTGAGCTAACAGAGGGATATAGCTTGGTAATTCCCCTTTAGACGCTTGTTTTTGCGCTAATTCTAGCCATTGTTGAAGATTATTTTCGAGCATAAAATCTCAGTTTCGCTATAAAATATCAGCCAAATATTCCTTTGACATCTAAGGCTAACAAGTTTAACCTTATTAACAAGGTGTAGAATGAGGTTCATTTTTAGGATGTTTAAGGCTAAGAGTTCCGTTGTCCGTACTGTAACTTGTTTATCTTTCTTGACAACTTTGTCAGTAGTTCCAAGTCTGGCTCATTCAGAAACATTGTCATCTTTCACAAATAGCGATCCTTATCAAGTTATACAGCTAAGAACCGAACCCCAAACAACAGCGCAAAATGTCACGTCTGTATCGCAACTAAGTGATGTTAAACCAACCGACTGGGCTTTCACTGCTTTACAATCACTGGTCGAGCGATATGGGTGCATCGCTGGCTATCCAGATCGGACCTATCGTGGTAGCCAAGCCACCAGCCGTTACGAGTTTGCCGCGGGCTTAAATGCTTGCCTCGACAAAATTAATGAAATTATCTCAGCGGGGTTAGCCGATAAAGTTAGTAAAGAAGACTTAGCATCTCTCCAAAAACTACAAGAAG
>Ga0163144_10027261_pt1 | contig 11069 bp, 12 predicted proteins | sample OliLak19BULKMAT1_FD_123175 | JGI IMG/M metagenome (GOLD analysis project Ga0163144, IMG submission 123175) | Freshwater microbial mat bacterial communities from Lake Vanda, McMurdo Dry Valleys, Antarctica - Oligotrophic Lake LV.19.BULKMAT1 | ecosystem: Environmental > Aquatic > Freshwater >... | reverse complement strand
GAAAGCGGCTGGAGCCAGAAAGCCATCCACCGCGAGATCATGCTCTCCGCCGCCTATCAACTAAGTTCCACGAAAGTAACTTCCAACCTCAATCTTGACCCGGATAATCGCTTACTCTGGCGCGCCAACGTTCGCCGATTAGACGCCGAAGCCTTGCGCGATTCTTTGCTGGCCGTCACCGGCGAACTTGACCTCGCCACTGGCGGACCGCCCGCCAAAGTCAGCGACCCCGCCAATAAACGCCGCTCCGTTTATTGCTTCGTCAGCCGCCGCAAGCTCGATCCGTCAATGGCCCTCTTCGATTTCCCCAATCCGAATCTTACGGCCGATAAACGTAGCGAAACCATTACCCCCCCGCAGCAGTTATTTCTGCTCAATGGCGACTTCGCCATGGACCGGGCCCAGCAACTCGCTAAAACGCAGGACGTCAAACAACTCTACCGCCGAATCTACGGCCGAGTGCCCGGCGAAAGCGAGCTGAAACTCGCTCAGGAATTTCTGAAAAAAGGCACCTGGGCCCAATATACGCAGGCCTTACTCAACGCCAACGAATTTGTGCTGATCAACTAAGGAAATACCATGAATAGACGTGACGCACTCAAAACCTTCGGTGCTGGCTTCGGGATGCTGGGCGTTGCCCAAGCCGCCAGCCAACAGCCGCACTTCGCCTCTCAGGCCAAACAGGTTATTTATTTATTCCTGAACGGCGGCCCCTCCCAAGTAGATTCCTTTGACCCTAAGCCCTTGCTGACGAAATACGATGGCAAAGGGGTGCCCGAAGAGTTCGCGAAGAACGCCAAAAAGGGCAAGGACATGCGGAACGCTCGTCTGATGGGTTCGCCGTGGCAGTTCAAGAACTACGGCCAGAGCGGACTCCCGGTTAGCGACCTGTTTCCCAAGTTAGGTGCTTGCATCGATGACGTCTGCGTCATCCGCTCCATGCATACTGACTTACCCTCGCACGAACAAGCCATCACCCAAATGAACTCCGGCCGCCTGATCGCGGGCCATCCGTCGATGGGATCGTGGATCACTTACGGCCTGGGTACCGAGAATCAGAACCTGCCCGGCTTTATCGCTCTTTGCGCCGGTACGCCGCACGTTGGCCCGCAACTCTGGAGCAACGGCTATCTGCCCTCCGCTTACCAAGGCACTTACGTCCCCACGGACGAAAGCGACCCGGAGAAGATGATCCAGAACCTGACGAACCGCCGCATCGGCCGCCAGGACCAGCGCCGCCAACTCGACTTAGTCAACGCCCTCAATAAACTCGATATCGAACGTCGCGGCACTGACAATAATCTCGAAGGTCGCATTGCCGCTATGGAGACCGCCTTCAGTATGCAAGTGGAAGCGCTCGACGCTTTCGACGTCCGCAAGGAAACGGCTGCGGTCCGCGAACGCTACGGCGTCCTCGACCACGTGGAGGCGAGTAACTCAAAGAAACGCTCCGCCACCCGCGACGGCGACTTTGCCCGCGGCTGTTTGGTCGCCCGGCGCTTAGTCGAGCGAGGCGTCCGCGTCGTCCAGGTCTACTTCGGCGAGGACATCCCCTGGGACAGCCACCACGACATTCTGGTTCACCGCGACCTAGCCCGCCAAGCTGACCAACCCATCGCGGCGTTACTTACTGACCTGAAGCAGTCCGGCTTATTAAAAGACACCATCGTCGTCATCGGGGGCGAATTCGGCCGCACCCCTTCAGTAGAAACCTCCGGCCGGATCAACGTCCAAAACGGCCGCGACCATAATTCCGAGGGATTCACCTACTTAGTCGCCGGCGGAGGCTTCAAGGGCGGCACGGCTTATGGCGCTACCGACGAATTCGGCTTCGCGGCGGTGGAAAACAGAGTCCACTTACACGACTTACACGCGACAATCCTGAACCAATTAGGTCTCGACCACAAGCGCTTAACCTACCGCTACAGCGGCCGAGACTTCCGCTTAACTGACGTCGCCGGGAATGTGGTGCAAGGGATCATCTCTTAAGGATGCCCTTAGCGGAACCGGCTAGCCCGTCGCGTGAGCGACGGGTCACATTTACGTAAAGAACTCCTACACTTACTGAGCACTGGGAGGGCCCGAGCCACCCATCGCTGACGCCACGCGCTAGGCTAGGCGGCCTGCCGAACAGCGGATTACAATGATTTCAATGATGACTCTTGACGACTACACCATTGTCCTCTATCGCAACCAACCCGAAGGATGGGTAGCGGAAGTGCCGGCTATTCCCGGTTGTTACGCTCTCATGCCCACCCGCGAAGAGGCGCTTTCCGAAACCCAACGATACCACTAGGATCGTTCACTCCGAGCGCCAAGGCGGACGAGTTTCGGCGGTTCTGCGGGATTCTAGTTCAACTCGGAGTTGACGAAAAGCGCTTCGCCGAGATTCGCTGACTAAGCGTCTTGATGATCCCGGAAAAACTCCAAGATCGCGAGTTTCTTCTTCTCCGAAATCTCGCTCGTCAGCCGATCCATCTCCACCCGCGGCATTGGCCGGAATGCCTTCGCAATCGCAATATTCTGCTCGATATGCTCCACCTTCGGCATCCCGCAAACCGCCGAAGCCACCGGCAGCGACATCGAGTAACGCACCAGGTTCTCAATCGACGTCTCGCCCAGTAGCTTTTCCTGGGCAAATACCTTCATCGCCGTCACGCCCATCTTCTTCTTCAGGGCCACCGGCAGCGCGATTTGCTCAAAGCTACGCGGCATACCATCCACCATCCCGAGCCGGCCGGCGTTCAGAGCCATCTGCGTCGAGTTAAAGTCATTCCGCTCGAGCGCCATCTTCAGCACTTCCGGATTCGTGTGGCAAGTAATCCCGATATTCCGCGCCACCTTCTGGTCGCGCAGTTTATAGAGCACCTTCAGGACGCCCGCCTCGGCCGCCTTCAGATCATCTTCGCTCGTCAGACTGTGAATATGCAGTAAGTCCACATGATCGGTCCGCAGCCGCTTCAAGGACCCCTCAATCATCCGCGCCGCGCCATCCGCATCGCGCGCGCCGCACTTGGTAACGAGAAACACTTTGTCGCGCCGGCCGACTAACCCCTCACCTACCCAGTTCTCGCTCCGGCCATTGCCATAGCCCTCCGCCGTATCGATGTAAGTCACGCCCAGGTCCAGCGCTTTGTGCAAAGCGGGAATCGCCTTCTCGGGAGTGCCGTAAGCCAGAAAGCGGCTGCCACAACCAAACGCAAGCGCCGAAACGCGCGCCCCGGTGGATCCTAACAAACGTGTCGGCATAGTGGACTCGGCATGCAGCGGTGCAAGCGAAGCCATGGCGGAAGCAAAGAGAAAATCGCGGCGTGACCCAGTCATAAAGCTCATCATACTCCAAATAGGTGCAGTACTACGGCGCGCGTATGCGGATGCGCCCGGTGCTCAAAAACATAAACGCCTTGCCATGTTCCGAGGGCCAAATCGCCCTGCATCAGGGGAATCGACAACGACACGTCCGTCAGCGCCGCCCGGATATGCGCCGGCATGTCGTCCGGCCCCTCGATCGTATGCCGGTACAGCCGATTGTCCTCGGGCACCATCCGCCGAAAGTGCTCGTTCAAATCGTGCACCACGTCCGGGTCGGCGTTCTCCTGTATCGTCAGGGACGCCGAAGTATGTTGAATAAACACCGTCAGCAAACCCGTCGTCATTTGTTGCTCATTCACCCAGCTCGTAATCTGCCGGGTGATGTCATAAAGCCCTTGGCCCCGCGTGCGGACCTCCAGGCGATGCGTTGCTTGCTTCATCCTAGTTGAAAGTATGGCAGCCTGGAAGCATGCATTGGTTGTGTTTCGCTCTCGTGACGGTCGTCGCCCAGGCTCAGTTGCCTCCCGGCGCGATCACTGCCGACGCCCTCCGCGGCCACGTCTCTTTCCTGGCTTCCGATGCCCTCGAAGGCCGCAATTCACCCAGCAAAGGCCTCGACATCGCCGCCGAATACATCGCCTCCCGCTTCCGCGCGATCGGCCTTAAGCCCATGGGCGACGACGGCTATTTTCAAACCGCCGACTGGACCCGCAGCCAAGCCAACCCCGAAGGCTTCGAGCTCATCCTCGAATCCGGCGGCCAGCGCCACGAAATCCCTTACAGCCAAGTCAGCATGGACGCCGCGCCCGCCACCAAGCTGGAAGCCGTGGCCATGGTCCGCATGACCTTGGACGAAGCCGTCGCCGCGCCAGACGATGCCCTAAGCGGCAAGGCCCTGCTCGTCAACCTGCCGCCCATTGACCGCCCCGTGATGCAGAGCTTCGCCAAACTGCGCCGCCGCCTGCAAAAGCTCGCTCCTGCCGCGCTGATTGTCATCGCCGAAGGCAACGTCCCGCCTGCTCGCGGCGGAGGCGCCCTCCGCTCGCTCATCGACACGCCGCTGCTCCCCATCATCATCGTCCGCAACCCGGACCTCGCCAAGCTCCAAGACGCGAAGCTCACTTTGAATCTCGCCGCTGCGATCGAAACGCCGGCCAAGATGCGTAACGTCGCGGCCCTGCTGCCGGGCACTGACCTGAGGGACCAATACGTCATCGTCAGTGCCCACTACGATCATCTCGGCTTGGCTACCACGGGCAAAGACACTGTCTACAACGGCGCCAACGACAATGCCAGCGGCGTCGCCGGCGTGCTTGAAATCGCCGCCGCTTTGGCCAAGCAGTCCCTTCGCCGCAGCGTCCTCTTCCTCACCTTCTTCGCCGAGGAGAAAGGCCTCTTGGGCGCTCGGCACTACACACTTCACCCCCTGGTGCCGCTCGCCCAAACCATCGCTGACCTCAACTTCGAACAACTCGGCCGAACTGACTCGAGCGAAGGCCCCAACCTCGACACCGTGAACCTCACGGGCTTCGACTTCTCCGATCTCAAAACGACATTGGCCGCCGCCGGCGCCCTCAGCGGCGTCCGCCTGGTGAAGAACGAAAAGTCTAGCGACGTCTTCTTCGGCGCCAGCGACAACCAGCCCTTCGCCGACAAATGCGTCGTCGCCCACACCGTCAGCGTCACTTACGAATTCCCGGACTATCACCAACTGGGCGACGAATGGCAGAAGATCGACTACGACAACATGGCCAAAGTGGTGCGCATGTTGGGTACTGGCATCCACCTCCTTGCCGACCAGCAGTCCCGTCCCGCGTACGACGCCGGTAACCCCGCCACCGTCCCGTACCGGTCCTGCAATCCCAATTAGTTACACACCGGGTCTCAACTTTCGCGTCCCACGATTCGTACTATCCTAATCACTTGAGCCAAATGACTAAGTCCGTCGTCATCTTCGGCGCGGCCGGCCAGCTCGGCGTCGAATTGGTGCGCGAGTTTACTGCGCGCCGTGCCCAGGTACACTCTCTCACCCGCCGCGAAATCGACCTTACCGATCCCGCGCAAATTCAGAAGGCCATCGAGCTCCGCCAGCCCGACATCGTTTTGAATGCCGCTGCCTACAACATGGTCGACCTCGCCGAGCAGGACCCTCAAGGCGCCTACGCCGTCAACGCCCTCGCCGTCCGTGCGATGGCCGTTGCCTGCCGCCAATTTGACGCCAAGTTCGTCCACTTTTCCACCGACTACGTCTTCGACGGCCACAAGCGCTCCCCTTACTCGGAGACCGATCCCACCCATCCCCTCGGCGCCTACGCCGTCTCCAAACTCGCCGGCGAACTCTACGCCCAGGCCTACCTCGATGCCCTCGTCATCCGGACCGCCGTTGTCTTCGGCCCTGGCGGCCGCGCCACCCCCCGCGGCAACTTTGTCGAAACCATGCTCAAGAAAGCCGAAGAGCAAAACTCCACCGGCAAGCCCTTGCTTGTCGTTAAGGACCAAACCGCCTCGCCGACCTACGCCCCCTGGCTTGCCGCCCGCACCGCCGATCTCGTCGACCTCGGCCAAACCGGCGTCTTCCACGGCGCCGGCGAACAAGCCGTCACCTTCTACGACTACGCCCGCCTCATCTTCCGCGCTGCCAAGTTCGAAGTGAACCTCCTCCCCGCCGACGAACGCCAATTCCGCACCCCCGCCCGCCGCCCCAAATACTCTGTTCTCCGCAATGGGCGTATGCGAGAACTCGGCCTAGCCCCCATGCCGGACCTCGAATCTTTGGTAGCCGACTATCTCCAGGGGCGGTAAACTGACCGTAGGAGATTTTGTAACATGTCTGTAGCTAGAGTCACTGAGATTATTGCCAGCTCGAAAAAGAGCTTTGAAGATGCCGTCGAAACTGGCGTCGCCCGCGCCTGCAAAACCCTCGACAACGTCACGGGAGCCTGGGTGCAAGACCAAAGCGTCATCATCGAAAAAAAGAAGATCAAAGAGTATCGCGTCACGCTCAAAATTACCTTTATCCTCAACGACTAGGCCCCAGTACGTTGGGTTCCGGCGCAGTCGGCCTCGCGCGTGCCGAACTCATGAGGCAGTTGCACTCGGGAAGCCCGTTATCTTTGTGAGAGGTCTCAAAGTTCGCTGACACCAGCGAAGATGAAAAGTCGAATCCAAGGTAATCTGAGGCATGGAAAACAACGCGCGCGAATCGGAATTTATCACTGCGAATCTCATAAACTACAGCGAAACCTGCTGACCGATACTATCCAAAACCACTGGCACGCCAATCCGCATTGCCGCCTCCTGAAAGCGCTCGATCGGCTCCCTGGACGGCTCGCGACTCAGCCGAAACGTCTGGTGGTGCACCGGCAGAAACTGCGCCGCGCCAGTGTCGAGGCCCATGCGGAGCGCTTGCTCGGGCGTGCAGTGGGCATGGATCCAGGGGTTGTATGCACCGACGGGCATGATGGCCAGGTCGATGGCGCGGGAGGTCTTCACCGGCCGGAAGGCGTCGGTCTGCGCGGTGTCGCCGGCGAAGAGGACCCGGCGCTTGCCGGTGTCGAGCACGTAGCCATTGTAGCCGCGGTAAGTGTCGGTCCGCAGCCGCGCGCCCCAGTGGGCGACCTCCTGGGCGCGGATCTCGAGCGGCCCCACGCGATAGGTCTCGCCCCAGCCCAGTTCGGTGACGCGCTTGTACTGGTCGGCGCGAATCAGGTCGGAGGTCTCACGGGCCATCACCACCTCGGTGCGCTTCGACTCGAGCTGACGCAGAGTGCGCGTGTCTAAATGGTCGAAGTGCGCGTGCGAGAGCAGGATCAGGTCGAGCGGTGGCAACTCTTCGGGCGTGAGCGCGGCCGACACCAGGCGCTTCATGCCGATCTGGGTAAAGCGCAGATCGACGCCGACGTGCGAAAAGAGCACGGGGTCGGTGATGAGCGTGAAGCCGTCGAGCTTCAGGAGCACGGTGCTATGGCCCAGCCAAGCGGCGTGCAGACCCTGGTCCGGCCACAAACGCGGCGTCGGACGATGCGCCGCGGGGACGATGGTGCGTTCGCGATCGGCCATCAGTTGGTTCCAGAAAGCCGGCGCCATGCGATAGGCCGCTGCGCCCGCTACTCCCAGGCCTGAGAGGCCCGCGCCGCCTCGCAGCATCAGATTGCGACGGAGGCGGGTCACCAGCCGAAGCGCTCCTCACGCCAGGGGTCGCCGTGGTTATGATAGCCGTTGCGTTCCCAAAAGCCGGGCTTGTCGTGCTCCACCAACTCGATCGCTCCCAGCCACTTGGCCGACTTCCAGGCGTAGAGCTTCGGCACCATTAGTCGCGCCGGGGCACCGTGCTCCAGCGTCAGGTCCTCGCCATCGTGCCGGAAGGCGACGAGAGCGTCTTCCGCGAGGAACTCGGCGAGGGGCAGGTTGGTGGTCCAGCCATGGTCATAACCGTGAGCGACGACGAACTTAGCTTCCGGCTTAGCGCCACCGGCCAGGTCAAGCAGCGTGTGCGTGCTGACGCCTTCCCAGATGTTTCCCAGGCGCGACCAGCGGGTGACGCAGTGGAAGTCGGCAAAGACCTTCACGCGTGGCAGCTTTAGGAACTCGTCCCAAGCGAAGGAAAGCTTCTGACTCACGAGGCCGTCGATTTCGAGTTTCCAACTGGCTTGGTCGATCCGAGGAGGGCCGCTGGCGTCGAGCACCGGCCACTTTAAAGTCCGGGACTGGCCGGGCGGTATGCGCTGCGCCCGATGGGTGTCAACACTGACGATAATGCCCTCAGGTTGGTCTGCGGGTAGAGGAACCTTTTCGGTCTGTTGCTTCGGGTCGCGCGAAAAAAGCATATCTACTTATCGGATGCGGGCCTCGAAGGCCAGGTTGCAATCTTCCCTCCAAGCATGAGAACAAATTCTCATTAGTGTTGTAACCCTAGGCTGATCTTAGGCTTACAACCTGCTCCGAGTAGAAATTTTGGCGCTCCACAGCCCTCAGGAGATTTGTCATCCGAAAAAATATATGAGAACTTTCGCTTCGAGAAACCACTTAATAGCAGAACCATGAAGTGTCTCCTATTCGTCTTCGCCTTATCATCGCTCTGGGCCGCCGCCCCCAACGCCGGTGGACGTGTTGAATATATCGGCGGCACGCTACCGGACCTCCCCCCCGGCACGAGCGGCCGCCTGGAAGCGACCGACCCCATCAGGATGGTCTTCGCCAACAAACGCCAGAAGCTTGACGTGCCCTATCCGCAGATCAACCTGCTTGAGTACGGGCAAAAGGCCGATCGCCGCCTTCTAGCCGCCGTACTGATTTCGCCCCTGTTTCTGCTGAGCAAGAAGCGCGAGCACTTCCTGACCATCGGCTACTCCGACCCTGGCGGGCTTCAGCAGGCGCTGGTGCTCAAGGTGGAGAAGCGCGACCTGCGCAGCGTGCTGGCCTCGCTCGAAGCGCGCACGGGCCTCCGAGTCACCTTCCAGGATAACGAGGCGCGCAAGGCCGCCTGGGGGTCGAAATGAGCCCGGTCGTCCTCTGGCTTGCCCTGGCGACTGACCCCGCGGCGCTGGTCCAGGTGAAGCGCGTCTACGTCGACAAGCTCACCGTCGGGGAAGGCTCCGAACAGATTCGCGATCTGCTGCTGAGCGCGCTTTCCGGCCAGGGCCTCTTCGTCCTTACCGAGAACCCCGACCGAGCCGACGCCTTCCTGCGGGGCGGCGCCGAAGACCGGGTCTTCAATGAAACCTTCGACTTCCGCGAAGGCATCGACGGACGCGCTCAACTCGGCACCGGCACCACCGGCCGCAACGGCACCCGGCGTAACGCGGGGGTGAGCGTCGGTGAGGACGAAAGCGCACGCCAAACCGAGCGCAAGCACGAAGCGGTTGCGGCCATCCGGCTCGTCGACAAGGACGGGGACATCATCTGGTCCACGTTGCAGCAGAGTGCCGGCACGAAGTTTCGCAACGCGAGCGTTGACTTGGTCCGCAAGGTGGTGGACCAATTGAAGCAAGACATGACCGCCGCCCGCAAGCCCTGATAGCATGAGAGGAAGTGAGGTTCATCACCCGACGTACGTTGCTCACCGCCCCTGCGTCGGTGCTATCGCTATGGGGACAGCGCGGAGCGAGCACACGTACGGAACGACGCCGTTACGCCGACCCTACCACTGAGAATGAGGTCTTCCGGCTCACCGATCCGGCGCACGCCAGTTACTTGCCCTCGGCTTCCGGCCATTGCGTAGCCAAAAACAATTCGGTGCTCTTTTGCTCTGACCGTTCGGGCAAGATCCAGGTGCACCGGCTTGACTTGAAGTCGGGCGAAGGCCGCCAGTTGACTGACGGCTCGGAGATTGAGCCCAACAGCGTGGCCTTTTTGCCGGACGAACGCACCTTCGTCTACCTGGACGGCAAGACTCTGAAGCGGTCCGATGGCCGTGATGTCTACCAGACGGTCAACGCTGTTGAGCCTGGCATCGCCATCACCGATGACGGGCTGTTTGCCTTCATCACGGAACGAATTGATAAGCGTTGGCGCATCGTGCAGGTGCCGCTTCTGGCCAAGGCTTCTCCCAAGACCTTGGTGGAGGCTGACCAGCCACTTGGAGGCTTGAAGCCGCGCCCCCGCCGGGCCTCGTTGCTCTACCTGCGCGAGGGCGGCTTGCACTTAGTGACTTTTGAAGGGCAGACGAAGCCACTCAAAACCGAAGGCCGGGTCAGCCAAGTGGAGTGGCAACCGGACGGCCGGACGGCTATCTACCTCACTCGCTCGAATGACGAGCGCCCCCAAGCTAGCCTGCGGGAAACCGAGCCTGACCCGAATACGGACCGCCACTATTGCCGAACCTCACAGTTCGCCCATTTCGCCCGCAATACCGACGGCAGCGTCTTCGTGGGCTTGAGCGGCAGCGTCGCTTCGCCACTGGTGCTGTTACTGCTGCGCATCACGCGGCGCGAGTTTCCGCTGTGCGAGCATCGCAGCAAAGGAACACCTGCTGCGCCACCGGTATTTACTCCCAATAGCCAGCGGGTGGTCTTTCAAGGCGACCGTGACGATAAGCCGGCGCTTTATACCATCGTGCTCGACAAACTCGTCGAGAAGACCGAAGAGGCCACCGAGAATCGCTAGCGTCCGAAAACCAGCCAGCAGCCAGCCGCGCCCACGACGGCCATTGAGAGTCCCCAGGCCATTAGCTTATTGAACAAGGGCCGCACTTGGTCACCTGCCGGCACGGCCGCGATGCAGAGGGCACCGATGGTGGAAAGCGGGCTGACGTCGACTAAGTGGGCTCCAATATTCATGGAAGAAGCGATGGCCATCGGGTCCACGCCGCCGAGACGAGAAGCCAGGCCGGGGACGGTAGGGAGAAACGCCGGTAGGATGACGCTTGAGGTGCTGCTGTAGACCGAAGTAAGTCCCGTCAGGAAGGCGATGAAGCCGGTGACGGTGGAGGGCGTCGAGACGCGGGCGAGTAAGTCGGTGAATAACTCCATGCCTTGGGTACGTTCCAGCAGCGCGGTTAAAACGGTAACTCCGCTTACCATCACAATGACGTTCCACGGCATCTTCTTGATGGCTTCGTTAGTGTCGGCGGCATGGACGAAGGCGAGTATGATTGCGCCGGCGAACGCCCCCATTCCCACCGGGACTTTGAAGAAGATGACCCCGGCGAGCAGCAGCCCAATGACCGCCGCGGTGTACCAGTTGGCAAGATTGAAGGTCGGTAGTTCGGTTTCCTGACCATCGTATTTCTGGCGGAACAGGGCGAGCCCGCCGAAGAG
>Ga0163144_10027260_pt1 | contig 11070 bp, 12 predicted proteins | sample OliLak19BULKMAT1_FD_123175 | JGI IMG/M metagenome (GOLD analysis project Ga0163144, IMG submission 123175) | Freshwater microbial mat bacterial communities from Lake Vanda, McMurdo Dry Valleys, Antarctica - Oligotrophic Lake LV.19.BULKMAT1 | ecosystem: Environmental > Aquatic > Freshwater >... | reverse complement strand
TTGCCGCTGGTGCTCGTCGCCTTCGCCATCACGGACACGGCGCGCATCTTCATGGTGGGCTTCAGCGTCTTCTTCGTGGTCTTCTTCGCAGCCCTTTCGGCGGCGGAGCAGGTCTCGGCGGTCCACCTGGAGACGGCGCGGGCCTTCGGCGCCAGGCGTGTTCGCCTGACGACGACCGTCCTGCTGCCGGCTTCCGCGCCCGCGGTATTCTCCGGGCTGCGCATCGCCATGGGGTTCGCCCTCATCGTCATCGTGGGCACCGAGTTCCTCGCATCGAACGATGGCCTCGGCGCCCGCATCTGGACGAGCTATCAAATCTTCGACTTCCCATCGATGTACGCCGGCATTGTGGCCGTTACGCTGCTCGGCGTCGCCTTAAACCTCGCCATCCTGCTGATCGAACGCGTAACGCTCCCCTGGGCGCGGCGAACCTGAGAGGCGCACTACGCCTTGAACGCAGCGGCATTCGCCTGCAACTGACGCATGTGGTCGAGGTCGTGAACGCGCATGAACAGGAACCATTCGCGCCAGCTGAATCCACCGAACTGGGGGTGGGTGATCTTCACATCGAGATGTTCGTCGCCCTTCGCTTCCGAGACGGCCGCGTACAACGGGTCACGCAACGCTTCGAAGGCCGTGCGATAGTCGGCGGCGGAGGTGAAGCCAGCCCGCCCGCCCGGCAACATCGCATCGGTGATCCGTGGCGGTACCGCTCCGGAGGCGAGGATGCCCGTGATCGCGTTCACTCCATTCTCTGTCATGAGAAGAACGTGGTTGAGCACCTCTTCCGCGGACCAATCTTCCACGGTCGGTCGCTCTTCGAAGCGCCCCGCAGGGATGGCGGAGGCAGCGTCCCAGAGCTGAAGCGAGTCCGTGCGCACTTTGTCCACGAGATCAGGTAGGGCCAGCCTGGCGGCCTGGGCGATGAGGTACCCGCGAATACGCAGGAATTCGGGGTCGGTCGGATCGGCCACATCTTTTCTCCAGTCGGGGGCATGGTTTCTTAAAGAAACCCTTGGCAGCCTAGGGCGGGATTCGGCGGTCCGTCAACCTGCTACACTGAAAGGGACGTGCGAGCGTTCGCACGGGCAATCATGGGGACGAAGGGACTCGACAGGGGGCTAGGTAGCCGGATAGCAGGCCGAGGTTGGATGTCACCCTCGTTAATCAGGCGTCCAAAAATAGTTGGCAACCGTCAACTTCAACTCGCTGCTTAATACGTAGCGACGTTCTTCGTGAGCCTCGGCCCGGTGGGCCCACGAAAGAACGCTGCAATGCCGGGATGCCGCCAGGGGACGCAGATGCGCCTGGCGAAAGATTCATCTGCTGGCCAGTTGGCGTGGGGACCACCATCGCAGCCGACTGGCGAGATTCGTATCGGTGGGAAAGCCTGTAGGATAATCCGGAGCTGAACTTCGCTGGACCGGGAGTTCGACTCTCCCGCGTCTCCACCAACACCCGCACGCCCCGGCAGTGATGCCGGGGCGTTTTCAGAAGACCTCGGAGTAATAAGCTCGGGAGTTTTGATCGTGACGAGCATGCCGAACGGAGTCTCGCTTGTCGATTCCGTATCTCCAGGGACCTCGATTTGCCTCTCGTTTGATTTCGACGCCATCTCCGTCTGGATCGGTTCGATGGGCGCCAAATCGCCGGGAGCGGTTTCACGTGGAGAGTTCGGCGTTGTCGGCGCGATGCGTCTGCTGGAACTGCTCAAGAGGTACGACATCTCGTCGACGTGGTTCATCCCCGGTCACACCATCGAAACGTATCCGGATGCTGTGCGGGCTGTCGTTGACGCTGGCCACGAGATTGGCCACCACAATTACTGCCACGAGAACCCGCGGTCCCTCTCGGCGGAACAGGAGTTGGCTGTCTTGGAGCGCGGGATCGAATGCATCCGCGGCCTCACGGGCCGTGCTCCGTCTGGCTTCCGCTCTCCGGCCTGGGACATCACGAGCAAGACCGTGGGTTTCCTGCAAGAACTCGGCTTCGAGTACGACTCCAGCCTCATGGGCAACGATTTCACACCGTACTACTGTCGGGTCGGCGACGAAGTCGTCACCGACGGACCGTTTCACTTCGGCCAGGAAGTATCGCTGGTCGAACTCCCTGTGGATTGGACACTCGACGATTGGCCGTACTTCGGGCTGAATTGGCAGGCCCATCACGTTGGCCTGCGGACACCGTCTGAAGTTTTCGACATTTGGGCGGCGGAATTCGACTACGCAAGTCGCCTCCCGGGGCATAAGGTCTTCACCCTAACCATGCATCCGCAGATCATCGGGCGCGGGTCCCGCCTCATGATGCTGGAGCGGTTGCTCGACCACATGCGTTCACAGCCGAACGTCGAGTTCCGTTCGATGGGCGAAGCCGCAGAGAAGTTCCGCAGCGCTCATCCGAAATCCTAAGCCAAGGAGCGCGCCCAGTGACTAAGTCCAAAGTCCAAAGTCCTGAGTCCTCTCCTCTCGTCATCGGCCTCGCCGGGACGATCGCCGCCGGAAAATCCACCGTCGGTCAGTTGCTGGTGGAGCGGGGCGCGGTGCATTGCGATGCCGACAAGCTGGTGCACCGGCTCTACGACCCGGGGACACCGGGCTTTGACCGCGTGGTGGAAGCGTTCGGCGTCGAGGTCGTGGGCGCGGATGGGTACGTCGATCGCAAGGTGCTGGCGGCGAAGGTTTTCGGCAAGCCGGAGGAGATGAACAAGCTCACGCGCGCGATGGGTTCGATCACCGATGCCATCAAGGGCGAGATCGACAAGTGGCGCGCCGAACTTGGGCCCGGCGACATCTGTGTGATGGAGGCGGTCAACCTCATGGAACCGGGCTATGCGCGCTGGTGCGACCAGACGTGGCTGATCGGCGTCGATGACGCCATCGCCAAACGACGGCTCATCGAGACGCGCAACATGTCCGAGGCCGAGGCCGACCAACGCCTGAAGTCGATGCGTCCCTTCGAAGAGCGCGCGCCCGGCGCGGACTGGACCTACAAGAACAACAAGACCGTCGATGATCTGCGCTCGGCGGTGAACGGCGAACTGGACCGGGTCCTCACGTCGTTCCGCGAGGGCGCCCTTACGGAATCGGTGTTCGGCGCATGGTGGGCGGAGTTCCTGGAGAAGAATAAGGAGCGGCTCAACGCCGCCGGCGTTGGCGCGCCCGAGAGTAGCACCACGTCGAAGGCTTAAGCCTCCGCGAGATATGTCTCAACGAACTCCCGAGGCGAAAGAATCCGCCCGGGAAAGTGGTCGCTTCGTTGGAGTAATCGTTCACCGGTAACGAGAATGGCATCCGGCCAGGCCGCAAGGAGATCCCACAGCATTTGGTCCGCGGGGTCGGGACAGCTTAAGACATCGGCTACCGGCTCGTCAGCCACGGCGCGGGCAGCAAAATCTTTGAGATACCGTTCAAGCTGTTCGGGATTCAATCGGTGCCTTCGCGTCAATCGGACATCCGAAAGGACCCGTGCGTATTCGGAGAGCAATGCAGGCGAGACGAGGACGAAAATCGAGCCAGCCATCACGGCATCCAGAACCCGGCTCGGATACGACTGAGGATGTCCCCCCATCGCACTCACAAGCACGTTCGTGTCAACTATCGCGCGCAGCGCGTCGTTCCTCGGCCATCTCACGACGGACCTCGTGCGTCACTTCGATGGCCAACTCCATCAGCTCGTCTTCTGTTAGCTTCGGCTCCGCCTCCGCCGCGTTCGAGCGTGCGAGCGCAAGGATCCGCAACCCTTCCTCGCGTAACCGCATGTCCGCCTCTTGCAAGCCCTCCTCTATCAGCTGCGCGATGCTCTTTCCCCGCAGCGCAGACTGCGACTTGAGTTTCCGGTGGCGTTCATCTGAGAGCGTGATCGTTAGTCGTGCCATGACATGAGTTTATCACCAGCGCACCGTTCCACCAGTGCACCAGTCGCAGGCTCAAGTGCGGTCCCATCCGGGGCGTAGATCGGGTGCGGACCACGCGTCTGGTTGCCAGCCTTCCCATGCGTTGTCGAACTGCTGAGGATCAACATCCGGGCGCCTGCTCACGCGCGCGCTACCGACGGACGCGGTTGGCACGCGGACGCCCCGGCTTGCCGGGCGGGCGGGACGCCGTATACTCCGCTTCGAAAGCAACTCACAGGAGGTTCGACAGATGGCTGAAGGATACGAATTCCCCGTTGATCGCACGCAGGTGATGCTCTTCGCGCGCTCGCTGCGCGATATCAATCCCGTTTTCTGGGATCCCAACGACACGGCGGCCAAAGATGCGGGCGGCATCATCGTCCCGCCGACCTTCGTCCAGAGCAGCGCCCACTGGGACCCGAACCCTGCTCTCGACCTGACACGGCCGCGCCCGGCAAACGCACCGCAACGCCCGGCGGGAGGCGGAGGTGGCGGCGGACTCGGTCGCGGTCTGCACGCCGAGCAGCACTACGAATATCATCATCCTGTCCACGTCGGCGACACGCTCAGCGTCACCAGCAAGCCTGGCGAGCGCTGGGAGAAGGAGGGCCGCCGCGGTGGCAAGCTGATGTTCAGCGAGTCCGTCACGGAGTACCGCAACCAGGACGGCGTGCTCTGCGTGACCGCGCGCTCCATCGGCGTCCAGACCGAAAAAGCGGTCGAACAGTAGGGAATATGGGAGTGCCGGAGTATCGGAGTAGCAGTCTCCGAACCCTTCACTCCGATACTCCGGCACTCCCCACTCCGATACTTTTCCAAGAGGTTCCCAAATGGCACTGAAGGTTGGCGACAAGAACGAAGCGGTCGTTATCGAGAACGTGAACCGTTCGCACATCGTGAAGTACGCGGGCGCGAGCGGGGACTTCAATCCGCTGCACCACGACGACACGGTCGCGCAGAACATGGCGGGTTACCCCAGCGTGTTTGCACACGGGATGCTATCGATGGGCCTGACCGGCCATATGCTCACCGACTGGGTGGGCGCCACAAACCTGAAGAAGTTCGGCGTACGCTTCACGCGCCAGGTCTGGCCGGGAGACACGCTCACGGCCAAGGGCGAGGTCACGGCGGTCGAGGGCGGGCTGGCGACGATCAAGCTCGTCACCGTGAACCAAAACGGCGAGGCCGTGGTCGAGGGGGAAGCGACGGCGGTGGCGTGATACGCCCCCGGCACACGCGCTCGGTCGAACCTTGAACGGGGAGATGGGGGCATACTGTGCCCATGAAATTGCGGTTGTTGTGTGCATTGTTGGTGAGTTTCGGCCTCACGGGCGCAGCATGCAGCAGGAGCAGCGGTTCGCCCACTCCCGCTGGCGAAGCAACAAGCGCTGTTCCATCGGCGACGGCCACACTGGGAGCGGCGCTCGCTCCCGGGTGGAACACGCTCCCGATAAAACACGGCGGGTTGGATCGACCAGTGCGGCTTTTCGTGCCGGCCAGTTCCCTCAAGGCGGCCCAACGTTCGGTGGCCCTGGTGGTGGCCCTGCACGGCGGCCTCGGTTCGGCGGAACAGTTCGCGACCACGACGCGCTTCGACCAACTGGCGGACAAGGAAGGCTTCATCGTCGCCTTCCCGGATGGCTTCCAGAAAACCTGGAACGGTGGCCGCTGTTGCGGACAGGCAGTCGCGCGCAAGATCGACGACGTCGGATACATCGCGACATTGATCGCCACGCTCTCCGCCAGCCTCCCGATCGACCCCGGACGCATCTACGTCACGGGCCATTCGAACGGGGCAATCATGGCTTTCCGGTTCGCCTGTGAACGGCCGGAGTTGGTAACCGCTATCGTCCCCGTTGCCGGCTCTCTTGAAGCGCCGTGTCCTGCGAAAGGGCCGGGCGTCGCACTGCTGAACATCCACGGCGACAGCGACCGAAACCTCCCGCTGGAGGGCGGAGTGGGAGACCGTTCGATTGCCGGCGTGGCATTCACGTCCACGGCGAATTCGATGGCCGCCTGGAACGCTGCCTTCGGTTGCCCGGGTACGGCTACAACCACTGCCTCGGCGACCTTGAACACCACGCTCTGGGAGGGGTGCCGCGATCGAATTACCTCCCAGCTCACGGTCATCATCGGCGCGGACCACCCGTGGCCCGGCGCCCAAGAACGCCGCGCGAGCGGACTCCAGGGCGAGGTATCGCAGGCGCTTGACGCGACAGCCGAAGCCTGGGCGTTCTTCAAACTGCACGTACGGCGCTGACGCGGTAACGGGTCGCCGGACTGCGATACCCCGTCGCTCGATACGCCGACACTACCCCGGAGCGAGCGCCTTCGATTCGCGTTCCTCGGACAACTTCGCAACGAGTTCGCCGATGCTCATCGCGCCGAGGTCTCCGCCGCCACGCACGCGCACTGCGGCGGCGCCCGCCTCCTGCTCGCGGTCACCAACGACGAGCATGTAGGGCACCTTCTTCAGCTGAGCCTCACGGATCTTGAGATTCATACGCTCGCTGCGGTCATCGACACGGACGCGCAGCTTCTTCGCCTTGAGCTGCGCCGCCACTTCGTTCGCGAACTCGATGTGGCGGTCCGCGATGGGAATGACGACCGCCTGCGTGGGCGCGAGCCAAAGCGGGAAGTTCCCTTCGTACTCCTCGATGAGCAGGGCGACCATGCGCTCCATCGTGGAGATGACCCCGCGGTGGACGATGATCGGCTGGTGACGTTCGCCGTCCTCCCCGATGTACTCCAACTGGAACTGGTTCGGCAGGTGAAAGTCCACCTGGACCGTGACGAGCGTTTCGTCCTTGCCCGCGGCCGTTTCGAACTGCACGTCGATTTTGGGGCCATAGAAGGCGGCTTCGCCCTTCGCTTCGTGGAAGTCGAGGCCGACCTTCTGGAGGACGCGGCGCAGCAGGGCTTCGCCCTCTTCCCACATCGGCGGGTTGTTGACGTACTTCTCCGTGTCGTCCGGGTCGCCAAGCGACAGCCGGTACGTGTACTTCTTCAGCCCGAGGACGCCGTAGACCTCCTCCATCAGCCGCAGGACACCCTCGACCTCCGCCTCCACCTGGGCGGCGTCGGCGCAGAAGATGTGGGCGTCGTTGAGTGTCATGATGCGCACGCGGCTCATACCCGAGACCTGCCCGGACTTCTCCCAGCGGTGCATGTTCCCGAGTTCGGCGATGCGCATCGGGAGTTCGCGATAGGAGTGTTGGCCCTCGGCGAAGATCATAATGTGAGATGGGCAGTTCATTGGCCGCAGGACGTATTCTTCGCCCTCCCGCTCCATGACGGGGTACATGGCGTCCTTGTAGTGCTCCCAGTGTCCCGAGCGGACGAAGAGTTCGCGCTTGGCGACGACGGGCGTGATGACGTGCTGATAGCCGCGATCGATCTCCACGTCCTCGATCCAGCGCGACAGTTCGCGGCGAATCGTGGCGCCATCCGGGAGCCAGATGACGTGGCCCGGGCCAATCTCCTCGTAGAGTGCGAACAGCTCCATTTCGCGGCCGATGCGGCGATGGTCGCGGCGCTTTGCGTCTTCGAGCGCCTGCTCGTAGGCCGCCAGCTCGTCCTTCGTTTCGAAGAGCGCCCCGTAGACGCGCTGGAGCATCGGGTTCTTTTCGCTGCCCCGCCAGTACGCCCCGGCGATCGACATGAGCTTGAAGGCGGGGATCTCGTTCGTGTAGCCCACGTGCCCGCCGCGACAAAGGTCCGTGAAGTTGGCGTGCGTGCACTGCGTCACGGCGCCTTCGTCGAGGTCCTTGAGCAAGTCGAGCTTGAAGTACTGGTCCTTCCACTTCTCCTGCGCCTCGGCCTTCGTCAGCGAAGCCATCTCGAACTTGTGACGGCCCTTGATGGATTTCCTCATGCGCTCTTCGAGCCAGGCGAGGTCGTCCTGCGTCAACGAGCGCGGCAGGCGGAAGTCGTAGTAAAAGCCCGTGTCGATGGGCGGCCCGATGCCGAGCTCCGCTTCGGGCATAAGCTCCACCATCGCCTCGGCGAGGAGGTGGGCGGCGGAATGGCGCATGCGCGAAAGGCGCTCTTCCTTGGGGAGTGATTTGAGGTCAACTTTGGCTTCAATGGGATCGGACATGGGAGGCTCCTTGGGTAGGTATCGGAGTGTCGGAGAAGGGAGTGTCGGAGTCGCAAGCAAAGATGGCGTGACTCGAATGGGCACGCGCACCCGCTTGCTTCCGCGCGCGGCTCGGATTCGCGTGTCAGGCGCTCGCGGTCAGGCGAGCGCTCGTAGTCTGGGGCGTCAGATCACCCGGAAGGGGAACGGGGGCGGATGGATGTTTGGGAAAGACACGCATGGCAGGACTCCGGTCGGTTCTGCGCCGAAGCGGGGACGGCGACGCGGCCGTGGTTCCACCCTGCTTTCCGTTCGCATGGCGCGAACGGCTCACTTGCGGCCGATAACGGGACCAATCGTGCGCGCCTATCCTTCGGGGGAAGGATTCGGACGCAGGCTCGCGGGTGGTTTTCGCCTGCCTTCTTGCCGCACTTTCAGCCCCTGGTGCGGACTCTCTGGAGCGGCTGGCTACTCGTCCCGGTCATCGCCTCTCGTGCGAATGTCTCTGGTCAGTATAGCAACGAGCGGGCGCCGACCCGCAAGTGTCGGCGCGCCGGAGTAACGGGGTATCGGAGTAAATCAGGCGCCGGGCGTCGTTCGCGACTCCATTACTCCGGCACTCCCCACTCCGATACTCTCCCGCGCTCGCTCAATAACACCCGCAATGGCTTCGTCCGCCGAATTCCCGGCCCCGGTGGCGACCAGCCGTTCATCGGACCGCAGCACGGCGGTCCAGACATCGCCTCAGTTGTTGAGGGTCGCCTCGGCGAGCATCTCGATACCACCGAGAGTCAGCGCCTTGGACTGGTATGGCACCATGGGAGCGTTCTCCTTCGTCAGGGAAATTCTAGCAGAACGGACTTGCGCCCGCGCGAATTGGCGCGAGCGCGGGCGATTGGGTATCCTGAGTCTCCCCTTTGTGGGCGGTTAGCTCAGTTGGTTAGAGCGCGTCGTTGACATCGACGAGGTCACTGGTTCGAATCCAGTATCGCCCACCACCGTCTTAACGCGTAGGCGCATTACCGTTTCTTTGGCAGCGTTTGCCGGACGGAGAGGCTGCCCGCGCATGCGAGACGCCAGTTTTGATGGTTTATCTTGCGTCGGCGGTCGCGCTCAAGGCATCATAGAATCACCGAACTTGGGCGGTGGCTTGGCCCCAACCGTTAGGTTTCTCAGAATCGCTCATGGCAGAAGACGAATTCATCTCAATCAAGGACCTTGCCAATCGGCTTGGAATGGATCGCTCCCATGCGCGTCGCTACGTGTTGAAGCTTGGCTATTCCTTTCACAAGCGGCGTACTCAGGACTCAGGCGGGCAACTGACTTTGTGCCTAATCGCCGCTGAGGCCGAAGAGATCGTTTCTCAGCGAGCTGACCAAGGCTTCACAGCATCTACTCTTGTCGCCGTCTCGGACGTCGGGGTCTTTTATGTTATTCAGCTTGTTCCCGAGCTGGACCCCAACAGGCTGAAACTTGGATTTGCCGAAAGTATCCATCAACGTCTTTCACAGCACCGCACGGCAGCTCCAACCGCAAGAGTGTTGCACGCATGGCCCTGTAAGAGGTCATGGGAGTTAACGGCAATGGATTCCCTGACACGCCTTGACTGCCGCCTCATCCTGAATGAGGTCTTCGAATGTAATGACGCACAGGCGCTCGTCGAGCGAGGCGACGCCTTCTTCCGCCTGCTTCCGCAGCCTGGCACGCGGTCGCCGCTTGCTGACAGTTCGCCACTGAACTTTTCCGGTCAGTACGCTGACGAACCCTAACAGGGTGCTGAAGAAGGCGTGATTTGAGGTCTACGAGGGAGCCTGTTCGATGCCTCGTGGGCCCTGGGCAACCCGGAGGCGCAACTAGATTTCGGCTTCCGCGCAGTCCATCTCGTCACCGTTTCCGCCAAGCTGGTGATCGCCGAGGCGTACGGCCAGGGCCCTCGCTATTCCTACTTTGAAGGCTGGTCCGAAGGAGGGCGCCAGGGAATGATGGAAGCCCAGCGCTACCCGGACGACTTCGATGGCATCATCGCCGGCTCCCCGGCGATGGACTACACCGGTGCGGGTATCGGGCACAACCACAACCAGCGGACGGTGTTGGCCGCGCCGATTCCGCCTGCCAAGCTGTCGATTCTCGCCCAGGCTGTACTCGCTCAATGCGATTCCCAGGACGGATTGGTGGACGGTCTCGTTGACCTTCCCGATGGCTGCGACTTCGATCCAACGGTGCTGACCTGCCCCGGTGGGGACGCGCCCGCTTGCCTGACCGCCGCTCAGGTCGGCGCCGTTGCGCAGGTCTACGCGGGGCCCAGGACTCGGCGGGCACGCAGCTCCACCCAGGTCCCCTACCCGGTGGCGAAGATGGCGGTAGCGGCTGGGAACTATGGATCTCGGGTCCGGGTCCGTTTGGTGTGCCAATAGGCTTCCTCGTGCAGGATGGCTTCCTGCGGTTCTTCGCCTTCGCCAACGCCGCCTACAACCCGATGACATTCAACGTCGATACCGACATAGCCACGGTCGAAGCGCTAGCTCCTACTATAAACGCAACGGATCCGGACCTCTCCGCCTTCCGCAAGTCCGGCGGGAAACTCCTCATTTGGCACGGCCTGTCAGACCCTTCCGTCATGCCGAGTGGCACCATCGAGTACTACGACGCGGTTGGCGACGAGATGGGGAAGAACAAGCTCAACAAGTTTGTCCGGCTCTTCCTTGCTCCGGGGATGCACCACTGCTTCGAAGGCTGCGGCCCCGGGCTCAACACCTTCGACGCGCTCACGGCGATGGAGAAGTGGGTGGAACGGGGGGAAGCGCCGGATGAGCTCGATGCATCCCACGCCGGCCTCGGCGTTGCCCGCACACGGTCGCTGTGCGCCTACCCCGCCGTAGCCACGTACGACGGTAACGGCGACATCAACTCCGCCGAAAACTTCCGCTGCAAACGTGCTCGTCGTGGGCACCCTTAAAGTCGAGGAGAAGCGGCGCTTCGGAGTTGCGCATGGCCCGGACACTAGCAACCCGGGCCCGAGTCACGCTCGTCACTCCCGGCGAAGTGGACGTGGGCGGCGAGGTGGTGGGGGTGATCACGCCGCTGCCCCAGTCGTGGCTCC
>Ga0163144_10027259_pt1 | contig 11070 bp, 10 predicted proteins | sample OliLak19BULKMAT1_FD_123175 | JGI IMG/M metagenome (GOLD analysis project Ga0163144, IMG submission 123175) | Freshwater microbial mat bacterial communities from Lake Vanda, McMurdo Dry Valleys, Antarctica - Oligotrophic Lake LV.19.BULKMAT1 | ecosystem: Environmental > Aquatic > Freshwater >... | reverse complement strand
CCGACCAGCATGTGCCAGGCGCGGTGAAGCTTCTGCTCCACAATTGAAATGTTCGCCAGTGAGTTTGAGCCACCCCTTGAGCGGGGAAGCCGGTGATGCCTGTCCATAATCCGTGGACCAGCTTTCGGTCGCGTCATCTGTTTCTCCTTTCGTGAGCTGGCGGTAATGCGCCCGACGATTTATTTCCTCATCGGACCAGTACTGGGTAAACATCATCTCTGCTTCTTTGCAGGTGACTGAGCAAACAGCTTTGTGCTGTAGGTCATTGAAAGGTTCCCGCACTTTGATAAAGGCAGAACACCAAACGCAACAGGTCGTCTTCATGCTTCCTCCATTATCAATGTGCATCTAGTTTTATACTACAACACAATCTTTGTGAATAAGGTCGTACTTGTGCATAACGTAGTACTGTCCTTTACTAATCTCTTTACCACACAACGCACATTTGTCTTTGTAAAATAAGTTGTGTGTTCTGCGTATAGGTTTACTGTAGCCAGTTTTTTTGTAGTGCATGTTTAAAATTTTATTTTAATATGTCATACCTTGAATACTAGCAGCTCTTTTTTCTTTAGCTGTCTTGGTTTTCTTCCCCATAATAGAGTACTTACACAGACTGCACTTTAAAAACGGTCTAAGACGAGTTTTGATTTCAAGTCTTCCTCCTTTGTCTTTTTCACTTGAGCAAGCTGGACATTTTGAACCCTCGTAATAATTAAAGTTATTAAGCTCTACACTAAATTTCTGTATCATATTATTTTTACTGAACTAAATAACTTTATGTTTTTTGTTGAAGTAGTTTGGTTGATACACCTTTCCTAATACAAATAAAATAAGTATCCTGGCAAGGTGTATTTAGAGGCACATCTCATTGTTTTTTTCTTCATGTTTCCCGTCTTGTAGCTGGCGATACGTCTTTGCATAGAAACTGCTCGCTTTTTGTCACCCATCGAGTAGAAGTTGTACGCTTCAATTGTTTCTGTTTCCTTAAAATTTATGACGGTACTTTATAAAGCCATGCAAACGACAGATATAAAGCTTGTAGTTGTCGAAGTTGCAGACAGAGCTACCAAAAGATTTCTAAATATTCAGACGCAAAAATCCCCCAAGGTTTTAAGCCTATAGGGGTTTCTGCACACCGTACTGAACAAAGTACGAAAAGAAAAAGGATAGCTCCCGTTGCTTTTCATGCCCACTTCAATCTCAAATGATTGTACCTTGTTCATAAGTGTAAGTTAATTATGCCTTGTGTATAAGAATAAAGCTAAACCCTGGTTGGGGATAACTAAAAAAACTAGGCTAATCCTAGTTTTCTCCGGAGAAAATAGTTACTTTATTTCTCAAACCGTGCAATCACAAACGTATAAAACGCTCCAGCCGTCAATAAAACACTCTTAACTGTCTCCCACATATCAGCGTTTACTAATAATGTGTAAGTAATAGCTGCACTTAATGAGAGTCCTAGTGCCATTCCTAAAGTTACATACTCTGACGTTCCTAATACTTTTTTTGTCCACTGTACGAACAAAGCTACTCCTGCACCTAAAATCATTTCCATATATTATTTATTAAGCAGTTTTAGCTAAGGTGTTAAACTGCGGGTTTTTCTTTGCATATCTATTTATTTATTCTTGTCTATCGCCACCAACCTGAGAACCTAGATAAGTAACTCCAGCCACTCCGCCAGCAATACCTCCAATTGTTCCTAGTGTTCTGGCAACAGGACCTCTAACCAGCATGTCCAGCTTATTCATACCCAGCTCCCCTTTTACTTTAGGAGTAATGTTTGTAACGGCCTCGTACATACTACTCATCTGGTCTAATTGATACCTAAAGAACGCTCCCCGAGCTACGTCCTGCGGTACGTCTTTAATCCCCATCTGCTTCCTTAAAAGAGCGTAAGCGTCCTGTTCTGAAGTAATTTTCATACCTCGTGAGCGAGCTACATTCAAGAACTCGTAAAACGTATTCATTTCTTCTGCCTGACCTGGGTTAGCTAAACTGTCTGTAATGTACTTGTTAATCTCTCTTCGTATATCAGTCGCAGCAGCTTTAACTCCTTGATACTGTGGAGAGTCAAACGCAGTCGCTCCGAGTTCATTTTCAATTCTTGTATCCACTATTTTTCTAGCGTTCCAGAGTTCATTTAAGTCCGTCATGTTTTCTACCTTGCCAGACTTCCGTAAATGAGTAGCCATGTCGTCAAGGATTTCTTCCCGCACACGGTTGTAGTTATTAAACGCACTAACGTCAGCTTTAAGTCCTCCGCTTGGTTGTACTTGCGTAAGACGAACACGCAAGTCTTCAAAGTTAAACGGCACGTTATTATCCTTTAGGAACGGCTTAACCGTCTCTTCAGATAAGTTTCGGATTGCGTCCTTAATTAGATTTAAGTTAGCAGACATACTTTTCTTCGGTAAGACGATATCTTCCACTGCCGTTGCAATCCTGACAGTTTCTGGGTCTTTGGTAAAGTTAGCTGAGGCTCGTTTAAAGAGTCCCATATCATCAACAGTAACGTTCCCAGAACCTAGAAGTCGGTTGCCCTCTTTCCCAGAAATCTTAGGAGCAACTGTATCTACTACAGCATTAAAGCTATTCTCAGCTTTCTTCCCATCAAGTCCAACTCCCTTCACTAAATTTCTAACTCCAGGCACAGCTCCAATACCAGCTCCCAGAACCGTACCCATTCCAGGCATAAGGATTTGCCCTAAACTTTCGTTATCGTTCATGCTTGAAGCAACGTCACTGGCATACCCCAAAGCAGCTCCTTTTGCAAAGGTAGCCACTGGTTTTGAAGCTAATAAAGCTGGTGTTAGCGTTCTAGCTCCTCCAGCCAATCCAAGAGCACGACCACCTATACCTAGAGCAGCTCCAGCTCCACGTAAGATAGTCCCTCCTGCAAGGTTTAAAGCGGTATTAGCAGCTGAGCCTATAGCTTCTTTCCCTGAAACTCCACCTGATTTAATCATAGCTTGTTCTTCAGGAGTTAAGCTCTCTAAATTCTTTCTGTGCTGTGGGTCAAGCATAGCGAGTTTAGAACCTGCGTACCTGCCTATTTTCTCCATACCCAAGAACCTAGAGACAGAACCGAGTGCTCCTTTTTGCATGAAAGAATCATTAGTCAGACCAGAATTGTCTGGCGTAATACTAGAGTTAATATGCTCAGAAAGAGCACTCACAAAGTCTTTAGCTTCTCCAGACGCTTTAGCTTGCTTAGCTTGCTCACGAAATCCATCAGGTAAGTCGTTAAATTGCAAAAGCATGTCAACAGCTTGGTCGTCTGATTTACCAACAGTCCGTGACGCATCTATTCGAGCTTTTAGCTTCCGTCTGAAGTTATTTTGTTTTTCTTGTTCTGGAGTCATAAAAAGTTTATTAGATACCGATAAAATTGTAATTACTCTTTACGGTTGTAAACGGAGATGTCGTGCTTCCTTGACTTGACTGCATGAGGTTAGGCATATTTCCTAGAGGGTTAATCTGTGCGTTTAAAGCAGAGCTAGTCTTGTTTAACATAATACTTTTAAGTCCCACGAGTCTTTGTTTAAGTTCTGTCGGAGAATACTTGGTAGAACCAAACAGAGCTTCATATTCTTTAGTTTCTTTTTGTCCCCACGCAGCTCCCGTAATGTTCGAACGGTACGGTTGCAAAGCAGCAGTCATGAATTGCTGAATCTGAGACAGTTTAGGGTCGAAATCTTTACCGACAATATTATAAGCATACTGAATAGAAGCATTTAAAGCTCCTGACTGTAGTCCAGAGTCCAACATAGCAATAGCTTGGTCAATATTACTAAGAGCTGTCGTATCGTTATTAAACTTAAGTTTTACGTCAGCAGGAGAGTTAGCTAAAATAGCTGAAGCGATAATACTGATTTTATCTGAATCATTACGAGCTTTTTTAACACGGTCATAGTATTGTTTTTGTCCAAATAGAGAACCAATAGTTCCTGCTCCAGCGTCAATAGCAAACTCTAAGTCACTAGAGTATACTCCGTCAGAAGTTACCCCAGCTCCTCCTAAGCCTGCAGAGCTTGTTGGATTGTTCCTGTCGTTTGTAATTGACCGAGTATTTGCGATACTGGCTTCTGCCTGTTGAATTTCAAGCTCTCCCTTACGCACGTTCTGTTTGTACTCAACCGAGTTTCTGTATTTAGCTACAGCTTGGTCAAACGTATCTGTGCTGGTAATTCCAGCTCCAGGAGCAGTCGTAGCTAGAGCCTGAATAGACTTGATACTGTCTCCAGCAAGATTAGCTACTAGGTCACGAGTCCGAGCTTGCTCAGGAGTTTCAAACGCAGCTATGTCGCGTTCTTCCCTTGAGATATTACGGTTCTCCACAGAAATATCTCGTGCTTCTGCACTTTGAGCACGAGCTTCTGCTGTTGTCATAAGTAGGTTATCAATCCAAGTCTTTCTGGCAGTAGTTATAGCTGATTGCTCATCAGCAATTAAATTGTCCAAACGACCAGCCTCCATTACTTTACTTTGCAATAGGAGCTCGTCTCGTTGTTTCTCCAAATCTCGCACTCGCTTGCCTCCAGAGTCTTCTAACATACGGACGGCAGCCGTCTGTGTTCCAAAACCAGCTCGTCCTTCTGAAGCTTGAGTGTACTCACTAGCATTAGCATCAAGCTGTCCTGCAATTTTTCCTGCAAAATTAGAATCAGTAAGTTTTCTATCAGCTATTCCTCCCTCTTTAGCTAGACCTGCCCGAGCAGCAAACGTCTCCATTATAGTTTTTTCTTGCTTACCAAGGTCGTTACTGCCTACAAAACTACCTAGAGCGTTATTTACAGAGTCGTTGAGTCCCTGATTTGGATTTCCTAAAGTACGAAAATTACCCGTTCCAGCTCCAGAACCTGGGGTACTCATTGAAGTGTCAGCTCCACCTCCAGGTTTTTTAGCCATTGAGATAGATAGGTCGCGTAATGCTTTTGTTGCCATATTTTAATAGTTTATATCAGCCGTTAATTGCATTTTTGCGTAGCGTCGCTTGCTTGGGTACTTTGACTTTAATGGCATTAACATAGCCTGAATACGTCCTATTGCTATAGCTCTGTCGTCATTTTCTCCCGTCAGCCAGAAGATAATTTCTAATACTGAGTTCACAAAGTTCTCGTTCATTACGTCCCAGTCACCAGACCATAACGGATAGTCTGTAAGAGCTGCTGGGTCGTTAAAGACCTGGAGAGGAGATGAGGCTGAGACGTCATATACAGAATTATGCGAGTAGAACTCAAACGTAAGCGGTACGTTCTCAGTAATAAAGAAGTTCTCAATGTGATTACCAATAGTTGAGGGGTTTGAACTATACGCAACAATAAGCTGGATATAAGTCCAGGCAGTATCTACTGGCGTGCCGACAACCGTAGTAGTCCCGTTCCAGTCGAGCACCACACGGTTCCAGCCCAGCACAAACGGGTTGCCTAAATAATCTGTAGTAGCTACTCCCGTAATGTAGTTTGCTCCTGAAGAACCAAATCGCATTGTAATACTCGTTAAACCAGTGATACTCTTGAGGTCAATATCAAAGTAAATACCGCTTCTTTGAGCATACCGTGAGACGTCAACTGCTCGCATAGTCGAGTTAGTAAGTGTGCCTGTAGTTCCTGAGTAGTTAAACTTTAGAGACGTAGAGCCGTTAAAGCTCTCGTAAATATCGTCGCTTAAATTAGAAATAGCTGTCGCTCCTACCCACGTACCGTTGTTAGTAACGCTATTAGCTTGATTTACTACCAGACTCTGCCCTGAGTATTTAACTCGTAAGTACTGCCTTTGGTCTTCGGTTTTAATAGCGAACTTTTTAGTATAAATACTATCAGAGTCAAACCTATTATTAGACAGGTACTCAAACTCAAGATTAGATACTGGAGACTTCTCTGGTCGGATATCAACAGCACACTTAAAGTTTAAGTTGGCATTTATTCTGTAGGTAGTTATTCCGTCACGGTAGTTAATTTTGCTCTTCGTAATCTGCCAAGGCCACTCGTGCTCTCCGTCCCAGACTTGCAAAGCTCCGACAATAGCTCGAAAGCCGTCAGTAGTCATATCAACAGAGTTTGCAGACGTATCTCTGCGTCTGTCGTTAATAATCTCGATTAAGTTTTGTAAATTAGTTGCCATATTTATAATTTTAGTATACTACTTTTTCTTAGTTTTCTCCTCGTCGTAATCAACAGTTATGGTATTTGGCATAAAGTCAGTTGTGCCTAGTGTTTGCGTTGTGTCCCATCCAAGCTCAAACTGAATAGCGTAGATATTTTTCTCCCCGAGAGGCATATAAAAGTAACCTTTGGTTAAGTCTTTTCGTAAAATAGTAAACGTTGCTCCTACGGTAGTTGATTTGTTGTAGAAAACCTTAATAGTAGCCACGGCTTGAGTACTAACTCCTCCAGAAATAGGTGCAAAGTAAATGTGTGCATAACGAACGTTCATAGGGCTACCAAGGTCATAAACTTTAGTGTAGACGTCCCCACGGTTGGCTACCTGTGCAACAGAGTTGATTGTTCCGTCTCCGTGCGGATACCACTTCTGCACTCTTCGTGTTGGCACAGTATCAGACCAACCAAACAAAATAGCAGACTGTGGCTCGGCAGCGTTCTCGTTCCCGACCAAGATTGGTCCCGTAGTTAACGGACTAGCTGTCTCTCCTGCCATGTTTCCAATTTTATAGAGTTCTTCTGGTTCTCCTATAGCCGTTGAACCATAGCCATAAAAGATACCGTTCGCTCCTAGCCAGACAGTTAGTCCATTAAGTTGCGAGACGCTTCTGCGAGACACTGGAAAGCCGTTAGCCTCAAATGTTCTAATTACTTGGTACTGGTTGCCGTTAATAGCTCTAATTTCACAGAAGCCAGAATTGTTTGTCGTGATGCACTTAACGTCTCCGTTACTGGACTTAAAGAGTTTCTTGATTTCTTTAGCTCCAGGGGTAGGATAAAAGTCTGTGCCTCCAAAGACCTGTGACCGTCTGTCCCAAACAAATACTCCAATTTGCTCAGCATCGTAATAACGTTTGTCGTCAACCGTAGTGCGTTTACTAGACTGAATACCAATATACATACGAGAACGAGTCTCTGCTACGTCAATGACGTTCAAGTAGCTAGGAAAATTAAGCACTTCTTTTGTTCCTCGACCTATAATTCCTCCTGTAATTCCTCCGTCCAGAGTATGAACTTTATTACCAACGAACCAATACATAAGAGAGTTTTCAGCCAGATATAAAAAGCTCTCTTGGTTTGGTTGTACAATAAAATGCCCTGTTGCTAAGTTCATAGACCAATCATCAACTCTTGATTTTGCAAACAAAAAGTCTCGACTCTCGTATTGCCCTTGGTCGTTAAAATTAGGATTAGCCCAAAAGTTAGCTGGTACACTAAATCCAGAAATAGTCGGACTATTATATTTTGCGTACTTGCCTAAAGCATCTGCTACATACGCAGAAGCGTCATTTACAGTAGACCACCAAGAAACTGTGTCTGCTGCTGTCATAACCGTCCCCGACTCTTCAAGCACAAGCCAATAAATAGTATTAGCCGTCAACGTAACTGGAGTAGAAAAAGTAAAAAATACCCTGTCATGCGTGAGAATATTACCAAAAGTATTAAAAGAAAAGCCTGGTAAGTTTGAAGTAGCCCCTGGTAAAACAGTTGCAGAAATAGTTGTACTCGCTACTTCTGTTCCTGTTGGTGCTCCAAACCTTTGCCAGTTGTTTTCTGTTGCATCACCTATTTCTGGTTGGGTAGTAGCACCTGAAGTATGAGCTACAAAACACACGAAGTCTTTAGCCGTTTGTGTTACTACGTCATTTACAGCATAACTAGTTGCAGTTACCCACGCACCTCGGTAATTGTACGGAGATACGTTTCTTTCTGCGTCTGTTTGAATAGAGAGCTTGAGAGTTATACCTACTCCAGTCCCTGCATTTCTAAAGAGTTTTAACCCGACTTTTTCAATAATATTAGTTATAACCGTATCTGTGCTGAAAGCTTGAGCAAGCTTCCTTGAAAGACTACTACCATCGTTAATAGCACTGTCTTCACCTCCAGCAGCTGTAGAACTTGTTGTATTTATAGTTGCTCTGTTAAATTCAATAGCGATATCTTCATCAGTTGTCCCTAACATTCTAAATCCCACATACATACCTCCTACTCCTCCAAAAAATTCATCTGGGACAGAGGAAGTTAAAGCACTTGGACTAATTTCATAAGCCTTACTTCCAGAGTCAATAACGTATAAGAGAGCTTTCCTCCCGTTGATTTCGTACAGCATCATGTCTCTAATTGTTCCTGTAGATATAGTTAAATAATTAGAAAGACTCGTATCAGTAAGAGAACTAAGCTGAAGAATATTTAAGCCTGTTTCTGATAAGTACACAACGTCTAACTCAGCTTCATACTGAATAGAGTTAATAGGATTAGCTACAGTCCCAGTTAAACTTGCAAATCTATTATTAGCTGGACTTAAATACCCGTACACTTTAGTAGGATTAAAAATACCCTCTGCAAACTGTCCGTCTTCTCCTATGTATCGCAGGTTAGGCTGTGCTGTAGTGTCGTTTAAATCCCCTTGAAATCGCTCCAAGAGTCCTCTTCGACCTGATACGTTAATAGATAATTTAGCCATATAATTAGTTTCTGTCTTGGATAAACTCGTAATAGTCGATATTTACGTTGTGGTTTAAAGCATCTGTCCTAAGAAGCGATACGAACAGTGGAAAATAAATAATAGGATTGTTATTACTTGGCAGATTCCCAGTGATACTTCCAACATACACGTTATTTATATAAAAGTCTGCTCGTTCCCTGGGGAAAAACTGTATTTCTAATAAAATAGTCTCGTCTAAAACTATCGTCTTATTTATGTCTACTAGCGTTTCTGTTTTGTTCGCATCAACATACGAGCATAAGAAAATCTTGTTATTAACTATCTTAAGCCCAACAAACTCTGCTCCGTTACCCAAAATAGGAGCTGTCCCTGACACAGTACGAACGTGGCACGTAGTTACATACGCAGTACAGCCAGCACCTAGTCCTGTGTTTCCAAAATAGAAAGCTACTCTTAATTTGGTAGGCTTATCAACCGTCAAGAATTTATTACCTGTAGTGTCTCGAAGCTTCTCGTTACCCTCTGTGTTACTAGTTACTATTAAAGTAAACGGTACAAAGTCAGATGCGTAGAAAAAATTGTTCCACGTAGACTCAGCTATTTTATCGTTGATAATTTCTCGCATTGAGTCCTGCTGTTCAAAAGACAAGTCACGGGTAATAGTCTGATTTTTCTTTAAATCAGCTATCTCTCGCTCCATATTATCAAGTCTTTGTTGAATGTCTTGTGGCATTATTTTTTACGTTTAAGGAGAGCAAAGAGTTGAGCAAGTAAAGAGATTACTACTTTTTGAAGTTTCTCTATCTCTCGTTTCTTCTCTTCGTCTACTGGGTCGAGTCCTACGCTGGTATTTTTTTCGAGTACAACACGGTGGAAATAGTCTTCTGTGAATAAAGCTCCAGGGCAAGTTCTAGCTGGTTGTATATGCCTATGGAACGTATATGCTATCTTTCCGTAAGTGCTCTCAAACTGCGTAATTAAGCGTTTTAAGGCAGTAATTTGAGCCTGTGTTGGCAGTTCAAGGTTAAAATCTCCCGCAAGACATACAGAAATAGTATCACACGAGCTGTCTGTACTACAGTTGTGTCCTATGTTTGCTATAGTCTCTTCCCCTACTTTACGCGTATTAGTTACGGTTCCGTCAATATCGATAAAATAGTTATACCCTACATACCAACCTAAACTAGACGGTCTGTCCTGTACATAGCCTCCCCAATCTTTAGTGCGGTGGTACTCGTTGACTGATTTAAGTTGTGAACTTCCAGTTCTTCGAGCAGCAGCTGTGTGGTGGATAGCGTATTGTTTAATATTTGGAGTAGGCATATTATTTTTTAGTTTTAACGACTTGCAGTTCTACGGTTTGTTTAGCTACCTGCTGATTTTCAGCTTGTTCTTTAATAGCTGTTAATGTTTCCATAACATTAGTGTGGAAGTGAATATCCCGACCGTTACGTTCTCTAAGGTACGTGTCAGATGACTTCGTAGCTACAACTACATTCTCTAAAACAGGCAGTATTTTAGTAAAAAGGAATTTAATAACCCACCCTAAAATACCTACACAAGCAGATACAATTCCGAGAGCAGCTAGTAGTACGGTAGTTTCCATATTTATATTACTACATAGCACCTCCAGCCATCATACGTTGGTGCATGAGGGGGTTTGGGGTGAAGCCGCCGCCAGATGATTCAGCGAACGCCGCTACCACTAAGTTCATCGTATCTGTTATGTGAGTGACGGTCATTGTCTCACTAGCAGCATCAACCGCTAGAGAATACATGGCACATTGTCCTGTGTCTGTACGTTCTACACAATCACCAGAGGCCGCCATACCAGAGGTATAACCACCACAGACCCCAACCATTAAATCCCCGCTAGTTAGTCCTGTTAAAGTAACAGCACTTGAAGACCGTGAAGCAAATCCAGCCGCCCCACTATTACGAACAGAAATCGGTAAACTATCAACTATCCAACTAGTAGCCACGCCGTTAAACTGTCCCGTTCCCGCTGATGCAAAAGTAACCGAGATACTGACTGTGCCGGTGGGTGGGTTGGATATGTACCAGTAGGTTAAATTGTCGTCATTTGGCCCTGTCGGTGAATGGGTCGCAAGCTGAGTCATCGCGTTCCCACCGGCCGTTACCCCAGTGACAGCAATAACTGGGTTAGAGTCGTAGTTGCGAGTGGCAACCACAAGAAAGTTAGCTGTTGCCGCTACTGTGTGGTTCCAGGCTACTGGGTTACCTGGTGAGTCGTTACGGGCACCGTTGTTTGAACCGGCATCATAAGTAAACGCCATACTCTACGGCTTAGGGGTTAGTAAGGCTTTATAAATAGCTACAACCGCGTCGTATTCGGCTTGGGTAATCACCTTGAGTTCCAGTAGTCGTTGAGCTTCATAAACGTCGTTGAGTGCTTTTTGGATAGGGTCGATAACTATTACTGGTACAGGAGAAGCTGTG
>Ga0163144_10027258_pt1 | contig 11070 bp, 8 predicted proteins | sample OliLak19BULKMAT1_FD_123175 | JGI IMG/M metagenome (GOLD analysis project Ga0163144, IMG submission 123175) | Freshwater microbial mat bacterial communities from Lake Vanda, McMurdo Dry Valleys, Antarctica - Oligotrophic Lake LV.19.BULKMAT1 | ecosystem: Environmental > Aquatic > Freshwater > Lake... | reverse complement strand
TACACCAACGGCCATCAACTCCTCTGCTGCTCGGATATTATCGAGTCTATCTTCGGCCGCTACAAAAACAAGGGAGGAATGAAGGCCATTAGTGCCGACGTGCTGTCCATTGCCCTGTACAACAATCAAGCCCTGAGTAGTGGCTTCGTCCAAACGGCAATGAAATCAGTTACCGGTTCGATGCTTGATGAATGGCGCTGCGACAACGTCTGCCACAACCGCTACGGGGTTCGCCGAGGGATGGAAAAAGAACTCAAATGTGCCGGGGGATAATGGTATCAGATTACACATCCTATATTTTGTCGAATCTAAAACGCACAGAAGAGAATCCGCCATTGTTATCCAATGATATACTGCCTTCGAAAACACCAAAACCATCAGCATTTAACTTAAATGTGCCGGATGATGCTCCCCCCATCACAACATCATCTACAATTACCCAGTCTCGAACGTCTGACTTTTTGTTAAAATCAAAAATTACTTGAGTGGGCATTGAAGAGAATAAAGTCATCATACAAATAAAGCCTTTCATAAAAATTCGTTTTTTAATTGTTTAGAGCGTGTTTGTTTTTCTTTGTCAACCATATTCCCCGAAACTATCAGTTGCGCACACTTTACGCCAGCGGGTTTTCACTCTTTTTCGATTTTTATTTCCAAGCCTTCTATTTGAATAGTATCGTCAATAACAATTTTATAAACTTCCTTTTCCTTGGTGACCTGGAATTCTAAGTGCAAGGCATTTTCTTTATATTCAACCTGGTTGCCAGTTTTAATATCTAAAGCAATTGTTGCTCCTTTGTAATAAACCAGCTTATCTTCTTCTGCCTTAAATAGAAAAACCCAATTATTATTCGTCCCATTATCAATTATATTTTTATACCATAACTCTTTACCTGTTTTTGCGTCGATGCAATGTAAGGTGCTTGACATATCCACAGTCAAAATATAATTATTAATAATAAAAAGCCCCAGTTCTTTATCTCGAAAAACCATTTTGCTCAATCCGCAATGCCAAAGGATAGTTTTACTAGCCTGCTCAATACCAATAAATCCCTCTTGACCACTAACAGAATTACTCTCTACGTTCCCAAATATTATCTGATTTTGATAGAACAAGGGTTCTGTTAAATGACATATTCCACTTTTACTTTTGAATCGATAATGATGAATTTGTTCGCCTGTCTTACTGTCAAATTCATAGGCCCCATCTACAACTGAATTAACAATTAAGTTTCCGTTTTGGGGATTTACATTATGACCAGCATAGGATGAAAGAAACTCCGTTTTCCAAAGTACTTTTCCATCTACGGATATTTTATAAATGTCACCTACATAAGTTGAAAAGTAAATTTCATCTCCAAATAGTTCAATAGATTGAGAAGCATATGCTTCTACGGGTATTTTCCATATTACTTTACCCGTATTTAGACTTAAACAGTAAAGATAGTTTTGTCCTTCAGAAATATTTATCGTATTGCAAAATAATCTATCTGCTATGATTTTCGCATTTTGAAGACCTCTTTGGTCAAATTTGTCAATCCAATATTCACCAACCTCTAAGTTTGGGTATGGAACAGATGGATCAAATCTCCAATTACAACCTTGAAGTAATAAACCGAAAATTACTAATTTGAGTATTGATGATTTTTTTTTCATATTGCTGCTAACATTGCCAGTGCCGCGGCCAGCAGTTGGCACTAGGTTACTTGGCTTCAATTTTTTTGCCGTTTTTTAAAAAATAAAGTACAGGCTTTAGACTTTCAACTGGACTTTCCTCCATTGGAACATTCCATTATTATTCATATAAGTAAGGTTCACTAAGATAAGCAATATTCCTTACATTCTCAAGAACTCGCCTCATGTATGTCGTCCAAAATGTCTTTGCAAATAACCAGTTCAAAGGATACAGCAATGGAATGTTCGAATGCAAAGAATAGGTGTATTCGACCATGATTTTATTGGGTTCCAATTGTGTCGTTTCCCATTCGCCCACAAACTTGTAAAAACCCAACATCCATGATTGGAAATCGTCAACTTGAATTTTCCAATACTGATTTTCTTTTCTTTCAAGCACATGGTCAACAGAAGCAAACCCTCCTTTTTGTGAAAAAGATTTTGCCACGAAAACTTTTTTACTGGAACCTAGCTTACCCCAATTTTCATCATCGGTCACATGCGTTACTTTGGGCATAATTCCAAATCCAGTGTGAACCTTTGAAACGGCACAAAGCATAGGTGTTTTAAATGCCCGCTCCAATGAGCATTCGTAGATTGCAGATACTTTTACTTTCGAAATCATCTGGCAAAGCTAATGCATATATCTTATTTCCATATTGGAAATCAAGCAATCGTGTCATTCCGAGCGAAGCGAGGAACCTGAGGCATGGCATGGCTGTCCCCCAGGTTCCTCGCGTCACTCGGAATGACACCACTGCTTGGATTTCAGTGTGACTCAACACCACTTTCCTCCAAATCAAAGGTGCGCACATCCATTAGCCCATAAACGCCAGAAACCCGCAAAGCCAACATGACTTTACGGGTTTCTGAATTTTAAACCTGCACGCTAGTGCCTCACCCAGTAAATATTACAAAGGAAGCCCAAACGCGAAGCCAACCTGAAACCTTGAAACCTGAAACCTTGAAACCTGAAACCTGAAACCTGAAACCTGAAACCTTGAAACCCTACACCCTATCACTCCACCATTTCTTCACCTGATACCCCTTCAAATACATGACCGGAAGGATAACCAAGGTAACGAACGTGGCAAACCCAAGGCCGAAGATAATCGTCCAGGACAAGGGACCCCAGAACGCTACCGAGTCGCCACCCAGGTAAATTTTCGGATCGAAGTGCGTGAACAGGCTTTCAAAGTCGATGTTGAAACCAATGGCCAGCGGAAGCAAGCCCAAAATGGTTGCCGTTGCCGTGAGCAATACCGGCGTCATACGAATATGCCCCGCTTCAATAACGGCCTCTCGAGCCGCCATGCCCCGTTCTCGCAATATGTCCGTAAATTCCACCATCAGGATACCATTGCGCACCACAATACCGGCCAGGGCAACAATACCCACACCCATCATGATCACAGAGAAGTCCATGTTGAAAATGGCCATGCCAAGCAACACCCCGATGATGGAGAACACCACCTCCGTGAGGATGATGAGCGTTTTGCCAAAGGAGTTGAATTGCGCGACCAGTATGAGCAGGATCAGGAACATCGAAATGATGAGGGAGTTTCCAAGGAAGCTTATGGCATCCATCATTTCAGCATCCTCACCTTCAAAACCGATGGTGACACCTTCCTGGCTTGGGTAAGCGGCAACGGCTGCCTTTATGGCGTTGACGACCTCCGTTTGTTTGGGCTGGTATTCTGACAAGATGTTAGAAGAAATCGTCACAATACGCGTCTGGTCTTTGCGGCGAATACCACCATACGTATTGGTGTATTCCACATTGGCCAAGGCGGCGATGGGCACCGAGCGCAGCACACCACCCATATTCATGTCGCGGAACGTGATGTTCATGTTTTCCACCGCGTTGATATTGCCGCGTTGCTCTTCTTTCAAGCGGATATTGACAGGTATTTCATCTTCGCCATCGCGGTACTTGGTGGCTTCTTTGCCCAGGATAGCGGTACGGAACTCGCTGCCGATTTGTCCGGTCGAAATGCCTTCGCGGTTGGCGCGGTCGCGGTCGATCTGGATGTTTATTTCCGGCTTAGACACGATAAGGTCGCTGCGCAATTCTTCCACGCCAGGCACGGCCAGCGAGTCGAGGTAGCGTTTCACGGAAGTAGACACTGCGATAAGCTGTTTGAAATCATCGCCGCGTATTTCCACAGAAACCGGCTTTGGTGTTGGTGGGCCACCGGATTCCTGATCAACGCTTATTTCAGCGCCAGCGATCAAGCCTTTGGTAGCTTGCCGGATGCGGTCCATATATGCTTTTGTATCCTCGCCATTGCGATGCCCATATTCAACAAATGCTACGCCCACTTTGCCTTTATTGGAAGCCGCAGTACGATCCATTTGATCTTCGGAAGCACCCAGCGCGATGCTGGTTAATACTGACTCCACGATAGGATTGTCTTTGCCCAATACTTCCACCACTTTTGCTTGCACAATGCTGGTCAGGGAGTCGGTCACATCCACATCCGTCCCCACGGGAAGCGTGATGTACACATAAATGAAATTGGGGTCGGCCTTCGGGAAAAGTACTATGTTGGCTTTGCGTGACATCGTAGCCATCAAGGAAAAAACCAACAACAATACCGTACCGATGATCATTTTCCAGGAGTGATTCAGGGCCACTTCCAGGAATCGCGCATAAGCTCTCTGGGTAGCAGGCCAGCCTTTTTTCTGGAACCAGGTGACGCCGCCTTCCAAAACATACTTGTACAACACGACAAACAGGGCACAGAAAACGGCGAAGTTGCCCATGCCAATGCTGCCATTGGCGTAAAAACCTATGGTGGCCAAAACAAACAACGCATAGCCCATATAAGTGCGGCGCTGTTTCTTTTTCGGGTCAACCACTTTGCCTTCGCGCTTGTCGTCGCCCATAAACCACACGGCAAATACCGGATTGACAATATAGGCCACGACCAAGGAGGCGGTCAGCGTTATGATGATGGTGACCGGTAAATAATGCATGAATTTTCCAAAAATACCGCCCCAGAACACCAGCGGGAAAAACGGCGCGAGCGTGGTGATGGTTCCTGTCAAAACAGGCAAGAATACCTCACCAGTGGCCTTTTTGGCCGCCTGTACGATGGTTAAGTCTGGCTCATCGTGGTAAATCCGGTGAATGTTTTCGATCACCACAATCGCGTCATCCACCACAATACCCAGGCCTAGCAGGAAGGCAAAAAGCACGATAAAGTTGAGCGTATAGCCAAGACTGGGCAATATCATAAAGGCAATGAACATCGACAGCGGTACTGCAGCGGCCACAAAAATGGCATTGGTGGCACCCATGAAAAACATGAGAATCAAGGCCACCAGGATAAAGCCGATGATGATGGTGTTGATGAGGTCGTGCAAAGTGACGCGGGTCGCCCGGCTTTGATCGCCCGTAATGGTCACATTGAGGTTCGGAGGGAAATCACTGGCCTTCATTTCTTCCACGATCGCTTTAATCTTGTCGGAAGCGTTGATCAGGTTTTCACCCGATTTCTTGATGACATTCAGGCCAACCACATTTTTGCCGTTGAGGCGGCTGTAACTCTCCTGTTCTGCATGCCCGAGTTTCACCTCGGCAATGTCCTTCAGGTACAACATGGCACCCGATTGAGAGGCGATGATCAAGTTTTTGATTTGCTCAATATTTTTAAAATCGCCGCGAATGGAAACCGAACGCGTCATGCCACCCACGGTAACATTGCCCGCCGAAATGGTCATGTTCTCGAATGCCAGTGCATTTTCAACATCGCGGAAAGTGAGGCTGGCAGCAGCCATTTTGTACTTGTCGAGGTTCACCTGCACCTCTTTTTCGAGCGCACCAATAAGATCGACACGGGTGATTTCGCGCATGTCTTCGATGCGATCCTTGAGCGCGTCGGCGTAGTCCTTGAGCTTGTCGAGGCTGAAATCGCCGGAGATGTTGACGTTCATGATCGGAATGTCCGAGATGTCAAATTCTGATACGGTCGGGTCTTGCAACAAGTCGTTTGGCAGGTCGCGCTTCGCTTTGTCCACCGCGTCTTTCACCTTCTGTTTGCACAGCGGCACATCGAGGTTGGTGTTGAATTCAACCACGACACTGGAGAAATCCTGGATGGAAGAGGAGGTTACTTTTTTCACCCCGTTGATGCCTTTCAGTTGCTTTTCAATGGGTTTGGTGCAAAGCTGCTCCATATCGGAAGGCGAAGCACCAGGGTATATGGTCGATACGATGATGGTCGGAACCACCACATCGGGGAACTGCTCTTTGGGCAGTGAATTGTATGACATGACACCCGCCAGCGAAATGATCACCGTAATGACGAAAATGGCTGTCCGGTTGTCAATCGCCCAAGAAGTTGGTTTAAATTCTTTCATTATCTAGGAATAAATGAGTGATTTGCAAATAAGGTAAAAGGGTGTTACATGTTCGAGCCAATCCAGAAGCTCGACAATCCGAGGTACAAGCAAAGCGGGGAATACCAGCGTGAATCCATTCGGCCAAATTCGGTGTCTTTAATCGTTTTAAAGAACCCAACTTGTTTAACATCGCCAATGGCCCTTACGCTGAATATGACCCCCAACCCCCAGATTCCAAAGCCGAGCGGCAGTATCCATTTATATGCCATTGCTATGGAAACATAGTAGGCCGCGAACCCAAGCAGTCCTACGCCGACAACCAGGCAAGCAATTGTTCCAGGGCGAAGCGTTTTGTTTCCGGCTTTGTCTGTAGGAATTGCTTGATCGAGCCCCCATTTCCCACCGGATGCCCAATAAAGGTGCAAGAAGCCAAGCAGGGCCATGATGGTGCCGTTGATGTAGGCGAGCATTGTGGTCATTGGATACTGCGTTTTAGAAATTGACAGTCTCCCCGGCATTCACATCTTGGAAGCCCGTAGAAATAACCCAATCACCTTTTGAAAGTCCATTCAATATCTCTGCGTTACCGCCATAGTTTTGGCCTTGTTTTACCGTGACTTTTTTTACCGTAGCTTGCTTGTCACCAGCTTTTTCGGCCAGCAATACAAAATCGCCATCCGCAGCGGTTTGGATCAGGTTGACCGGAATAACGACTGCCTTGGGGTTTTGGTAGTCGATGATTTTCATGACAGCTACCTGGTTGGCGCGATAGCCTGTTCCTGAAAGGGCACACTCCACGCTAAATGTTCTGGAAGTGGGGTTAATGGTGCTGCTCACGAAGGTGATACGGGTAGTAATCTCTTTGTCCATATCAGGGAAGTACACCTGTACGGCATCGCCTTTGCGCACTTTTGCGGTGTACGCTTCTGTGACCTCACCCTTTACTTTCAGGTTGCTGAGGTTGAGAATGTTGCAAAGTGGAACACCTGGTGCGATGGCTTCACCTTGTTTGAGGATGACGTAATCGACAGAGCCGCTAGTAGGGGCATATATTTTTGTCATCGCCAGTTGTTCCTTCAGGGTAGCGATGCTGCGCTCCAGTGATTCTTTGCCATTGCGGGCTTGAATCAGGGCGACTTCGGTGCCTATTTTTTGATCCCAGAGTCCTTTTTGGCGGTTGTATATGTCCGTGGCAGTAGCCAATTGTCCTTCAATTTCGGCCAGGCTTTTTTGCAGGATGTTGTCGTCAATTTCAGCAAGCAGTTGACCTTTGCGGACGTTGTCACCATTTTTTACGTAAACCCTTCTGAGTGCGCCGGGCATTTTAGCGGTAGCCATGACGCTTTCGCTGGCATCTACTTTACCTTGAAGGTCGATGAAGTGGCGGAAAGGCGCGATGGTGATTTCGCTCAAGCCAACGGTGCGGATTTTTGGTGCGGGTTTTTCAACCAGTTTTTCGAGGTCCGCAATTTTTTGTTCGAGTTTTACTTTCTCGTCTTTCAAGGCAGCCAGTTCAGTAGCTGGGTCTTTTTTATCGCCACCGCAGGCGGTGATGCCCGCAGAAACAAACAAAAGGAGTACGAATGCGAAGAGGTTCTTGTTAGTCATGATATATGATTGTTCGAATTTTTTTGATGTTTGTTTATAGACCAAGCGCTTTTTTGATGGAAACTTTGGCTGTCAGTAGGTCGAAGCGGGCTGTCATTACTGCTTGTTGTGCAGCGTATAAACCTTGTTCTGCTTGTGTTACTTCAAAACTGCTGCCGACACCGGCGGAATATTTTGTTTTGGTGGTATCGTAAATGCGTTGGGCGAGGTCGAGGTTTTTTTGTTGGTTGGCGACACGCTCGGTGGCGTTTTGGAATTGCTTGCGGGCAGATTCCAGTTCCAGGTTAAAGGCGTTTTCCAACATTTGCTTTTGGATATCAACCGTTTGCAGGGAAATTATGGCGCGTTGTTTTTTGGCTTTTGAGCCGCCGCCGTCATATATTGGAATGCTCACAGAAAGCCCTGCCACTGCGGAAGGGATGTAGTACCAGTTGTTGAATCCCGCGTTGCTGCTCGAACCAAATCCGGCCTGGTAGCCGGGCGACCATTGCGCAAAACCGGCTATGGTTGGCATCCAGGGTTTGGTGTAAAGGCTTACTTGAAGGGCACTGAGTTCACGGCCTTTAAGCAAAGTGATGTACTCCGGGCGGTTCATCGGATTAAGCTGGGTAGTCATGTCGGCATCGGTGTATGTTGCCATGAGTTTGTCCACATTGTCGGCCAGGCTGATGGATTCCCCAACGGGCATTCCCATGGTGAATTTAAGGGCATCCACGACAATTTCTCGCTGGCGTGCCAGGTTGCCGCGTTCGCTGCGCAGGTTGGAAAGCGACAGATCGAGCCGGTCAACATCCAATTGTTCTGCGAAACCAGCTTTTGTGATGGCGCGTGTATCGTTCAACAGCTTATCCAGGTTGCCGATGTTTTTGTCGAGCGTTTGAAGATTTTCGGAAATCAGCAAAGCGGGCAAATAGGCATCCGTCACTTTGTTGCGCAAGGTGAATTTTGCGGATGCCAGTTGATTTTCCACATACTGCCGGTAATATTTGGCAGCGCGAAGGGCGATGAGGAAGGAGTTGTTAAAAATCAACTGGGAGAGTTTCACTTCGCCCCCCAGGTTGTGTACGGGGCTGAACACCACTTTTCCGTCACCAGCGCCTGGGAACCCGAGCGCGCTGGCGGGAATGCCTGCCCGTTGCAAAAAACCGGTATAGGTGATGCCCGCTGAAAGTTGTGGCAGGCCTGTTGAGAGGTTTTCCTTGATACGCCAATCAGCATCGGTTATTTGCAGCTGTGCCGTTTTGATTTCTGGGTTGTTGGTCAGTGCGTACTGCACACAATCCTCCAGGCTCAGGTTTTGTTGAGCGTTAGCAAATTGCACTAAAAAAGAAAGGGAGAAGAATAGGGTAAGTCTTTGCATAACAGCGGTTTGCGTTCTTATTGTGAAATTTTTTCGGCGTGTTTTTGAATGAATTTTCGACCTTTTTCTGAAAGAATACCGTGTAAGTAATGCATCAGGTATTCCTTAAAAATCACGTCGCGTTTAAAAGAATTTTGAGGGAAAATAGTTTCGTCAAACAGTTGAAAAGATGTGGCAATGTGCAATCTCGTTACGATTTCTACATCAAAATTATCCCGGTAAAGCCCTTCATTGACCCCTCTTTTCAGGTTTGCTTGCACCACTTTATACAGGAAACCCTGCTGGAATTCGTGCATCAATTCCCAGGCATCCCGGTGGTATTTTTGCAGATCATGGACGATGTTGGCTTTCATTTGCTCCATTTGTTGGGAATTGCTTTCAAGGACAAAAAACATTTCTTCGATGGCATTTCCCGCCTTGCTGCACATGGCTTCGCAATCGCGTTTTTCTTGTTCAATGTGCAACTCCAGCACTTTTTTTACGAGTTCATCCTTGCTGCTGACGAATGTGTAGAGGGTTTTCTTGGAAATACCAAGCTCCCGCGCCACGTCGTCCATCGTGATGCTTTTTATACCAAGGCGGAGAAACAGGTCTTGTGCCCGCTTCAGCCATTTATCCTGCTGCTCAGAAATCATAGTGCAAAGGTAACGATGGAAACGTTTTACGCGCAAATCGTTTCCACTGTATTCGGGAGTTTATCGACGAACGTCAAGTTTCGCGGCATTAGCGGCGAAATTTAATTGGGCGAGGTAGACTTTGTGGTGTTTGGAAGCAAATAAAATGTGGCTTGATGAACGAAACCAACAAGTGCCATGCAAGCGCGGCATATCAAGTAAGCGCACAACGCCTAAACGAGCGTGTCATTCCGAGCGAAGCGAGGAACCTGAGAAATGGTACGGCGTAATTATCAGGTTCCTCGCTTCGCTCGGAATGACACGATCGCTTGGGATGGGTGCGAAAGCAAACAAAGGGTTGTTTCAGCGAATTACCTTGAAAAAGGGTTTCAGATTTCAGGGTTTCAGGTTTCAAGGTTTCAGGTTTCAAGGTTTCAGGTTTCAGGTTTACGCGATTTGTTCGTGGCCTTGAAAGTGTATTTCAAAATTAACAACAGATCGCGTAAACCTGAAACCTGAAACCTTGAAACTTGAAACCTGAAACCCCGTTTTCAACGTGTACTCAACTCCTGCACCGCCAACCAAGCCATCAGCCCCACCCCGGTTTCCAAAGCCGATTCATCGATGTCAAAAGTATCGGTGTGAATGGGCGCGGTAATGCCACGCTCCGGATTGCCGGTGCCGAGTCGGTAAAAGCAGGCGGGCATGACCTGGGAGAAATAGGCGAAATCTTCGGCGGTCATGCGTTTGGGTAGGTCTACCACCTTGTCTTTGCCGAGGAATTCAATGGCCCATTTCTTGGTGCGGGCGGTGAGTTTTTCGTTGTTGTGCAGCACCGGATATCCTTTTATGATGTTAAAATCGCAGGCGCCGCCCATGCTTTTAGCCATGCTTTCCGCTATTTTTTTCATCCGTTTGTGGGCATCCATTCGCCATTTTTCATTCATGGTACGGAAGGTGCCTTCCAGTTTCACTTCGTTTGGAATGATGTTGGTGGCACCGCCAGTCGTGTTCATTTTCCCGAAAGTTAGTACTGACGGAATGCCGGGATCGCCGTAGCGGCTCACGATTTGTTGTAGGGCAACGAGTATTTGCGCCGTTATCATCACCGGGTCTATACATTCTTGCGGCATGGCGCCGTGGCCACCTCGGCCTTTTACGGTCACATATATTTCATCGGCAGAAGCCATGTAGATGCCTGGGCAAAGGCCGATCATGCCTGCGCGGAGGGGTGGGTGCACGTGCTGGCCGAAAATGCTTTGCGGTTTGGGTTTTAGCAGTACACCTTCCTTGATCATGATGCTGGCGCCACCGGGTAGCTTCTCTTCTCCGGGCTGAAAAATACACTTGACGGTGCCTTCAAATTTGTCGCGCAACTCATGTAATATCTTGACCGTACCCAGTAGGGAGGAGGTATGTACGTCATGACCGCAGGCATGCATTACGCCTTCATTTTGAGATTTGTAC
>Ga0163144_10027257_pt1 | contig 11070 bp, 8 predicted proteins | sample OliLak19BULKMAT1_FD_123175 | JGI IMG/M metagenome (GOLD analysis project Ga0163144, IMG submission 123175) | Freshwater microbial mat bacterial communities from Lake Vanda, McMurdo Dry Valleys, Antarctica - Oligotrophic Lake LV.19.BULKMAT1 | ecosystem: Environmental > Aquatic > Freshwater > Lake... | reverse complement strand
GTCGGTATTTTTACAATTTCTTCTTCGGCCGCACGCGTTTTAGCGTCTTGAGGCTTGGGATCACGACGTATCGCACTCGCGTGCGGATCAAGCAAGTTATCGAGCGACAAGCAGCAATCAACAAACTCTTCCACTTCGTCCACACCGTGGGCTTCTTGATAGCGGCGCATACTCACAGCATGGTTAGCCATTTCGTCCAACATGCGACGATTGGTGTGAGAGAAATAGACGTTCTGTTTGAAAAAATCGGAATGGCCATAAACATGGGCCATAACGAGTTTTTGATCCAACAAAGAGTTGGATGTGAGGAGATAGGCATAACAAGGATCGGTGTTGATCACCATTTCATAGATCTTAGAAAGCCCATAGGCATAGCTCTTAGAAAGCTTGTCGTATTCCATTCCAAAACGCCAATGAGGATAGCGTGTGGGGAATCCGCCAAGTGCAGCCAATTCGTTCATCTCAACGTAATCGACCATTTCAAAAATCACTTCAAAGAAATCGAGACCCGACTCAACAGCACGAGCGCGAATGGTGTCTCTCCACTCCAACAACTCTTTAGGAGGAATACGTGAACTGCTCATAACTAGCGACCCTCCTTGAAGAAACGCCCAATGGCATCGTAAATATCATCACGACCCGCTATGCGTGTGGCCACTACGCTCTGCTCATCAGGAAACACTTCCAACAAATCTTTAAAGAACTGACCCGAACCATAACGACTCTCCACCTGCCCATAAGCAAATTGGTTTGTCACAGGAAGTATTTTCTCTTTCAAAAGTTCCATACAAATTTTCGTGTCTTCGTTAGACCAGTTATCGCCGTCACTGAAATGGAACATATAAATATTCCAATCGTCAGAAGGATAATCTTTATCGACCATATCCAAAGCGAGTTTGTAGGCAGTGCTAATGAGGGTTCCCCCATTCTCTCGAGTTTTAAAGAAAGTGTTCTCATCAACCTCACGAGCTGCAGCATCGTGAATAATAAAACGACGGTGCACGCCCTTGTATTGGTGCTTCAACCAAGTATCGATCCAAAATGCGGTTGTTCGGACGATCTCCTTTTGTTCGTCGCCCATACTTCCAGAAACGTCCATCATGTAAATAATAACGGCGTTTGTCATGGGGCGGGGAGCCTCGGCCCATGAGCGGTAGCGCATGTCACTCTTGATCGGAACAATTACGGGGTTCTTGGGATTATAAATTCCCGAAGCGACTTGTCGCTTAAGAGCTTCGCGATAAGTACGTTTGAAATGTCTTAAGCTTTGCGGTCCCACCTGTCTTATTTTTGTGTACTTATGCGCTTTTGTTGTGAGATCTCGAGAGCCCTTAGGAAGAATGTGTGGGAGTTTTAGTTCTTCTCCAAGAATCTGCGCCAATTCTTCGAGAGCAATGTCCACTTCGAGTTCGTGCTCTCCGGGTTCGCCTCCCGCCTTTTGGCCCTGACCTGCCTCATCACCCTCTTCCGACTCTTGGCCAGGAATAGGATCTCCAGGCTTGCCTTCGCCTTGCCCAGTGCCGCCTCTTTGTTTGGTTCCATAGGTAAATCGAGGCAAATCGATTTGTGGGACGGGAATGCTCACCGTATCGCCACCCTGACGACCGTGCATTTCTCCATGAGAAACAAATTCTTTAAGATTGTTCCGAATTTTTCCTTTTACGATATCCAGAAAACGACTGTGATTGCGCTTGATCCCAGACATCGTAAAAATACGCGAAAAAATGCGTTTGTCGTCGGTCATAGTCTAAGTATAACTTAGAACGCAGACCAAAAACTATTCAATAAAGTTACGAGTGCCGGTTTAGAGTTCTGTGATGCGCAATACTCTTAACTTTTCTTTGTCAGATCGCGCCATCTTCACACCGAAATAACCTTCAACAGCCCAGAGACATGCGTTCTGCAGATCAGGCGTCAAAGCACTGACGCGTTTGGCCTCGGTCATTTTAGTCAAAAGCGTTGCTTCAGGCACTTCTGGAATCATTTCCTCGTCTTCAAGCTTTTCAATTTTGAAGGAATAGAGACTCGCTCCGGACTCAGAAGCCGTCGCCAAAACAATTTTTGGGTTCTCAGCACTGTCCCATGCACAAATAGCGGAAATGGCTTCAGGCGCATCCCACAATTTTTGGATCTCTTCTTCAAAACTAATCGGATTACGACGAACTCTAAAAAGAGTCTTGCCCCCACCCGAAACTCCGTAGAGCCAACCGTCCACCTTAGAGGCAGCCGACAACTCAAAATCTTGTGAATCCTCCTTAGAAGGAACTTTAAGAAGAGTGGGTTTAGCCTTGTTCTCGGTGTATTGAAAACGCATCAATCAACCATTTTGATCCTTAGCCCAAAAGGTGCCGTCTTCGCTACGATGGAGTTTTTTGTTTCCAGACAAACCATTTCTCAGGGCTTCGCGTTTTTCGATTGCCAAATGCAAATAGGGCTCACGCCACATTTGATTGGGGAACAATCCAAAAACATAGTCTCCCAAAAAGTGAATATCCCAAGTCATTCCAGGTTCTTTATAACGACGAACACGATATTTTCCGTCCGAATACTGCAAATGAGAGCACTGAGCTCCCATAGAACCATTCTGACGATCCAAGAAATCAACCAACTCAGCACCCGACTTCTTCGCAAATATTTTGCCCATCATAGAGCGCAAAAACGTCGGGAAAGAGCCATCATGCAAAACAACCAAGTCCACATCGCCCTTCTCCGACTCCTTAAATCCGCCCACAACAGCAAGTGCGTCTTCGCCCATCTCTCTCTCGAGTTTCAGATCGACAACAGCCTCAAGCTTTTCACCCTTTTTCCAAACGATTTTACGCAAGAGCGGATGCCCGAACGAAGAACCGACAACCAAAGATCCGTCAGGCATAACCTGAGCCCCCGAAAGAGAAGGTCCTTCTTCAAATCCATTAAGTGACTGAGTCTCAAGTACAGCTGTTTCTATTTTCATTTCAATTTATCCTTTAAGTTGTGCGTCTAGATCAGAAATAGTGAGGGTCAATTTTTGAGCCTTGTCTCGATAATCTTCGAGTTTAATTTTTTCTTTGTCGATCACTTCAGGAGGTGCACGGCTCACGAAATTCTCATTCGAGAGTTTCGATTCTTGTCCCTTAAGAAGTTTCTCTACCGATTCCAATTCCTTTTTAAGACGCTCCTTCTCCTCTCCCAAGTCTTTCAACTCGGTTAGGGGAACAAGGATTTCAATATTACGTCCAGCCTCAACTGCAGACACGGGAATGCGTGTCACAGCCTGAGCGTCTTTGATGTCGCCCAGATGGATCTCTTGCAACCTGGCCATTCCCATAAGAGTGGGAAGAGAGGCATCAACAACCTCTTTAGAGAGCGGACCCAAATCCTTAAGCCAAATTTGAATCGTCTTAGAAGGTGCCACTTTGGCCTCAGCCTTGAGATTACGAACTCCCCCGACAATGTCTTGGAAGAACTTAAACTTGGCAAAGATGCTGCTATCGGGGAATCCATCCCCCTCTGGGAACTTTTGCAAAAGAAGGTATTCTTTTGCGCCCACTCCGGGCATTTCGTGCCAAAGCTCTTCGGTCATGTGAGGACAAAGAGGATGGAACATTTTGAGAATTTCACCCAAAACATATTTGGTTGTGCGTTCAGATTCAGAACGAGTGGACTTGGCACATTCCAAGTACCAGTCACAATAATCGCTCCAAACGAAATGATAGAGAGTTTCTACCGCTTCCATCATTTTGAATTCAGCCCAACAACGATTCAAGTTACGAGCAGCTTCATCCAAACGAGCCAGAATCCATTGGTCGTGCAAATGCTTGGGTTTGAGATCGCGCTCCATCCAAGAGCGATCTTTCTGCTTTCCTTCGGCTTCGACATTCATCAAAGCGAAACGAGTCGCGTTCCAAATTTTGTTTAAGAAGTTGCGATAAAACTCCAAACGTTCATCGGATAAGCGCATATCACGACCTTGAACACACAATCCGTTCAAAGTGAGCCTAAGAGTGTCGGCCCCAAACTTTTCCACAATTTCGAGAGGGTCAATTACGTTGCCCTTGGTCTTCGACATTTTTTGTCCGTGCTCATCGCGGACCATGGGGTGCATGTAAACTTTCTTGAAAGGAATTTCATCCACAAGCTCCATAGTCATCATCACCATGCGAGCCACCCAGAAAAAGAGAATGTCGAAACCTGTTTCAAGAACAGTCGTAGGGAAAAACTTTTTCAAATCGTTAGCATTGAGATCTGGCCAACCCAATGTCGAGAGCGGCCAGATTCCAGAACTGAACCAAGTGTCGAGAACATCGGGATCTTGCACCCATTCATGCTCAGCCGTGTCCTTAGGAGCTTCCTCCTGAACAATAATCTTTCCAGTTTTTTTGCAGTGATAAGCGGGGATGCGATGTCCCCACCAGAGCTGACGGGAAACACACCAATCATGAATGTTTTCCATCCAGCGCATGAACTGATTATGAAATTCATGGGGGACAACTTCGATCTTGCCAGACTCAACAGCTCCCGCCGCTTTCTTGGCCATACCGTCCATCTTCAGAAACCACTGATAACTCAAATAGGGCTCAACAACATCACCCCAACGTTCAGAAGTGCCGATTCGATTTTGATGTTCTTCAACTCCTTGAAGAAGACCGAGAGAGTCAAACTCCTCAACCACCTTCTTCCGAACATCAAAACGATCCATAGATGCCCAAGCAGCAGCTTTGCCCGGAAGTCCCGCAACAAGCTTAGCTTCAGCATCCAGAATATTGATACGAGGAAGTGAGTGACGAACACCCACATCAAAATCGTTAAAGTCGTGCGCAGGAGTGATCTTCACTGCGCCCGAGCCAAACTCACGCTCTACAAAGGCATCAGCAATAACAGGGATCTCACGATCCACGATCGGCAACTTCACAGTTTTGCCTATCCAGCTCTTATAACGCTCATCCTCAGGATGAACCGCCACCGCCACATCACCCAACATCGTCTCAGGACGAGTGGTGGCCACAACAATAAACTTCGATGGATCCGAAGCCAGCGGATATTTCATATTCCAGATATGACCCTTTTGTTCCTTGTAAATAACTTCAAGGTCACTCAAAACTGTCTGTCCCTTGGGAGACCAGTTCACAAGTTTTTCAGCACGATAGAGCAAACCTTTGTTGTATAAATCTACAAAGGCTTTGGTAACCGATATGTTCAACTCAGGATCCATCGTGAAACGAACACGATCCCAATCACAGTTCACACCCATGCTTTTAATTTGCTTATAGATGCGCGGGCGATAGTCGTTGATCCATTTCCAACATTCATCAATAAACCCGTCGCGGCCTAAATCGCGATAGTTGATTCCCTTGGACTCAAGGAACTTCACAACCTGCATTTGAACGGCAATGGAAGCATGATCTGTTCCGGGGAGATAAAGAGCCTCGTGGCCTTTCATACGGCGCCAACGAATCAACACATCTTCTAAGGCCAACATCAAAGCGTGTCCTTGATGCAACACACCCGTCACATTCGGGGGAGGCATAAGAATGGTATAGGACTCATCCAACGGTGCCGGATGATCGCGATGAGTGCGCTCAGGAGAAGCTAATTTTTCAGAGTCCCACTGAGATTGCCATTTGATGTCGTGACTAGAGCTATAGGCCTTGTCCATGTTGGGAAAAGCCTATAACAAAACTAGCCCTTGGTCACTCGCAGGAGCAGTGCTTTTGAGAGGAGATCAGAGTTTATCGAGCTTTTCTTTTTGAGGATGTCTTTTCCCAGATTTACCACCCTGAGCGTCGAGCCCCATTCTCAACCCCAGCATCCAATAGCGAGCTTCTTTGAGTCCAGCGGCTGAACCCAATTCCTCGCCGTATGTCGTAAGGTCAAGATCCAAAGCAGGAATCAGGCTCGTTGTGAGTCCCAATGTCCAATAGCCTTGAAAGAATCCGCCTCTAAAAATGAAGCCGGGGATTGGAACCTCCACTCCCGTGAAAATTCGTTTGGTCATGGACACATCAGGACGGTTGAGTTCCTTAATATCAAACAACACCTTCGCCGGTCCTGTTGGAGTGTTTATTCCTAAACCCAATCCCGCGTTCACCTTTTGTGCTTGGCGATAGGGCAACGGACTGCGATCGGCGTTTTTGAGTTTGGTGTATCCCAAATCTTCCACAACCAATCCGGCAGAGATCCACATCTTATCACCGTCGAGCATGTGCTTCATTCGGGCACCCACATTAAGTCCCCAGCCCTCTCCACGGCGCATGATTTCCTGCAAATAAGCTCCCGTCAGATTAAACACAGAAGCCATGTCGAGCTGTTCATTCAAACTCTTCCTATGAAAATAGCGGAGACTCGCACCCACTTGTAGAAAAGGTGTCACGTTCGCCGCCCCACCCGCTATCAAGCCCCAGTCATTGCGCGCTCCGAGGTCAAGTCGTGGATAGACAGGATCGCGATACTCAATATTCACGTCCATATAATCAAAAAAGCCAACCATCCCTCCAGGAATTGCAACATGAGGGAAGTAGCCCCCTTGCAAAGCCAAGGGTTTGCCCAAAAATGGACTGAACTTTTGGCTAAGTGTTTCATTGCCAGAAGTGAGCGAAGAAATTTCCGAAAGGCTATCGTAAATGTTTTTGTTAAATCCCAGCGTAAGATCCACGGGAACAAACGAAACATTCTTCGATGCGGCCAAACCCGCCGGATTGTAAAACGCGGCGATACCACCCGTCACATCTGCAATTCCCGCATTGCCTCGTCCCAACATACGAGAGTCACGATAGGAATCGCCATAAAAATTTTCTGCACTCACAGAAAAAGAACATGCGAGTCCCAAATAAACTATTGAAGAAATTTTTAGGGGCATGGAGTGACAACCCCTGCGCCAATACCAATCCCTGCACTGCCCTCGTTAACCAAGGCGCGCATGCCGTCGCAAGACTGCACGTCGTTAGCCGCAACCCCAGGACAAACTGTTTCTTGAGAGTTGGTAAAAGCCGATAACTCCGGTGCCGAGAGCAAAGCATCAAGCGCGCTGGTGATGCCACCGTTCCCAGAGATATTAGAACTCGCTTCAAGCGCCTTAGAAAGACTTTGAACCACATCTGTGTTTGCAACCTCGGGCAAATCCAAAATATCACAGGCGTCAAATCCCGCCGCTGGAGTGTTGTTGGAGTTATATCCATACCCATTGAGAGTGCTTCCAAGCACTCCCCAATGTAAGAACATTCCGATCACATTGAATTCTGAGGTGCGAGCTGCGGGGTCCGACTCATAAGCCTCCAAGATACTCACCGCCATCTTCATGTCGGATATTGTATCGGCATTGGCTCCTGGAAAATGCTCGGAAAAGAGTCTGAAGAAAGTACTACCCGAGAGATCGGTAAGTGAGAGAATCAAATCAAGCACCCGCAAACCCGCGCGTCCTGCATAGGAAAGCATGGCCACTTTTACGACTTGGTAATTTTTAGGCTGGTTCGCCAGCACAGGTGTAATAACATTGATTGCCTTATCAAATTTAAATTGATCCAAGTAAATCTGAGCTAGAGAAACATAATAATCATCTGAAGATTTGTCGGGGAAATCGCGCAAGACGTTACTACAGCTTCCAAAGAGAGCTAGGCAGGGCAAGAGGAGGCTAAGCAAAATCATTTTGCTCAATTGAACCTTAAAGTGAACTTTAAAAGCTCTCATTAGACTTTGCATCTTCCCCCTTCGACTCACTTAAAACGCTAGAACGTATCGCGCCATGTATTTTCGATCCGAAATACGCGTTGAACCGCGTGGAGCCAAGTTCTCACCGTAACTCGCAAACTCAAGCCCTAATCCGCCGAGTTCAACTCCGAGACCCGCTGTCCAATAGATCCCTTGGTTCACACCACCACGCAAATAGAAACTGTTCTTGTAGTTGTATTCCCATCCCGCATGAAAGTGATCCAGATAATCATTATCCAGATTCGTAACGTCCTTAAAATCAATCGCAAACACACTACGAGAACCTCGCCCGTGTTTAAAAATCATAGAGTAACCTGTATTGATTTTTTGCTTGAGTGTTTCAGGCGCCCCTTCAGGTGCCGTATCTCCGGTGAAGAAAAGTCGCTTGTCAGCAAATTTTGTATTACCGATATCCTGAACACTCACTCCAAAAGTAGGAAGACTTTGAACGGGCAAGGTGATGAGCACCCCCGCATCAGCCCCTATAGCAAGACCTTCTTGCCACTGAGAGCTAAACTGAAGTGAGCCCGCCGATATTTCAGCCGCGGTGTAATCACGGTCCAACTCCGCTCGGTTTAAGATCTTAGCTCCTACGCCCAACTTGAACACACCTCCACCGAATGCCGCGCTGTAATGCAAATAGGCTCCCAGATCAGCGTAGGAATACATATTGGTCTCAGTGCTGGTTTCGTCGTAAGTGGCTTCAGTTTGAGCCCTAAAAAGAACTCCGAGTGAAAAGTTACGAACTAGAAATTGTGGAAGAAAGGCCACACCCAACGAATAAGGTGTTCCCGGATTGTTCGACACATCCGTAAGAACCTGACTCATGTTCAAAAATTTAGTGAAGCTGCCATCGAACAAAGAAATGAAACCCTTGGACACGGTGGTTTCGATATCGACAATTTTTAATTTGGGCCGATTGCGTTTAGCGAGACCGGCGGGGTTGTAATAGACCGCCTCAAAATCGGTTCCTACAGCCGTATAGGCATCGCCCATCGCAAGAGCACGGCCTGCTTGATAGAAAGGACGTGACGGGCGAGCGTCGGCAAACCCCACGCTCGTAAGGATAAATCCTACAGCTGTGACTTTAAGAAGTAGTTTTTGCTTTTTGAAACTTCTAAAATACACTCCTCAACTCCATCATCCATGCGCGACGCTCGACGAGTTGAGAACCGTTACCCCAAAGTTCGGTAAAAGAACCGAAATCGAGTTCCATTCCACGAAACCGAAGACCTACTCCGCCCGTGAATGCTCCACCTCGGAAACCCGAATAAAGGCTCGCGAGGAATGGAAACCTCAGCTCGTACGACACACCCAACTTTTTTGAAGTGGGAATGGGTCGCGTCCAGTAGTTCCATTCTACCCGCAATGCCGATCTAAAACCGTCACGGAAATTTGGCAGTTTGACCCCCAAGCCCAATATCGTGTCATTGGGAATCCTAGGAAATTCACGAGTTGCGGGCACGTCGTAGCCTAAGAGGTCGAAAAAAGGTGTGGCTGTGATGAACTTAGTCGTTCCGACATCTTTTCCTACGAGAGCCACCTGCAAACCAAATGGCGTATTTTCAAAATCATGACTCGTCCACAAAAGCGAATAGTCGAGTCCCAGAGCTAAGCCCTGCTCTAAGAATTTAGAATCGTTATACTTAGTTGTGCTTCCAATTGACGAACGCAGCACCGCTTTGTCTGCGCCCATCCGCACAATTCCCTTCACAGATGCTCCAAAGTCGAGAGAACCTATTGAGGAATCGTCAAAAACCCGTCCTCCAGAAGAAAACTGCAACCAAAAATCGCGGAAAAATTGGTAATGAAGCACTTCAGGACTCTCATCGAGCCAAAGATTGCGCTGTTGAGTGTAGTGCATCGAATAGGCGAAGTTGCGCATGATGTAGTAGATATGCGCCGATGCATTCACTCGTTGCAGCTGCCCTGATTCGGCATCCAGATCGGACAAAATTGTTTGCCCCTCAGGCCCCGGAGTTTCAAACACATTGACCACATCATAGGCGCCGCCCTCAACAAATCCTTGAAGAGAGAGGGGAACAAAACGCCGTCTGGCATCACTCACTGCTGCGAGCCCCGCAGGATTGCGTCCAATCACATCTAAATCGAGGGCGTTGTTTCGACTCCATTCAGGAAGTGAATACAAAATAGGATGAGTCACTCCTGTGTCTGAGCGAAAGCGAGACGCGGCACTAAAAATTCCACCGGACCAATCCATTGGTTTTTCAGAAGCTTCGAGCGCACCCGTGCCGAGATTCAACACCAAACTCAATACAAAGATTGAAGAGAAAGAACTAAGACCCGTGGAGCACATGCTCCTCTATTATGAGGCCTCATCGAGAGATGTGTCTACTACTGGACCTTTTTTGGGAAGATAGATGTCAAAAGTCGATCCATGCATCGGATCAGGGAAAGGCACGCTCTTCACATCGATGGTGCCCCCATGTTTTTGCACAATGCCATACACAATCGAAAGCCCAAGGCCGGTGCCCTCTCCTACCCCTTTGGTTGTGTAGAAGGGGTCAAAAATTTTGCTAATTGTTTCCTGCGACATTCCTTGCCCCGAATCTCTCATTCGAACTCTCAAGAATTCCTCACCTCGATAGGTCAACATTTCAGTCTTAATGAGCAAGTTACCCTCACCCTGAATAGACTGAATGGCATTGGCCATAATATTCATAAAGACTTGGTTGATCTGAGAAATGTTGCAACGGATCCAGCTCTGATCTTCCAGCTCCCAGTCCACTCGCACTTTGTTTTTGATTTGACCCGTAAGGAGCTTGGCTGTGTTTTTGAGCGCAATGTTGACTTCGGCATCGCCGATCTGGCCTTTGTCGAGACGAGAGAAGTTGCGCAAGCCCAAGACAATATCCTTAACCCGCACGCTTCCTTCGAGACAAGATTGCACGATATCTGCCATGTCGTCCTGCACATAATCCCATTCCACATCAACAAGCAGCGTTTCGAGCTTTTGCTGATCCTCAGGGGTTAGTTTGGTTTTTACAGTTTGCAGGTGACTTGAAACTTCATTCAAGCTTTTAAGATATTGCCTCATCTGCACCATGTTTGAATAAATAAAAGCTATCGGATTGTTGAGTTCGTGAGCCACACCCGCAACAAGCTGCCCCAAGGAAGACATCTTCGCCGATTGAACCAGCTGATCTTGCATCTGAGTGAGCTGATCGTTTGTTTCAGCAAGCTCTTCAAGCTTGCTTTCAAGAGTGCGTTTCGCTGCCTGAACCGACATCGCCATTTCGTTAAAACGTTCAACGAGATAGGCAATTTCCTCTGTAGCTTCAACCTTGAGAGGCTCAACCGCCCTACCCGCTCTCACGGATTCAGCAGCCGAAACCAGCTTACTAATCGGCTCCGTGAGCTTTTCAG
>Ga0163144_10027255_pt1 | contig 11071 bp, 9 predicted proteins | sample OliLak19BULKMAT1_FD_123175 | JGI IMG/M metagenome (GOLD analysis project Ga0163144, IMG submission 123175) | Freshwater microbial mat bacterial communities from Lake Vanda, McMurdo Dry Valleys, Antarctica - Oligotrophic Lake LV.19.BULKMAT1 | ecosystem: Environmental > Aquatic > Freshwater > Lake... | reverse complement strand
TCATCCGCCAGCACCGCTTCAAGCATGGTGCGCACGAAGGCGTCCCCGCTGGCCTGCGACCCGGTCAACGCGCGGGCATAGCGGCGCAGGAACGGCAGATTGGCCGCGATCTGGCTTCCGAGGGACATCAATAACTCCAATATCAGTTCGCAGGGGTAAGCGATTTACGGCCATAGCGGTTCCGCGCCGCGCCGTCGCGCCCATCTGTGACGGGCTAATTTAATTCAATAAAAACAGAAAATTGTAAGAAAAACAAAAATTTTTTAAGGGGCTTGGGAACCGGTTTTTCGTCTGCGCATTTTGCTTTTGTCACTGCCGAGACCCCCCCTCCCGTCCAAGCGGCGGTGACACGATCCCGGAAGGCCTCTGCTCCCCTGAGCAGAGGCCTTTTTTCTTACCCCAGCACCCGCTGGTAAATCACGTATTCGCGGTTGACCTTGCTCTTGATCGTGTTGGCGATGGCGAGCATCCCCTGATTGTCCTCCAGCACCCAGCCCAATTCGCCGCGAGTGGACTCGAATTTGGTAATCGCCTCCAGCCGGATCGCCTCGATCATCATGAAAGCGAGCGTTCCGGCCATGCGGGTGTTGTGCAGTTCTTTCAGCACCCCCATCAATGGTACCCGCATCCCCGCGCCCTTGGGATGCCGCAGCCAGCGCAGCATATGGATCCAGCCGAACGGAAACAGCTTGCCTTTGATCTTCGCCAATGCGCTGTTTGCATCTGGCCACGTCAGCATGAACGCGACCGGGCGCCCATCGACTTCGGCGATCATGTTGAGTTCTTCGTGGATGATCGCCCGCAGTTTCTTGCCAGCATAGGCAACTTCGGCGGGGGTGAAGGGGACGAAACCCCAATTGTCCGACCACGCGTCGTTGAGGATCGCCAATATGGTCGCGACCTCTTCGTCCCAGTGGCTTTTGTCGACGCGGCGAACATTGATCCGGGAGCTGCGCAGCCCCGATTGAACCAGACGTTCCACCAGTGGGCCAAATCCGCTCGTTATATCAAGGTCGTAGGTATAGAGCGTCTTGGCGCGGGCATAGCCCGCAGCCTCAATCCAGCCCGCATAATGCGCCGGGTGGTGGCCCATCATCGTCATCGGCGGATGGTCCTGCCCGCTGACCAGCAGCCCCGGTTCCTCCCAGATCGACAGCGAAATCGGGCCGAGCACTTTGGTCATCCCCTGATCCGTCAACCACGTTTCGGCGGTTGCCAGCAACGCGCGGGCGACATCGGCATCCTCGGCATCGAAATAGCCGAAGAACCCGGTGCCGGGGCCGAACCCCTGATCGGCAGGCATGGCGAGCGCGAGTTCGTCGATATGTGCCGAAATCCTCCCCACCGCTTTGCTGCCCCGCCGCGCGATGAACAATTGCACCCGCGCATGGCCGAAAAACGGATTCTTGGCCGGATCGATCAATTCGAGCTGTTCGGAACGGATCTGCGGCACGAAATGGGGGAGGCGGTCAGAAAACGCACGGCCCAAGTCGACAAATGCGGCCCGCCCGCGCTTGTCTGTGACCGGATCGATGCTTATCTCTGCCTCGCGCCCGGTTGCATCTGTCACGCAGCAATTCCCGTAATTGTTTTTGGTCAAGGCGTCTGTGTCCCGCCCACGCCATTCACGCAAGCGTATCGATCACACTCACCAACAACACGCGTTTGGCTTGACCCCCGATTTGGGCTAGGACGAACCTCAGGAAACTGTCGAAATTGATCCGCAAATGACCCCGAAAATGACCCCGAATATGACTGTGCACCAGACCATTGATCCCGTCCGTCCTGATGCCCTTGCCCCGGCGCGGGCGACCCGCGTCCAGTTCATGGTCGACGATGACAAGGCGATGCTGCGCGCCGCGCGCGATCTGACCAAGGGTTTGGGGGAAGCGAAGCCGGGCATCTATTGGACGGATATGCTGATCTCGGCAGGCGTGGGCTATGCCGGGATTGCAGTTGCGATTTTGAACGCGAATCTCGGTGTGCAGATTGCTGCCGGGCTGGTCGCGGCGCTCGCGATGTACCGTGCGCTGATGTTCATCCACGAGCTTACGCATATCCACCGCGACGCGCTGCCAGGGTTCCGCACGGCGTGGAATCTGCTGGTCGGGATCCCGCTGCTTACCCCAAGTTTCATGTATGAAGGCGTGCACGTGATCCATCACAAGCGCACCCAATATGGCACGATTGAAGACCCGGAATACCTTCCGCTCGCGCTGATGAAGCCGTGGAGCCTGCCGCTGTTTGTCCTGGTGGCGCTGCTCGCTCCGATGGCGCTGCTGGTGCGGTTTGGCGTGCTTTACCCGCTGGGCCTGATCGTACCGGCGGTGCGCACCTTCACGTGGGAACGGTTTTCGGCGCTGTCGATCAACCCCGAATTCCGCCGCAAAGCGCCCGAGGGAGATTTCGCCGCCCGTGTGCGCTGGCAGCAAGCGGGCGCGAGCCTGTGGGCGATCGCGCTGATCGTCAGCGTGTTTGTGGCCGGGTGGAAGCCGCTCGCCATTGCGTTGTCGATCCTCTCGCTCACCGCAGTGCTCAACCAGCTGCGTACGCTGGTCGCGCATCTGTGGGAGAACGAGGGCGAGGCAATGACGGTCACCGCGCAGTTCCTCGACAGTGTCAATGTGCCGGCGCCGGGCCTCGCCGCCGAAATCTGGGCGCCGGTCGGCCTGCGCTATCACGCGCTGCACCACCTGATGCCATCAATGCCGTATCACGACCTGCCCGAAGCGCACCGCCGTCTGGCGCGCGAGCTCGGCACTGGTTCAACCTATGAAGGCGCGAACCACGCCGGGATGGCGGTGCTGGTCGCACGAATTGCAAAGAGCACGATGGGGAAGCGGGCGTAAGCGCCCAACCCTTCAATCGAGAAAGCAGATCATCGCGCAGCGCCGTTCCGCTGGCAGACCGTCATCCGCTTCGTTTGCCAATTCGCCTGCGAGGCGAGGGTGCGCGTCAATCGCGGTGACCTCCTGGAACCCTAACCCGGCGTAGAACGGGCCGTTCCAGACAACATCACGGAAGGTGGTGAGGGTCATCGCCCGAAAGCCGGTGTTGCGCGCATCGATCTGGCCTGCGCGCACCAGCCCAGCGCCAATCCCGCGCCGTTGGAATTGCGGCGCGACGTCCATTTGCCAGATGTGCAATTCGCGGCTGAACGGTTCGGCCACAAGATAGCCTGCCATCACCTCACCCACATGGACGACGAGGCAGTGGCCCTTGCGGATCAGGCGGCGGAAACCATCGGCATTGCGCGTGCCCGTGAGATCGAGATGCGCATAGTCCGGCAAGTCGGCGAAGCTGCGCGCCGCAGCGGACTCGATCCCCGGCATCGCCTCAGCATCATCGGGCCGCGCGAGCCGCAGCGACCAGTCCCCCCTTGCTCCGGGCTTCACTCTTCGGTCCGGATCAGCACCGTCTCGCCCAGCAACAGGAACAGCGCGAACGGCGCCCATGCGGCAAGCAGCGGCGGATATCCGCCGAACGATCCCATCGCCAACGCGGCATTATCGACCACGAAATAGGCAAAGCCCAACGCCATGCCGATGATCGCGCGCACGAATAATTGGCCGGATCGTGCAAGGCCGAAGGCCGCGATTGAGCCCAGCAGCGGCATCAGCAGCGCCGACAGCGGCCCGGACAAACGGTGCCACCATTTGGCGCGCATTTCGTCGGTATTGCGTCCCGCTGCTTCGTAAGCGTCGATGCTGTTCGACAGTTCCCAAAAGCTCTGCGCATCGGGATCGACCGATTGCAGCATGATGCGTTCGGGTGTGAGATTTTCGCCCACCACCAGCGCTGGCAAGTTCTCGGTGATCGCGCCCGCCACGTCGAACCGTGTCGCTGACTCCAGCCGCCATCCGGGCGCGGCAAAGGTCGCCTTCGGGCTGCGCACCTGTTGCCTGATGATCCCGCCGGGCGCGCGTTCGTACCAGGTGACGCCGCTCAGCACGATGTCCTTGCCCTGCCCGGTCAGTGTTGCGGCGGACAGGATGTTGTTGCCATCGGTAAGATAGACGCTCGACCGCACCCCTCCGACACTTGGCGGCGGGATCGGGCCGTATTCGGCTGCCTCCCATGCCTTCAATGTCGCGTTGGCGCGGGTGACGATCCGTTCGTTGAAGCCAAAGCTGACCAGCGATACCACCGCCGCGGTCAGCAGCAGCGGGGACAGCACCTGATGCGCGGAAAGCCCCGCCGCTTTCATCGCCACCACTTCGCTGTTCTGGTTCAGCGTCACAAGGGTAATCAGCGTCGCCAACAGCACCGAGTAGGGCAGAAAGCGGGATGCCAGCTGCGGCAGACGCAGGGTAGCATAGCGCAGGATTTCGGCCTGCCCATTGCCTTCGGCGGCGAGGATGTTGCCGGTAGCCGACAGCAGATCGAGCGCCAGCAACACCAGCACCAGCATGATCAGCACCGCAAAGATGCGCACCACGAACATCTTCGCAAGATACAGCGTCAGCGTGCGCGAGGGGAAGAAATCGAGCTGCATGGGTTGCTATTTGGCCGGGGCGGCTATCGGATCGGACGCCGCACGATAGGCGCGTTGGTTGCCGCGCGCGAACAGTTTGCGGATCCGTTTGGACAGCTTGGCAAATCCTGTTTCCAGCGCGCCGATGGCTTGCCCGCCTGGCACATAGGCGACGCGGTAATACATCCAGATGATCAGCGCAGCGAACAGTACGAACGGCACCCACAGTGCCAGCACGGGATCGAGCCGCCCCAGCGATGCGACATCCTCGCCATACTGGTTGATCTTGTGATAGGCGACCACCATCACGATTGACACGAACACGCCCAAGGCACTGGTCGATCGTTTGGGCGGGATTGCCAGCGCCACCGCCAGCAGCGGCATCAGAAACATCATTACAATCTCGACCAGCCGGAAATTGAAGCTGGCCACGCTGGCATCGCGTTCGTTCGGTGCGGCATCGCGGCTCCAGCCGATGCGCAGCAGTTCGGGCAGGATATATTCACGCGTCGCATCGCCGCGCGCGCGAAATTTCTCCATCGCGGGCAGATCAATCGGCAGATCGTGGCGGCTGAAACTGAGCACGCGCGGGGTGGCGCCGCCTTCCTTTGGCCCGGTGTCCTGAATGATCGTGCCTTCGGTCAGGCGCAGGATGATCGTATCAGGGTTGTCACGGGTGGCGAGAAAAGCGCCCTCGCGCGCGCTGATCGATAGCACCTGCCCCTTGGCATTGGCGACGCGGGCGAAGATACCGATCAACTTGCGGCCATCATCCTCGCTCTCCTCGATCCGCAGCGCCATGCGGTCAGCAATCGTGGTGAACTCTCCCACCTTGATCGACGCGCCCAGCGCGCCTGATCGCAGTTCATATTCCATCTGCTCGTAATAGTAACGGCTGACCGGCTGGATGTAGAACACCAGCGCGACATTGACCGCGACCAGCGCCAACGTGATGATATAGGGCATCCGCAACAGCCGGTTATACGACAGCCCGACCGCGCGCATCGTATCCAGTTCGGATGACGTGGCGAGCTTGCGGAACGCGAGCAGTACGCCGAGCAGCAGGCCCAAGGGAATCGCGAGGCTCGCATATTCGGGGATCAGCGCGCCGAGCATTTTGAACACCACGCCAATCGGCCCGCCTTCCACTGCGACGAAATCGAACAGGCGCAGCATCTTGTCGAGCATCAACAGCGACGCCGCGAGCGCAAACACGCCAAGCATCGGTACCAGCGTCAGCCGCAGGATGTACCGGTCAATGCTGGGGATCAGTTTGAGCAAGTGGGGCTTTCCGTCGATTGCGAGAGGGCCATAGCGCGCTCGCGCTATCGCGTCATGTCTCCAATTGCTGTGACTTATGGTGCCTGAGCGGGGGATTTACCAGAAGCGGCTGCCAGGAATGCCCTTGAACGGGCCGGCTTCGTGGGATGTGATCCACCCGCCGTAGAATCCGCCAGGCTGCGTGGTGACCGGTTCGCCGTCGACCAGCACTGTGTCGAAGGGCGCGGCGTAGAAGGCAATGTGGCCTTTGATCCCGGCAAAGGCCGGGGTGGGGGCGGGGTAGCTCCAACCGGCGCCTGCGACCTGTTCGTCGCCGATTACCACATCCCAATAGACCGCCTGTCCCTTCCATTCGCAGATCGATCGCGCGGGGTTGGGCAAGAGGTGGGCCATCGCGATGTCGGATTGCGGGATGTAGTACGTCGGGGGGTGAGAGGTTTCGAGCGTGCGCCAGGCGTTATGGCTATCGGCCAGCACGATCCCCTGATGCACGATGCGGATATGGCGCGGGGTCGGTTCGGCAATAGCGGGGCGGGGGTAGTCCCACACGCTTTCCTGGCCGGGCAAGGGGGTTTCTGGATCAGGGTGATGCGGCGCGCGCGTCACCATTTCACGCTCAGGCTTTTTCAAGCGTGCATTGCAGCGGGTGCTGGTTCTGCTTGGCAAAATCCATCACCTGATTGACCTTGGTCTCGGCGATTTCATAGGGGAAGATACCGCACACGCCGACACCGCGTTGGTGGACGTGCAGCATCACCCGGGTCGCCTGTTCAAGATCCATGCTGAAAAAACGTTTGAGCACCAACACCACGAATTCCATCGGGGTGTAATCGTCATTGAGCATCAGCACTTTGTACTGGCTCGGCTTCTTGGGTTTGGAGCGGGTCTTGGTGGCTATGCCGACCTGACTGCCGCCACCATCATCATCCTTGCCGCCGTCTTCATCCCCAGCGCGCGCAGGATCAGCCAGCCGCAAGGGCGGCGGGGCGACAGCAGGCAGGGTTGGAAGGGGCAGGGTTGGCATGAGCCTCCATTATGGGATTTAACGTCCCATCCGCAAGCGCTTGCTGTGCGGGTTTGCCTCTTGCAGGCAAAGAAAAGGGCCGGTCAGACGTTAGTCCGACCGGGCGCCGGACAGCAAAAGGGCCGGACAAACCCATTGGGTCTGTCCGGCCCGGCGCTTTTCAGCGCGCTTTCGTGAACCGGGATTGGGAGAGAGAGGAGAGGCCCGGTTCAGAAACTTTTCGCTCAGGCAGCCTTCGAGACCTTCTCGGCGGCGACGCTGACGCGGTTCGAAATCGGAGCGAAGGCTTCGTTGGTGAGCTTCACCCAGGCTTCGGTGCGCTTCGAACCGTAGGACACCATCGCGTCGAAGTTGCGACGGACGATTTCACCCTGAAGCTGCATCAGTTCGGTCGGCGACTTGATCGCGGCAACCTTCTTGGCGTCTTCGGTCATGGTTTCGATCACGGTCTTGCCGGTTTCGACGTTGTCCTTGAGCAGTTCCTGCGCGCCGCTGAAGAAGATCTTGCCGCTTTCAACGACCGCATCGACGTTCGCCTTGCTGAACTCGCCAGCTTCGGCGGCCAGAACGGTGGTCTTGGCGTAGGCGGTCTTCGCGCGGGTCTGGACGTCGGCGATGACATCCTTGGCGGTGGCGGTGATGTCGGTGTTCTTTGCAGTGGCCATGATGGTATCCTTGAGCTTGATGATGGGGTTGGTCGAAGCGGGTGCGGCGGCAGGCTTGGCGGCCTTGGGGGCAGCCTTCTTGACGGTCTTGGCAGCAACCTTCTTGGCTGGGGCTGCCTTCTTGGCGACCGCGACCTTCTTGGGTGCGGCAGTTGTCTTGGCGGCCGGGGCAGCCTTCACCACCTTGGCGGCGGGAGCAGTTTCAGCCTTGGGCGCGACAGCAACCTTGGCGGATGCTTCGGCATAAGCCTTTTCGGCGGCAGCATCGATCTTGGCGACGGGCGCCTTCATTTCAACGGCTTTGTTTTCGACCTGGGACATGATTACCTCGCTTCATGTTGCACTGCACAAAATAGTGAGTGCGGATGCGAAGTCAAGCATTTTTGTGCAGTGCACAATAAAATTTCAAAGGATTGAATGTAATGGACTTTTGAGAGTTTGGGCGCTCAACGGGTCTTTACATAGCGCCCCGGTGCATCCTCGATGACCGTGTCACCCTTGCCGCCGGGTGCGCGTTTGCCGGTGGCCGGAACCTGCGCATCGGATTGGCGGTGCAGCCATTCGAGCCAATGCGGCCACCAGCTGCCGGGATGCTCGGTCGCGCTTTCGACAAACGCCTTCAGCGACGGCGCGGTGCTATCGCCAACCCAGTACTGATACTTGCCCGCAGCGGGCGGATTGACCACGCCTGCGATATGGCCTGACCCGGCCAGTAGAAATTCCATCGGCCCAGCAAAGTGCCGGGTAATCCGCCACACGCTTTCCGCCGGCGCAATGTGATCTTCGCGCCCGGCCTGCACAAAGCTGGGGGTGGCGACCTGCGTCAGGTCGATCGGCGTGCCATCCGCTGACATCGCATCGGGCACTACCAGCTTATTGTCACGGTAGAGATCGCGCAGATAATCATTGTGCCATTTGGACGGCAGGTTGGTGACGTCGCCGTTCCAGTGCAGCAGATCGAACGCCGGGTAATCCTCACCCAGCAGGTAATTGTTGACGACGTAGTTCCAGATCAGATCGCGGCCCCGCAGCGCGTTGAACGCGGCCGCCAGATAGCGCCCGTCAAGATAGCCCTGCTGCGACGACAGTTTCCCAATCATCTCAAGCTGGCCATCATCGATGAAATTCTTGAGGTCGCCGCTCTTTTCAAAATCGACCTGCGCGGTGAAGAACGTCGCGCTCTTGACCTTGTCGGCCTCGCCCCGGCGCGACTGGATCGCCAGTGTCGCCGCCAATGTGGTGCCTGCAACGCAGTAACCGATGGTGTGGACGGCAGGCACATCCAGCCGATCGCGAACATGGTCGATCGCGTCCATCTGCGCGCGGATGTAATCATCCCACACCACGTCGGCCATGCTCTCGTCGGCCGATTTCCAGCTGACCACAAACACGGTCAGTCCCTGATCCACCGCCCATTTGATGAAGCTTTTCTTAGGCGTCAGGTCGAGAATATAGAACCGGTTGATCCACGGTGGGAAGATGATCAGCGGCACCTCAAGCACGGTCTCGGTCGCTGGGCTGTACTGGATAAGTTGATAGAGCGGGGTTTCGTGCACCACCTTGCCCGGCGTAGCTGCCAGGTTCTCGCCCAGACGGAAGGCATCGGGATCGGTATGGGTCAGTTGCCCGCGCTTCATGTCGTTGACGAGGTGCTGCATCCCGCGCACCAGATTCTGCCCGCGGCTTTCCATCGTACGCTTCATCACCGCCGGGTTGAGCAACAGGAAGTTATCCGGGCTCATCGCTTCGGCCAGTGCGCTTACCGCGAATTCGAGCTGCTGGCGCTTTGCCTTGTCGAGCCCGTCCATGCCTTTTACCGAGGTGCGGAAATACTCGGCCAGCATCAGATAGGTTTGATGGAGCAGCACAAAGGCCGGGTGTTCGCGCCATGCGGGATCGGAAAAGCGCCGGTCGCTTTTGGGCAGCGCTGCTGCTTCGGGCGCTTCAGTCATCGCGCCGCCAGCCGCGCCGGAGACGAATCGCTCCATCACGCCTTGCCACAACTGCATCTGATCCTGCGCGAGCTTCGCCTGCGCAGCGATCAGTCCTTGGGGCATCCCTTTGGACAATTGGCTGACCATGCTTTGCGAAATCACCAGCCACTGCGCCGGGTCGAGCATGTTGGTGCCTTTGGTCGCTTTTTCGGCCGCGGCCTTGGCCTGATGCGCGGCGAAGTCGATCCACATCTGTTGCAGCTGCGCGCTGGCGCTGGCCCATTCGCCCAATTCACCAGCGTCGACCCCCTGCGGTAACAGCGATTCGAGCCGCGTGCCCGACATCATGTCGCGCATCGCGTTGCCCTGCATGTCGAAGAAGCCTTTGAGGCTTTCGCCAGCCGCAGCCATCGGGTTAGTATCGTCTGCCATTGCCTGAACGTCCCTTGCTCGCCCTGCTGTATAACAGTGCCGACCATCCGGGTCAGCCGCAATTGGCGAAAACGCCTTCCCACCGCCCGAGATATTCGCCTAGGGAGAAAGCGGCGCGGTGGCTAATCAATACGGCGCTAGGCTCCACCCGAGACTCAAGGCTTTAACTGACACAAAGTGATGACCGACGATGAATGACCAGTTCTATCGCATGAAACGGATGCCCCCGTATGTGATCGCGGAGGTCAACGCGATGCGTCACGCCGCGCGGCTTGAAGGGCAGGACATCATCGATCTGGGCATGGGCAATCCCGATCAGCCCCCGCCGCAGCACGTGATCGACAAGCTGTGCGAAGTCGCGGCCAAGCCCGATGCGCATGGCTATTCGCAGTCGAAGGGCATTCCCGGCCTGCGCCGTGCGCAAGCAGGATATTATGCCCGGCGCTTCGAGGTCGAGCTTGATCCTGAGAGCGAAGTGGTGGTGACGATGGGATCGAAAGAGGGGCTCTCCAGCCTCGCCACCGCGATCATCGCACCGGGCGACGTGGTGCTCGCACCCAACCCGTCCTACCCGATCCATACTTTCGGCTTCATCATTGCGGGCGCAACGATCCGGTCGGTGCCGACCACGCCTGACGAACATTACTGGGAATCGCTTGAGCGGGCGATGAGCTTCACCGTGCCGCGCCCATCTGTGCTGGTTGTCAGCTACCCGTCGAACCCCACGTCCGAAATTGTCGATCTCGCCTTTTACGAACGGCTGGTTGCCTGGGCGAAGGAAAATCAGGTCTGGGTGGTATCCGATCTCGCCTATTCCGAGCTTTATTTCGATGGCAAGCCGACGCCCTCGATCATGCAGGTGCCGGGTGCCAAGGACGTCGCGATCGAGTTTACCTCGATGAGCAAAACCTATTCGATGGCGGGCTGGCGGATGGGCTTTGCGGTCGGCAACAAGCAGCTGATCGCGGCGTTGACTCGGGTGAAATCGTACCTTGATTACGGGGCGTTCACCCCGGTCCAGGCGGCCGCCTGCGCGGCGCTGAATGGGCCGCAGGATATCATCGACACCAACCGCGCGCTGTATCATAAGCGCCGCGACGTGATGGTCGAAGCGTTTGGCCGGGCGGGATGGGATATTCCTGCGCCGCCCGCATCAATGTTTGCCTGGGCGCCGCTCCCGCCCGCGCTCAAAAGCATGGGCAGCCTTGAATTCTCCAAGCAATTGCTGACGCAAGCACAGGTCGCGGTCGCACCGGGTGTG